>Ga0307515_10007387_pt1 | contig 21730 bp, 3 predicted proteins | sample 17_EM_MG_FD_194513 | JGI IMG/M metagenome (GOLD analysis project Ga0307515, IMG submission 194513) | Populus trichocarpa ectomycorrhiza microbial communities from riparian zone in the Pacific Northwest, United States - 17_EM | ecosystem: Host-associated > Plants > Roots > Unclassified | place...
ATAACTACGGAAGGAATTAAGGTTAACCCTAAGAAGGTAGAGGCAATCTATAACTAGAAGCCCCCTTATATAGTAAAAGGAATTCAATCCTTTCTTAGTTTTTATAACTTCTACTACTAGTTTATCTATAACTATAGAATTATAGCAAAACCTCTTATATAACTAACTAGGAAGGATACGCCTTTTATCTTTAATAATAGCTATATAGAAGCCTTTAAAGAGATAAAGGATCGGCTTATCTCTTCCTTAATTATTTATTAATGCTAAAAATAGACGCCTTTAATAGGGTCGTAGTGGGAATTCTATTACAGTTACATCTAGATAGTAAATAGTACCCTATAGCTTTCTTCTTAAAGACAATAGACCCGGCTAAGTATAACTATAAAGTATACAATAAAGAAATGCTAGCTATTATTTAATTACTCTTTTAATAGCGTGTAAAGCTTAAAGGTACAAACTCCTAAATTAAGATATATATAGATTATAAAGCCTTAGAGTACTTTATAACTATAAAGCAGTTTACTAAATAATAAGCCTAATAGGCTAAAATACTCTTTTAATTCTTTTTTACAATTATATATTATTCTAGCAAGCAAAACTTTAAGGCTAATACTTTAACCTAAAGAGAATAAGATATAGAACCCTAGGATAAGCTAAAGACCTAATATTAGACGCGCGCCCTCCTTTATTTAGAATAGCTTAACCCACGGATTCTTAAGGAGCTAGACTCTTAGTAAAACAAGCTAATATTAATAGAGGAGTCCTTAGATAAGCTAATAGGGCTAATTAACCGCCTCCTAACTGCAAACCGTACGGCTAACGCCCTAAGGGCCCTCCGTAAATAAGCCGTAAAAGGAGACCCTAATTTTAAGATAAAGGAAGGATTTATAAGGGATATTATTGCAAACACCTTAGGTTGCCCTTAGGACAACCCCTAGACGCCCCTTAAATAGTTACCGGTCACGTACCGGAGGCACGTACCTGTAGTATATAGTCTCCACGATCTTAAAAGCCTTACCTCCTTAAGGATTCGTCTCTCTTACTAATCTATCCTATTCCAATCGTGTCCTTATAGCCCCCTGTCTATAAGATCCCCTTATATTTAAATCCTTCCTACTCTTTTTTAGAAGGGTAGTCGGCTTTAAGAACCAGATTATTTATTTATATCTTTTATTTACAACTACTATCCTCCCTTAAAATCTCGTAATAACTTAAATAGAAACTCCACGGATACCTTATAGAAAGCCGTCGCATAAAGGCAGGAAGGTCCCTCTAATAGCAAAAGATTACGATAATATAACCCTCTAGGTAAGACGGCCGAATAAGCCCTAATACCTAGATGCTCTAGGAGCTTAAAGACTCTTATACACCTACGGTTACTAGCAACGCTAAGGAAAATATAGATACCTTTTATAACGGTTACAACGCTACCGGAAAGCAACTAGAACCCCTCTAGCCCTACCTAGGCTAATTGGAAGATTAAGCGCTAGAGGCAACTCTAAGATCTTCCCCTAAGCTAGAAATGCCAGAGGAATACACTAACGTGTCTAATTAAGGAACCAACTAGAACCCTCCCGGAAGACCATTAGCCTATAATTAGTATAATAGCAGTACATAAACTACTTACGAGCTAAGCGGGTCTACTCCTTTAGGTAATCTAAGCTAATTATTAACTTAAGACCCAAGCCTTGTTAGAAAGCCTACACTAGCTACTAGTACTAACACTACCTTTATAGTAGGAGCTTCCCTAGGCCCAAGTTTAGAAGGTTAAGAGCCCTATACCAATCTCCTTTAAGATGGATATTGGGAAGCTGTTATAAGGCTCTCAGAAGCTATATAGGAGGAAGCTACTAATAAATATATTAGAACCCTCTAAGGGCAAATCTAGATCTAGTAGGGTCTAATTTAAGCTAGGCAAATTCTTTTATAACCTAGTTAAGGCTAAGGGCTTCCTAGGAGCTACCTAGTATCTACCTAAGGAGGTATAGAAGACTTAGAGAGTTATCTATACTATAAACGGAAAAAGGATATAGACTAACTGGCTAAGGCCTCTAATAGTTTAGAACTCCGCTATAAACCTAACGCCCAGCAGTTAGACGATTAGGTTCGTAAGGTAGATAACTTCTTTAAAATATTAATAATACGAGATAATACTAAAGAGCGTATACGCTAGATTATCAGCAAGATTAAAAACTAATTGCTAAACTAGATCGCACTTAATTAGCTTAATAAAGAGCAAATTACTATATAGCCATAGCTGTAAACCTTCCTAAAGAAATAGACTTAAGATCCGTATATTATATAATACAATAATATAAAGCTATTTTAGAATAGGATATAGCTAGACCGCCACAACTTCCGCCAGTTTATAAACTTTATAAAAACTTATACTTAGCAGATAAATTTAGAGCCCTTTAAAAACAAGGACGGTAGCATCCGTAAGAAGGAGAAGATTAGGTTTATCTAGGCTAGAATTAAGCTAGTAATTTATGACGAAATAAAGTGCGCGGAAGCCCTATTACGGATTACTATATATACGGATTTCAAACAAGTAGTTCTAAACGCTAAAGATATAGTAAGGAACTAGACCTCTTCTAGTAGGAAGCTAGGGGGTCACTAGAAGCATAGGCACTTTAGTAGTAATATAGGGTAGACCCAACCTTTAAAGAAGCCGTTTTTAAAGAGAACTTCGGAAGGGTTAAAGTTAGGAACCTTAAATAACGGGAAAGACTTCTAGGGCCAACCTAATACCTATCCGGTACCTTTATAGAAACACTCTAAGAAATTAAGAGAAAACTCTAGAGGTAGATTTTATTAGAAAAATAAGCAGGGCGATAACCGTACTAACAATCTAAAAAAAGAAAAGCCCTAGTTGCGGACCTCTTTTAGCTATAACTAGGGCAAGATATAGAAGGAAAGACTCTCCATATTACTGTTAAGCTGGAAATAATACTCCCTATAGGTAAGGTATAATAGTTCTAAGCACTATATAATAGCGGCGCTGAAATTAATCTTATATAATATAATTTAGTAAAAGAGCATAAACTTATCCTATTATAAAGGTAGCGGAAACCTATCGCAGGCTTTCTAAATAAGCATTAGATTAAGCTACACAGTGCCTATAAGCTTATAGTATTAGTAGCCGACATATATAACCGCACTAAGGTAGTCGGCCCGCAACCCTTCTAGGCGGCTAACTTTATAGGTTATAACCTTATTCTTAGATACCCTTAGCTAGCAAAAGCAGATCTTAAGATACGCTTTAAGACTAGAGCCTTTAAATAGTAAAATAATAAAGATTTAGAAGGGTATATATTACTAATAAGCCTAAAGAATATCCTAGAGAATATAGCCTCAGGCGAAATAGTATACGCTTTATACCTAAAGGAGTATTAGATCTAACCCCTATTTAATAGCAAGATAGGTATAGAGCCTAGTATAGGTAATAACCCCTCTATAACGGAGACCCTATAGGGAACTACCGGATAAGTCGCGGAGATATTATAGGGAGGCGGCGATCTTAAGGATCTTATAAAATACTTTAACTACCATAGGTTACTCTAGCTTAAGTAATATATAAAGAGTATACTACGGCACCTTAAACGCTGCGTTAAGGAGTTCTCTACCCTCTACTAGCTACCGCATAAAACGGTTTAACGTATAGTGGCAACTATATATAAGCAACTACTATAGCGTATAATGCTGCCCGTAAGTATTCTAAGGGAGCTCCGGGATCTACCTAACGATAACGCGGAAAATAAATGCGACCCTAATTTATTAAATATTCCAGTAGGCCTAAGGGACTTACTAAGGGTATTTTCGGGCAGGAGAGTAAAAGTCCTACTATAGAACTCGGAGTATAATTATATAATTAATCTAGAAGAAGGCAAATAACCGCCGAACCTTCCTATCTATAACCTCTCGCGTAAAGAGCTTAAGATCCTATAGAAGTACCTTAATGGGTTACTGGAAAAGGGGTAGATCCGGCCTAGTAAGTTACTATTAGGCGCACTAATCCTCTTCGTCCTAAAACTAAATAGAACTATAAGGCTATATATAGACTATTACGGTCTTAATAAGATTACAATTAAGAACCGTTACCTACTACTACTAGTTAGTGAAATGCTGGATTAACTATCTAGGGCGAAGATCTTCACGAAGCTAAATCTACGAGACGCCTACTATAGGCTCTATATTAAAGAAGGGGATAAGTAGAAGACCGCTTTTAAGACCTAATACAGCCACTTTAAGTATCTGGTAATGCCTTTTAGGCTAGCTAATACGCCTATAACATTCCAATCGTATATTTATAGAGCCTTAGGGGGACTAGTTAACCGCATATACGTTATCTATTTAGATAACATCTTAATCTACTTAAAAGACGAGGATTAACACGAGCAATATATCCGCGAAGTGCTGGAACGTTTAGATAATTAGGGCCTTTACGCCAAGGCGTTAAAGTATATCTTTAATACTAAGCAGGTTAAGTTCCTAGGTTATATTATAACGCCTATAGGTATAGTTATAGACCTAGTACGGGTGTAGACAATTTAGGAGTAGCCGGAGCTAGAGAGCTACTAGGATATTTAAGTATTCCTAGGCTTTGCCAATTTCTATAGGCGCTTTATCTATAACTACTTAGACGTCGCCTAATACCTATTTAACTATATTATAGAAGCTTTCTAAGACCCAACCTAAGGAGTAAAAAGCTTAAAGGCGGCAAGGAAGAAAACTAAGAAGGGACTAACTAAATAGTATAAGCTATAGTTATGGCCCAGAAAGGTCCAAGAGGCCTTTTAGGAACTTTACGCAAAGTTTACGGAAGCTCTATTACTACGGCATTTTAACCCAGATTAGCTATTAATAATAATTACTAATGCATTAAATTTTGCCCTTGCTAGTATTCTACTATAACCTAATAGGCATTTAGACGCTACCTAGCTCTATTAAAGACTAGTAATATTTTATAGTAGAAAATTCTAGGGACCTAAAGTTAGGTATTATACCCACGATAAGGAACTGCTAGCTATAGTCAACTACTTTAAACAGTGGCGACACTACCTTAAGCACGCGAGCTATACCACTTATATACTCTTAGATTACTATAATCTATACTACTTTATAACTATAAAGGAGCTTATACCTTAATAAGCCAGATAGGCAGAGGAGCTTACGCGATTTAATTTTAAGATTAAATATAAGCTAGGGGAAAACAACCCTGCTAATAAACCGTTATAACGGCTAGACTATACCAAAGGCTTTAAAACGGGAGAAGGAAAATAGATAATAGATATCTTACTCCCTATATTGCAGAACAAGCTCCGGGTATAGGATGCTCGAGCACCTATAGCTCCACATACTAAGTCTTAGGCGGTATAAGCCCTATCGGTTTCCACTGACGTTCTAGCTAGTACCTAGTCCGTTGCCAATAAGGGTCCAAATATACCTAGACAGGACGTCCCTAATATATTCTTAGAACCTAGTAATACACTATCCCTAATTGCTAAGCTATCCCCTTAAACTAATAGCGAAGCTATAGAGTAATTGGAACTTAGAGCCCTATAATAACTAAAGGACTTTAACCTTATAGCGGCCTTTCTAACGTATACGTATTAAAGAGTTATAAGATCTATAGTACTATCTAGTCTTATACTTAAAGCAGTATAGAATAAAATAGCTTTTACCTAAAAACTATCTAAAAGGTTAACGGATTTTATCTATAAGGTGCAATGGAGGGACGCTTCCTATACCATCCTTAATACAAAAGTAGACCGGAAACGTAACGGAAAGGAAGCTATTAGGCGCTACTATTAGGAACTAAACCCAATGGGCCTACTGCGTAGAGGTAATAAGGTTTAGGTGCTATAAGAAGCAAATTTACGATAGAAGATTCTTATATAAAATTACAATGATCCTCTAGGCGGCCACTATGGTTAAGCAAAGATAGTAGAATTACTTTAACGCAAATACTATTGGCTAAGGCTTAATTAGGAAGTAAAGGAGTATATTAGCTATTACGAGAAGTGTTAAGTATATAAGATCCGTAGGTATAAGCTATAGGGTTTACTTAAATTAGTTCCCCCCGCTAGTAAGCCATAGTAATATTACGCCATAGACTTTATCACGGATCTCCCACTATCTAAAAATGGCTAAAAACGAATATACGATTCGGTCCTCGTACTTATTAATAGGTTTTTAAAGTACGTTTAATACCTTCCTATTAATAAGACGATTAACGTATAAGAGCTCACCAACCTAATTAAGGAGAAATGCTTTCTTAAAGTAGATTAGCTACACTCTATTATTACTAATAGGGGCAGCGTTTTTATAAGCTAATACTGGTCGGACCTATGCTTCTATTTAAAGATAGACCACTAGTATAGTACGGCTTTCTACCTATAGACGGATAGGTAAATAGAACGCCAGAACTAGGAACTAGAGTCTTACCTACAGATGTATTTAAACTACTAGTAAGACAACTAGTATAAGCTACTTTTATACGCGGAATACGCTTATAATTTAAAGCAATATATATTATATAAGTATGCACTAATCCGGATTGCCTATGGCGTTTAACTATTTAGGTTTAATAGTATACCTAACAATTACTAGCTAAGGCTATATAATTAGTTATAGGACCCTACCGGGAAGTCCAAGAACATCCACCGGAGAGTATAAGGATACCTTTAGAAATGGAAGGAGTAATGGAAGTATACAAAGTAGAGCCTATATGATGCCTAAGAGTAGTAGAGACTTTAGTATAACCGTAAACACTAGGATAAGCATTTCGGAGTAGGCGATAAGGTTCTATTACGTTTAATAAATATTAAGACCCATTAACTATTAAAGAAGCTTAATATAAGATACCTAGGTCCCTTTTAAGTTAAGGAACGAATTAGTAAGCTAGCCTACCGTCTCTAGCTACCCCTATCTATGGCCTATATATATCTAGTGTTTTATATAAATCTACTAGAGCTATAGCATAGACTACTGCCAGAAAAGAACTTCCGTCTAGGCCCAATTAAACACCCTAAGGTGGTGGGCGAGCGGTATAAGGTTAAAGCTATACTACGCTATAAGTCTATTAAGAACAAGCTTTAATTTAAAGTTAAATAGCTAGGCTAGCCCACTAAGGACTCTATATAGGAACTAGAGGATTACCTTAATTATTGCAAAGATATTCTAAAAGAATATTAGGACTAAGGTCTATAATTTATAAGTCGCAGAAAGCGCTCTAATACTACGGTATCATTGCGACCTATAAAGAAAGCTCGTGAAAAGAGTAAATAGGTTAAATCGGATATAGAACAAATAGGCTCCAGAAACTATAGGGATAGGGCTACGGCCTAAGGCAGGACAGGTCCTTAGCCTTTTTACATATATAGCATAGAGTTAATAGGGCATTTTACTAGAATTGCATTCCCATTTATTAATCTATACTAGGAATATTATTTTTAGGGCTTCTAAGCCCTTTCTAAAAGCCTTACAAGGCCTTCCCAAGTACCTAATTAAGGTCCTTGATTGCTACTATATATAAGAATAAATCCTAAAAGTCTAAACCACAAATGCCCAATCTAAAAAGCTACTACGCCTTATTATTATCAGGAGTAGGATTAATATCCATCGGGCTACTAAGTAATGGCTGACGAGAATAGGATCCAGATGCCTTAGTAGGCGTATAAGTAGGCATAAAAATAGGGGTAGGACGATAAGGTGTAGCTAAAGTAGAGACTCTTAAACGCTTAACACCAACATTAAGTCCAAACTAATACTAATAAAGCTCTTACGGCGTAAGCTTATAGTTAATAAAGATACGCTTAAGCCTAGAATAAATAGAGATGTTGGCTAGCTAGTATAATCTAAAACTACCAAGACCTTACTACGGCAACTATTAGTTACCTATCCGCTAGGTACCTAAAGGGTAACCTACCTAATACCGCATTATATTATGCTCTTTTAAAACTTAACGCGTATACGCGAACTCCTTCCTATAGTAGATAGCGACCTTCTTTTTATTACCCCTATCCCGCACCCTATCCTTAGTATACTAACCTTACTCTTATATTAGGCGTTACTAGCTAGTTTGCTAGGAATTATAGGCGGTATAGATAGCTATAGCATAGTCTTAAATTCGACTAAGATGTTTAGTATTAGCGCTAGAATAAGACAAAGCCCGGGCAATATAGTAGTTAAGGATATTAAAGGATCGTCGCTACTTAGGCCCAGGCTATTAAAGCTTAAAGTTAGTAATGGAAATCTATTAAGGATAGAAAAGCTTACTTTAACGTAACTGCCGCTCTTAGTACGTATGCATTAATTATAAGGACTAAAGGTATTAGATCTAACACAGTGCGTCTTATTATAAGCCTCTAGAATCCTATTATTAGATTTCTGGTCTTTTAAAAACGTATAGGCAAAATTATTTAGGTAGGACTAGCACCAGTTACGGGTTAGCAGGGGTTATGGTTCTATATGTAAAGGCAAGGCCAGAATACGCTGTAGAATTTGCTTAAAAGAGTAGTCAGTAAGAGAACAAAGAGGTATATTAAATTGATGATAAAAAAAAAGAAAATCTTAATGATATATTAAAGATACGTCCAAATTGGACGAAGGTTAATAATGGGAAGTAAGGTGTTAAGGAAAAGGATTAAGCTTAATAAGCAAAGTGTCTTTATACTTTACTATCCAATACCCTTTTAGTAAATAGCCACAACCTTACCGATATAACTCCATTACAATAGCGCTATTTAAAAGAAAGGAAATACGCGTATAAGTTATTTAACTATAACTTCCTTATAAAAACTAACTATGCGGCCAAGGGAAGGCAATTAAGACGTTAAATTAAAGATATATATAGGTTAAATTAGACCAAAAACAATACTATAGTATTAAAGAATAACGTTATAGACGTTCTTAACAATTGCACAATAGCTACAATTGCTATTACGAAATGTCCCTATTTACTAGGCAGTAAAGATACGCCAAATATATAGCACAGGACTACTAGATTTAAAACTATATATACTAAATCTTAAGAGACAAGTCTCTTTAACTAACTAATTAATACCTTAACTACATCTAATAGCCTAAGGGCAAATATAGGAGTAATGAGTTAGTGATGTAGGGGATTATAAGAAAAGGATTATAAGAAAAGATTATAGACTATATCTTAGCAGTTAAAGATAACGGCAAGCCAAGGCTCTATACGTTAAATCCCATACTAAAGGTTTTACGGAACTATACTAGAACACTAAATTGCTTATAATACTCGTAATTAATTACAGACCGGCATAAAGGCTTAAAAGCAGAGTTATATAAAAATCCCTATATTAGCCTAGGTAGTTACCAGCATACTTCTAGTAGGCTTCTAATAGGTCTCCTAGCAATCCTCGCGTTTTTTCGCTAGTCATGTTTTTCTCCTTATTAAGGTTTTTTAGGAGTTTAAAGCAGGGGTTAGATAGATAGATAATATATAGCGGTATACCGACACCTCTCTAATATCTCTCCGAACCTCTTCTGGGACGAGCCCTTATAATCTCCTTACCGCAAGGTAATAGCAATCAGGGGCCGACCGTAAGAAGGGGGGGGGGGGGGGTAATATAAGGGATATTATTGCGGACACCTTAGGTTGCCCTTAGGACAACCCCCGGACGCCCCTTAAATAGTTGCCAGTTACGTACTAGAGGCATATGCCCGTAGTATATAATCTCCACAATCCCAGAGGCCTTACCTCCTTAAGGATTCGTCTCTCTCACCAATCTATCCTGTTCTAATCGTGTCCTTATAGCCCCCTATCTACAAGATCCCTTTACAGGATTGCTCTTATACTAGGAGCGGCTTATAGTCCCTAATGTTAATAATCTATAGACTAAACTAATCCGCGAAGCTTATTACTAAGTCTTTATAGTATACCCTAGCAAAAATAAGACCTATAAAATTATTAACTACCACTACTACTAGCTAAGAATGGTTGTAAATATTAATTAATATATATGGAACTGCAAAGACTACTAAAGAGCTATAATCCTACGGGATAAGACCCTAGGACTACTTAAGCCACTCCTAATACTAGAGCGCCCTTAGTAGTATATTTTTATAGACTTCTATAAACTACCTAAGGACCGTAACGGATATGATATGGTTATAGTTATAGTTAACCGCTTTAGTAAACGCCTATTTTTAATTCCCTATTATAAGAATATTAATACTAAAGAGGCAGCCTAGCTATTTATCTATTACGTCTACTAAATTTATAGACTACTAGATACTATTATATTTAATTATAGGCTATAGTTTATATTGGCCTTTTAAAATAAGTTTACCTAGATCCTAAGTATTAAGCTAAAGCTTTTTACGGCTTATTACCCCCAGACAAACAGTTAGACAGAGATTATAAATTAATACCTAGACTAGAGGCTTAGGCCCTTTATTAACTATTTCTAGGATAACTAGTTTAAACTACTACCCTTAATGGACTACGCGTAAGCAACCCTACCACATAACTCTACAGGGTTTGCCCTAGTTTAGCTAGAAATAGGATACTTACCCCGTATAAGCTTTAACTAAAAAGGCTAAAAGAACCCCAGACTATATAAGAGAAGCTATCCTATACTAAAGCCTAATAGTACGCTAAATAATTAGAGGAAGCCTAAACGGTAGCCCGCGAGAACCTAGAAAAAGCTTAAAGGTTAATAGAATAGTAGGCGAATAAATACCGTTAAGAGCCCGATTTTGCCCCTAGTAATATAATTTAGGTTATAATAAGGAATTAAAAGACTAAATAACCCAGCTGTAAGCTGGACTACTAGATGGTAGGACTATATAAGGTTTTTAAGAAGATAGGCAACTCGTATAAGATAAAGCTCCTAGATTTAATTAGGGTTTACCCTATCTTTTTACTAAATAAGTTATGGAAAGCTATAAACGACCTATTACCTAGATAAAAGAACAAGCCTCCCCTACTAGTTTAAGTAAATGGTAATAGTAAATAGGAGGTTAATAAAATACTAGCCTATAAGATAGTATAGGGAACGCTAAAATACTATATTTAATAGAAGGGCTACAATCCTAACTTAACCTAGTACCCTATATGGAACTTTATAAACTACCCTTAGAAGCTTAAAGAATTTTATAACTAATACCCTAATGCACCTAAACCCCTAAAGTACCTAGATAAATAGATAGAATACTAGTATAATAAAGATAATAAGTTACTGGAAGAATATAGGGATAAAAACGCCCTAAAGCCCTAATATAGCTATCTGCCAAATTCTGCCATATTCTACCGTTTTCTACTAGTACCTTAAAATTTCAAATATCTAGGAACTTTAACCGCCGGTTAAAGTTATCTAATTAGTTAGATCTGTGCTAAGACTTTTAACAGCTACTCTTTCTGGCCTAGTACTTCCACTTAGCCCACAATCGCCCTTTATACTTAGTCTGGACGTACTTATATCCCCTTTATCTCCTTATCTTATATTTTATAATCCTACGTTTATAAGCCTAGTACTACCCTATTTTTAACTAAGCCTAAGGGCAGGCTTTTCTTTTAAAGAGGGGGGTAATATAACGGCGCTATTGCACGTTACCTGCCAAATTCTGCTATATTCTACTAACCTATAATTGGCCCGCCCAAAGCTAGCGCCTTAGCGGCTCACTCTATATATTTGTTTACATCAGTCCTAGCGACCCCTTTTTCTTCTTTTTAGCTTAGTATCTTCGTAATATAGCATTCTACAAGCTTCGGTTTAGAGGCATTTATACAAGCCGTAATAATAGTTAAGCTATATCCTATTCTAGAATAGCTCTATATTATTATATTATACAACGTATAGATCTTAAGTCTATCTCTTTAGGAAGGTTTATAGCTATAACTATATAGTAACTTACTCCTTATTAAGCTAATTAAGCGTAATCTAGTTTAGCGATTAGTCTTTAATCTTACTAATAATCTAGCATATACGCTTATTAGTATTATCTTATATTATTAGCATCTTAAAGAAGTTATCCATTTCGCGAAACCAATTATTTAACTATTAGGCGTTAGGTCTATAGCGGAGTTCTAGGCTACTAGAGGCCTTAACTAGTTAGTTTATATCTTTTTTCTACTTACTATATAGATACCTCTCTAAGTCTTCTATACCTCCTTAGGTAGGTACTAGGTAGCTCCTAGAAGGCCTATAGCTTTAGCTAAATTATAAAAGATTTTATTCTACCTAGATTAAGCTTTACTAGATCTAGACCTACCCCTAAAGGTTTCTAATATATTTATTAGTAGCTCCTTCCCGCATAGCTTTTAAGAGCCTTATAATAGCTTTCTAATATCCTTCTTATAGAAAATTAGTATAGGGCTCTTAACTCTCTAACCTTAGGCCTAGGGAAGCTCTAGCTATAGAGGTAGTATTAGTACTAGTAGCTAATATAGGTTTCCCTATAAGGCTTAAGTCCTAAGTTAGTAGTTAGGTTAGATTACCTAAAGGGGTAGGCCCGCTTAGCTCGTAAGTAGTCTATACGCCGCTACTATACTAATTATAGGCCGGTGGTCTTTTAGGAGGGTTCCAGTTAGGTGCCTAATTAGGCGCGTTAGTGTATTCCTTTTGCATTTCTAGCTTAGGGGAAGATCTTAGAGTTACCTCTAGCGGTTAATCTTCTAATTAACCTAAGGGGGTTTAGAGGGGTTCTAGCTACTTTCTAGTAGTGTTATAACCGTTATAAAGGGTGTTTATATTTTCCTTAGCGTTGCTAGTAACCGTAGGTATATAAAAGTCTTTAAGCTCCTAGTATATCTAGGTATTAGGGCTCGTTTAGCCATCTTACCTAGAGGCCTATATTATTGCAATCTCTTACTATTAGAGGGACATTCCTACCTTTACGCGACGGCTTTCTATAGGGTGTCTATGGAGTTTCTATTTAGGTTATTATAAAGTTTTAAGGGAGGATAGTAGATATAAATAATCTAGTTCTTAAAGCCAGCTGCCCTTCTAAATAGAGTAGGAAGGATTTAAATATAAGGGGAACTTATAAATAGGGGGCTATAAGGATACGATTAGAATAGGATAGATTGGTAAGAGAGATAAATTCTTAAGGAGGTAAGGCATCTAGGATTGTGGAGACTATATACTATGGGCACGTGCCTCTAGTATATAACTGACGGATATCCAAGGGGTGTTTAGGGGTTATCCTAAAGGCAACCTAAGATAACCGCAATAATATCCCTTATAGACACCCCTTACTAATTAAGTTATTCGTATCTATATCGCAAAAATTTAAAATTTAAAATTTAACTCTTATAACTATAATACCTTAATTATATAGTAGTCTATAAGGCGCTATATAAACTTATTTAAATACTACTGCCTCTATTTAATGTTTACGAACTATTTTTATAAGTATGCTTACGCTTACACCTATGCTCGCACCCACGTCTACGCCTATACTTAGTATTCCATTTAAATGGCTCGCGATAAGTTAATATATTAACGCTAATAGAGCTAGCCAGTTAGCTATAGCAGCGCTTAATAGTTTAAGGTTAGGGTAGGGATAGGTAAAGTAAATATAAGGTAATATTTTAAATATAGGCGCGTGATAGTTATATACTAATATAGATATAAATAACTTAATTAGTAGGGGGTGTCTATATATTAATTAGGGGGTATCTATTTACTACTACCTTAAATTTAAAATATATATATATTTCTTAAAGGCCATAATTATCTACTAAGGCATTTATATCTTATTATTCCTACCTAACTCTAAAATTATTAATATTTAATAACTTTTAGTATTAAATATTAAATATAGATAAAAGCACTAACTAACAGAGTTCTTACCTATCTCTTTATAATTTGGATTAAGGAAGACTTAAATTATAGCTTTAAGATCTATAGCCGACTCTAATATAAGAAGCTATAAGTTCCATATAGTATTATTATTACACTTTAATACTTTATTAGCTAGCTTTAAGAAAGCTTAATATCGCTCTATTAAATACCTTAACAGTATAGCGATATTATATATCCTGCCTAGGGCCTTAATATCCTACCACTTCTCTTAGGTAGCTTCGCCTTAGTTATACTCTTTTTTAAAGTAAATATTTAAGTATTACTCCTCCCGCCAGAGTTCCTCTAAATCGTAATTTTAATAGCCTCTTCGCCTTTATAAAAAAGGAAGGCTTATATTATAAGGTTAATAATATAGCTAATATAGCGAATTTTGTGCTATACGGCGTTCTAAAAAGGGAAACGCTTTTATAGAATTTAATAGAGCTTATTAAAACTACCGTAGTTATTACCTAAATCTAGTATATTCAGTGTAGAACTTAATAGTAGTAGAGGTAGGAAAGAAAGCTTACTAGTAAGGTAACTAATCTAGCTCTTAGGAATCTCGTACTCCTTAACTACCTTTATTATTACCTCCGCCTACTATTTGCCTCTATATACCTCTTTATACTATCTTAATATAATTATAGCTTTTAATAGCTAGCTTAATTCGTCTATAAAAGAAGTAGTAACTACTTAGTAAGCTATCTTATTAGAGCTGTCTAATAGTTAGTAAAGTAGATCTTTAACTTAGCTCTCTAGAGCTTTAGCCTTATATAAACCTTTTAGATTATAAACGTCTTACCAATTAGAATAGGCACGCTCCTACGAGATTTGTATAAGGGCCCGCCCTTTCTATTAATATATAGTTATAGATTTATAAGAAGGCTTAAAGCTATAGCCACTTAATAATTATATAAAGAAGATTATAAGTGACTATTAATTATATAGTATAGCTTTTTTTTTTTTAAATAAACTCTATTTTAAAAAAAATTAAAAATTTAATAACTACTAAAAATTTATTAATAAAAAATATATAGTTTCTCCTTTAAGTATATAACTATATTATCCCTTACATTAATAGTGTACTTAGAGGTATAGCCTGTACACGCGATTAAAGAATATTAACTTTCTTAGGTCAAGTACTTTATCAATTAATTACACCACTATAATGGTTTGTAATTGCATTTCTAGTAATATAGATCTTGTACAGCCTACTCGATATCCCACTTCTAAAAGTCAGGTCGCGAAAAAGCCACCACTAGCCCCCGAATTACTACCTTCCTTCAAGGCCTTAATTATCTAGCAAAACGATTGACCGCCTGCGTATGCAGCTTCCTAATTAGTGCGCATGGAGCACAGCTCTAAGTACACATTTTATTAATGTAAGGGATACTAAATTTTTAGAAATTATTATAGAGGCGTTAGAAAGTTACTAAAACTATATACAGAGTGACGATAACTTCTAGACCGAATGAACAACAAATTCTCTATTGAATGAGTTATACATGAAAGTAAAAGCCGTATGGCTTAAAAATGGAGAAGTTTAATGTTGTAGGTAGAAGTAGTAGGTGCTCGCAATCTACTAATAAACGTCTTCTTTATTTAATATTAGGCCTTAATTCTTACTTAATATTAATATATATTTTATGCACTGTTTAAGGTAGTATCCTTATATAATAGACTATCAATTTTCCGCGTTAAGTCTATCTATTAACTACGTAGTAGTTGTTTTATTGACGTGTGTAAATCGTCGCGTGAATATATAATTTTGAAGATCTTATACGTTGGCGATAGTGGTCCGTGCAGGATCACGTGTGTCTATGCAGTGCTGGCACTAATAAAATCTTATCCAATACGAACTAATAAAATATCGGTATTGCCAATATTGCCAATATTTAGATAATATCGCAATATTTCTTAATATACTAAAATTTTTCACCTCTACTTAAGGTTACCTTCTATCTATATAATATCGTATAACATATCTTCTAGAATTTAAGAAATTAAGGATTTTGGATTATCTCTTACTTCTAATACTAATAAGGAAACTACGGACTTAATTCCTTTAATAAAAAGATTATAGAAAACCTCTCTAATCTATAAGCATTGTTATACGCCAACGCTAGAAGAAAGACTAGAAAAGCCAGAATAAAAATAGATTTTATATAAATATTGTTTAAAATATATGGCTTAAAGTATAATAAATATAAGACAGTATCTAGAGAGTATTTATAGAATTACTGTTAGCAAGGTACCTAACTCTAGTATTTATATAACAGCTTCTAAAACCATTAAAGCGTTATATACTGAGCTTCTTCTCCAACTTAGTAATAGTAAAGACAACCTTAATTAAGAGATTCTTTGGAGTACGGTTAATTAATAGGTTATTAACTAAACCCTCCTAAATCTAATTATCGTACAACGGCTTCCATTTTTATGTGTGAAATAGCCAGAATGGCATGCTTTTATTTAAGCAATAAATCCGCAGGGCCGTATATTTATGCTAATATCTTATAATACGATTAAAAAGAGGGTGGGGGCTTAGTTTCCGTAAGCAAAAGATATCATACGAAAAAGGCTTTAATTGTCACAAATAAGCATCTATCTTGCTGTTGATATCTAGACCTTACTAAGTTATAACCTTTTGCTTGCGATTTGCGCGAGCTTTATTAATACCTAGGATCGCTTTCGAAATATCTTAATTGCCCTTTGTACGGTATATAGCTATAGCGGTTTAAATTAATAGGAAACCCTTTGCCTCGTCCTTAAAGATTATAAAATTATAGAAAATATTGGCATCCTTATTGGCGATAATTCCACTATAAACAATACGCTTTATTGTATAATAGCAACTTATCTTAGTATAGAGAATTAAATTAACTGGAATTACACTTTCTAGCAGCTCCGCTATATAGGCCATATCCTTAATCTTATTATTAAAGCTTTTCTCTTTACTAATAATAGCGAAGAGTAACTTATAGAATCGTACGATAGAGAAGATAAATTAGGAGAAGAGCTAGATAATAAATGCTAAAAGGAGAGAGCAAATTTAATTAGAGCGAAGATAGGTGTTATAGGGAAGATCTATAATCTCGTTATCTATATCCGTGCCTCACCTAATTATATAAATAAGTTTAAAGCACTTTCTGGAAAGACAATCCCCCTAGGTAATTGTATGAGATAGAATAGCTGGTTCCGTATACTTTATGTTACGCTTAAGACGGAAGTCCTTAATGCGCTTTAGAATTATACTAAAGCGCATATTAATAAGGGTACGATTAATAAAAGAGATGAGCTTACTCCTTTTAATGTTACTCTCTGTCGTATAATAGAGCAATTTCTCTCTATATTTAAGAGTATAGCTTTATTTCTTAAAGGTTAACAAGTAATAATTAAACATGTTCTTAAATTTATTAAGATTATTAAGGAATATTTTAAAATTTCTTTAGTATGTTATATGATAATATTAATTGCTTTTACTAATTAAAGTAAAAAGAAAACCGATAGCTTAAAAATCGAATTAAATATATAAAGGCTAAGTTCGACTTCTATGCTTTAAAGCTATATCAATCGCCTTACTACGCCGCGGCTTATATTCTTTATTTAAAACATTATATAGTATATCTAACAGTTAGCTAGCTGCGAGCTTTAGCTTTTATAGCTAACTGACTACGTTAATTAGACCGCTCGCTGTCCGCTAACTGCAAGGTAAGGTACGCTAACTGTCACGCTATTAGCTAGCTGTCCTAATTAGGAAATTGATATAGACTTTATGGTGTTTTATTGCGGATTTTTAGCAGCACCTCTCTATATATAAATATTAACGTTGCCTAATTAAATCTAACCCTAATTTACCTAATATAGTATTTAAATATAGCCAAATTCGTCCTGCGCACCTATAGAGGGTTAAAAAGGTAGAACGTTTAGTAGTGACGTTAGTAGTAAGGCTAGAAAGAAGGTATTAGTAAGGGCTCTAGAGGCTCTATTTCTATATTAGATTTAATTAAATATAAAGCTCTGTTAAATGTATCTTACTAAGCTAGCTTTTCTACCTCTGTAGTTAGTTTATAGCTAGTAAAATTAATATCTAAGCTCGTTAACTAAGGTGTAGTTAAACCTCTATTGGAGTTAATATAGTCGATTAAACTGCTTAATAAAAGGCCTTTAATTAACTACCATTTTTAACATTAATCTGCTTTAATTGTGTCGGCCAATAGTTAATTACGCTTATTAGTAATAATCCTTTTAGCTTAGCTAAAGGCTTATTTATATATAAAGCTTATCGCCAGTATAAAGAATAGATTAAGGGCAATTTTGGCAAGTATTAGATAAAGGATTTAACCGATTTTAAGCCACTAGTTAAGGGGATTAGGAACGACGTTATTCCGCCTATTACCATTATTAGAGCAGATCTTAATTAGCTTAAGGCCTATGTTGTAGTAGCGGTTAAGCTCACTAGCGAGCTTAATACGCTTTTAATTACGCTTTAAGGAAGTAAAGCTCTTATTTACGACTAAGGACTGTATATATTTATTAGCTAAATTATTATTAGATTTATAAGGAACCTTCCTATATTATAGCTTAGCTAGTTCCTCATTTTCCTTATTTACTTGCTTATTAATATAGTTATTAAATAAAGTCTCTATATACTACTCGGCGTACTTCTACTATAAGGGCTACCGTTTCCACTTATTACGAAAGTAGGTGCGTTTAAAAGACGGATAAAGGATTACTATAGTAAAATAGTAAGGGCTCTCGGCCTTTATTTTATGAAAATATTTATTAATCTTTTGGATAGCTATATTAACGCCTAATTTAAGAAAGGAGTTGCATTTGTTCTTAAGGCTCTACTAAGTTTACTAGAGGATTTAATAGAGTAGCTCTATATTAGTAATTAACTCCTATAAAGCGCTATATAAGCCTTTAACACCAGGACTATTAGCGTTGCCTTTTATACGCTTAGTAGCTAATATAAAAGGCTTTAGGATCTTAATAAGCTACTCTACTTACTGCTAATCTTTATTAGTAAGCACGTCTTGCGATAGATTATAGCTGTTATTAGCGGGCTTTCTCTAAGCTAGTAAATATTTATTAATTGCTTTATAAAGAAGGTAGGTACGGCGGAGTATAAAGTAGGTTAAATTCCACTAAACGCCTCCGTCCTTAATAAGTTGAAGCTTTACTTAATTAAAGAGCTCGTCCTTAATATAGGCCTTAGCCTAGTTCTTAGCAAAGTCCTTATAGCGTCTTATTAATCGTATAATATATTTAATAATATTATAAACCTTGCCCACGGAGCCTCTCTACCGTATAAGATTAAATTTAACGTATGTTACGGCACTGGCAGAACTTAGTAGAACTTAATTGGCAGAACTTAGCAGAACTTCGCGGTCACGTGACTAGAGGACCGCATAAAAGAACCCTACTTCAACCGGCGCTGCTCTTCTTCTCCTTTCCTTTCTCTAGCTTTAGATCCTCGTTTATAGACTACCAATTATATAGGCTTACGCGTCCCTCTTACCATGCTCGTACCTTAATTAACTAAGTCGCTAATATTATCTAAAGCTCGTCTACTCTTCTTCCTAAGAAGGAACTTAAAAAATATCTACAGACCATAAATAAGAATAGAACATAGAAGTAGACCTAAAGACTATTATTAGAACCAGAAGACCAGAAAAGAATAATAAGATCTACAGAACACGCATAGACTAGAACCCCTATAAGAATCCTACCGGAAGTTACCCTAATAACTATATCACTATGCTAAGAACCACAGCGGCCGGTAAAGCAGCCGCAGGACCTTTAAATACCTCTAATAGTAAAACAGCAACTAACTTAAACTCCTAGGTAGAGCTTATAGTAGCTAATGCCGAAATTAAATAACTTCGAGAGCTGCTTAAAGCTAGAGAACCCCTTATACCTAGTAAAGAGTTATTAGATACCTAAAGACTTACTACGGTCCTTAAAGCCCTAGCCCAACGTATAGTATTAGCATTATTATAGTCCGCGAAGGTCGCGGACCCCCTATTACTTACAGACGGAACCGACCCTATATTTAATAATTAGAAGCTTTAATTATAGGATAAGCTTAAAGTTAATATAGACCACTTCCCTACTACTCGGGCTAAAATGGCCCATGTCTTCAGCCGTACCAGCAGGTATGTATAAACGCACCTACGTCCGCGGTACGTATAGGACTTAGTAGATTCCTTCCTCTCTAAAGAAGAAATAATTGTTTACCTATCTTCTATTTATAAGGACCCCTTTAAAGTATAAAACGCCTAACTTAATTATAAAAGCCTAAATATAAAAACGATAGAGACCTTCTTAGCCTTTTAGACCCGCTTTTTACACCTAGCCAGCTAGGCTTAAATTCCCTAGGAAGATCTAATGCCAGACCTATTTAATAAGCTTACTTTAGACCTACAGCAAGCCGTATTACTAATTTTTACTACTATATAGACGCTAAAGGAACTTACGGACTAGTACTTAGCTATTAACTAAGGCCTTTATTAAATCAAGGCACGTGCCAAACGGTATAAAGCTAAAAACCCTTTAAATTAGACTATAAGTAATATAAGAACGGCCCGTAATGCCCTAGTATAATTAATAACCCCTATAGCACTACTAATACAGCCTACCGCTAATTTAGCAGCTAGCTATACGGCTAGTCCTACCATAGGTCCGGCGAATACTCGGCCTATATATAGCAACCCCCGTATATAGGCCCTTAGTAATTAAGGAGCTTACTTCTCTTACGGATAGAAAGGTTACTATATAAAGAATTACCTAATAAATATAAAAGCAGATAAAGTTCTGTTAATCTAGGAAAATAGCGCGGAATTAGAAAAAGAGGAACCCTAGAGGAAGACTCCTCTCTAGGGTTAAAAGGGATTAACATATTAGATATTAATCTAGGCTGGCTAGTTAATAAAAAAAGCTATACTATCCCTTATACTTTATTCCATAATAGATACTAAGTTTTAACCTTTGCTTTAGCTAACTCTAGAGTAAATACCTTTACCTTAATAGATACCTAGTATACTATAAAGCTGGCTAACTTTCTAAATACACCTATTAAAGAACTACCTAAACTAATTCCTATCTGCGGGTATAACGGGCGGATAGGGCCACCTATTATAACTATCTTATAGATTTACCTCTATGTTAACGGACGAAGGTAATATAATATCCCCTTCCTTATTACGGACTAAGGTAGCTATAATATAATCTTAGGGCGAAAATAGCTAGCCTATTTAGGCTTATAGCTTAAAGTATAGAGTAAACAGCTTATCTAGCCCGAAATCCTACCCCCAACCCCTTCCTTTATAAAAGAAATTAGCATTATAATAAAAAACCTTATATAGCCCTAGATTAATACTATTTATTAGGCCAATGCTATATATAGGGACTAGGTCTTTAAGAAAGATATATAGCTTAATTTATAATAGATCCGTATACTGTGTCGCCCCTAAACTACCTATATTACGCTATCCGCATTAAAAACCTAAAAAGTTAGTAGTAACCTAAAAAAGCCCCCTATAGAGAGCTTAGGCCCTATATAGCTATAAAGAATAATAAAGGATATTAGACGTTATACTAAACTAATAGATTAGAGGGATAACCTATAGAAAATAAAATAGGAGCTAAGAAAGATTATAAACCCTAAACCGTAAAATACGGTTTAGAAAACGGCTATAAGGAAACTAGCGGACCTTCTACCAGTTAATATCTGCTATATTAGTGCCGTAGGATTCTACTAGAACTTAGTTTAGCTTAATACCATCGCCTTTACAACAAGCTTATACGAAATTAATTAAATAATTAAGGAAAAGGAAAGTAAGCTTAGCGGATAAGAAAGCGAGCTTATAGATAAGGAACTAGTAGAATAAAAAGCTACCCTTTTTTTT
>Ga0307515_10007388_pt1 | contig 21728 bp, 27 predicted proteins | sample 17_EM_MG_FD_194513 | JGI IMG/M metagenome (GOLD analysis project Ga0307515, IMG submission 194513) | Populus trichocarpa ectomycorrhiza microbial communities from riparian zone in the Pacific Northwest, United States - 17_EM | ecosystem: Host-associated > Plants > Roots > Unclassified | place...
TTGGGCTGTGTAGTTCCACGCACCGTGCAATCACTGCCTAGTATGTGTCTTGTTACAACCAACGAATTAAGACCACATACTGACTTGTACACGTCAAGGTGACCTTTGGAGCTACAGAGAGGCACCGGTATCCATAATGGATGAGGACCTCTTCTCATTAGAGGACAAGTGGCGAGTCAGCTCATCGCCGGACGTACAATATTTCGATGCGCCCCAACAGAGTGCCCCAGTCCACCATCTGACCATCGATACGAAGGAGTTGTTGATGGCCTCCCCAAAGTCTTTCTCATTCCCTCTGCCCTTCACGACTGCCACCCCGATTCCGAGCCATATAGATCCGTCGTTACTGACCACCCCCGCATTCACGATGCCGTCCTTCTCATCTTCCATATCCACCTTTCAGGAAGCACCCTATGAAGAGCTATTGAATCAAGGTTATCCTGGGGGTTCACTCACCGCTCTCGAGCGCCGCCAAGTGCTTCGCCGTGTGATCGCCAACGAGATCGCCCAACTGCCCACCAATTCCCGCGATATCAAAAAGCTTGCGGATGTCCGAAGGGTCACTGACGTTATTCCTGAAGATGGCCTTCCTTCGTCTGGAGAGAAAACCACCGCTTTCGTTCTTCAGTGCGCTTGGGTCGATTGCAATCATTATTGCAGTCGTCCAGATCGTCTCAAGACCCATGTATTCGTTCACATAGGCTTCAAACCCTTCTCCTGCGACCGAAGCTGTGGTGATCCGAACTGGTAAGCTCATTTTAATGGATAGGGTCAAATATCTGACGTGATCTTACAGCACGGCTAAGTTCTACTCTAAGGGTGACTGCAACTCGCACCAGTTCAGGCACGAGAAGAAGAGAATCTGTGAGAACTGGTCCGTCTATCGTCCTGCTTTCTCATCCACACCCTGCTCATGTCATTCATGTGTACAGCGGAGAGGAATGTACAGGGAAGAACTGGCAGCGGCAGGTGCGGTCGTTGAAATGCAAGAACAACGGGCCCCATGCGGCCCCGTTTTCGTTATGATATCCTGGCGTCTTACGGAAGTCACGACTCGATAGGGTGGGTACATTCGGACTCTTGCTTCTCGTCTCGTTCGCCCCTTGTGGCTTCTGTGCAGTCCACATGGACGCGTTGCGACTGCTGTATATATACTTGTACCATGCGTCTACGATGTGTCGAGTATGCTATACCCATGTATGCGTTCGCCTTCCCTGTTTGGTCATTTCCCTTCCAACCTGTATATTGTATACCGCTATCCACCATGTACGTCCTATTTGGTATCTGTCGCAGAGACAGTCATATTATGTGTGTGTTGTACAATAGCCGTACATGAAATAGAACTCATTGTCGAGCATCAACTCACCTATAGAAACCTTCGGACCTGTATTTCGTTCCTATTTACTATTTAGTAGCAAGTTACGTTATGATCGGCCAGTTCCTTGTTTTCGGGGCCCAGTCTGTCCAACGGAAAACCCACCTAAGACTCTCAACTCAACTCAGTTGCGGTTAGGTCTAACCTTTCTTTTGTGTGCTTGCCTCTGGACTGGGTGCCCGATCCCAGATGTCAAGGAGTCGGGCGGGGTTATTGAATACTCTACTATTGGGCCGGGTAGGCACCTTCGAGGCACTCATTCGACCGGAAACTCGACAAGGCACCCCCTGGCCACTTACTGCACCACTTCACAGGACGTCCAGAGACGGGCTTAGATAGTGGGATTGGAATCATGTTGGACCTGTTGACACTGTGGATCGTGGCAAAGGTTTCTCCATAAGACAGGCACTACATAGCACTATGTTCGCATCACGAGACGGGGTTTGAGTGTAGCACAAGGCATCACACGTAATAGTAACGAAAGACGGTCTTTATCCACGCCAGTATGTTGTATAACTGACCCTCCGGGTATCGGATTCATATTCAAGTGAAAGATTAACCATAGACTTATGACGCTATAGCTCATCGTGGGCGGCAGTCGAAGTCGCTTCAGTTGCGTCGGACGCAGTTGAAGGAGTCTGATACCCCGTCTCTTGCTCGATCCTATCGTGCACCGGTGGCCCCGGTTCATCCTCATCCGGAATCTTGTCGAACACCTTCGCCAAGTCGGGATCCGCGAGATGCTTCTTCATATTCTGCCAATCCACAAGTTCCTCACTCTGCAGAATCGCCTCTGGGTCAGCTTCGGGTTCACCTGTGGCCCCAGGTGGTGCAGCGTCCACGGTTGAGGGTGCTTGGGCGGTCTCAGACAATCCAAGAGACCGGCGAAGAGCACGATCGATGCGTTCAAAAGAAGCCGTAAGGTTGGTGTGATCAGGACAGGCTGCGCATGCGAAATATGAGACAGGCATCCGGGTTCGAGTTGGTAATTTCGAAACTGCTGCGGACCAACGTGCCGTCAATCAAGATAGATGCGACTTCTGCCTCTACGTCTGGCTCGGGACCTCCGAGATCATCAGGGCTTGGAAGCGCCTTGCACGCCTGACGAAACCCTTGACCAATGTTGACTGCGGGTTCACCTCGAGAACACGATGCTTGCGAGCAAAGTCGTGATCGAGTTCTTCTGGGTGGTTATATCACAATTAAGTGGGGAATGAGCACAGGTAGCGCGAGAGGCGTGATGCTTACCAAGTAGTTTCTCCGTGTTAATTGTCAGTGTAACTGTACGAATCGACGACGGTCACGCAAGGACTAGTGACCAAACGGTTGGAGATCGTCTTATCAACCTCCCATTCAACATCGGCATATTGTCTAAAATCATAATAACCTGAGCATCCCTTGCTCATCGTTCATTCTAAATGTGCGGTTTTAGGATATAAATGCAGAATGTTGAGTGGATATTGAGCACATAGATCTCCTAGAAGATCGAGCGAATAATTCGATACAGATGCGTTAAAAGACGTGATATAATGTAGATTAGAAGTAGCTTATCCGCGTGCCCCTTCGATAAATTGAGATTCTTCGTAACCAGGTATACGAGATCGCCCGTTTTAAGGGGCCCTTCGGCAGTGCGGTGGTGATTCGCATAGTGCGTTTGGAAAAATCTGAGAGTTGTCAATGCTTTATCTGCGAAAGCCCTCACTCCATAGATGCAGTAGGATCGATATGATTCACGATGCATGGCGTGTTACCATATGTAGGTTCAAGAGGAGCGAAACCAGTACTCTCATTTATAGTAGAGTTGGTCGCAAATTCCACCATAGTTCCACCTAATCTCACTGATCATTGGCGACACATCCTCCGAGTAGCTGAATGACGTATCTGACGGCCTTTTCACTTATTCAAGGTCACCCTCGAGAATGCATTTGTCCTCAAAGTAACAAAGGAAGGCACGCCCTTCCTTTGTGCGACACTCTAATATCGCACCTGCCTCACCTTGCATCATGGCGAGTCAAGGTCTCAAGGAAGAGAACCTGTGAGCACCCCCGACGGCTGGATACCGTCGCGTGCATTCCCGCTGATCACGAATCCAAGCCTTTTTGCTAGATCGTGCGGCGATTCACCTCAATTTACGTCCATACCGCTCATTTCGGCTGAAATGCAGAAGTTACATTGCATGACGTTCCAAATCAGGAGTATTCACTGAGGTTGTTCGTAGAAAATGTGGAGAGAGAACTACAGAAGAAAGAAAACCACACTTGGGCACCAGTACAACGCCCGTGTGCCTCTTATTTTCCCAATACTTGCACTCAACAGTGAATTCCGTGTGTAGAGACGTTTCTTCAACATCCTACATCCGTGCTGAGGTTCGAATGAAGAGACGTCATTCAGATTGGGCAAAATACCGAGAGGCGAGCGAAGTTATCGACCTTCATGGACTTTCAATGACTACTGGACTCTATCAGCCACGAGTTCACTGTACTGAGTTAGTCGTTATCACAAAATTGCGGGCATATCTGATTGAGAAGCACAGAGGCTTTTGTCATTGGAAGGCATAGTGGGTCTCTAGAATTACGATTCTCTACAAAAACATCGTTCGTACCTTTGCCACCGCCCACCCCCCCTAGCTAATAACGTTCGTGCAGGCGGAAGGTCTACGCACGTCACTCCATGAACTCGAGGGATTGTTGAAGGAATACTCCCCACTGATGAGCGGACCAGTGGAGAAGTCTGTGGATAAGGTGCTTAAATACGATGCTGTCTTCGCAGAAGTTGGTTCTCCCGCATCCACGTGGAAACGAACAAGACACTGACACATTTTAGTTGAATCCAATTGCAAAGGCTATCGTCGGTGTTGCCAGAGTCACGTTTGGGGTTTGTGCTCGTTGCAAGCATACCTGAGGCAAAAAGCAACGTTTGACGATTCAGCTGTTGAAGGAACAAAATAAGTATGACCAGATGCCATCGGGCCTTCGCGATCGGTTGCAGCGGGTTTTGCCCTTAGCGAAGAAGGTCACGGATGCAACCCTCTCCGAAGAGACAGAAATCTTGAAGGAGCTTATCCCGCGAATGTTTGAAGTGATGCACAGGGTCGCAAAACTTTGTGTGATTATGTTAAACGTGGTAGGTCATCACCTTCTGGATTTGGGCAAGTACTGATGATCGCAGCGAGAACGGGATGACCCCAGGTATCTGGAGATAATCGATGAAATGGACAGAGAATTGACCAAGGTGATCGAAGAGTTCGACTGCATAGAGAATGTCGGGGCTCTCCATCTTGCCAATGAGACCAGTGAGCTCTCATTTTCTCAACCTGTCGATAGTCGATACTCAATGGTTTTGCGTAGAGCGAGTAGAACGAGAGCGCAACTTCGTAGCGGACGATCGCTCTCGTGCCCAGCCTTCCCCCTGGTACATAGTGGGTGGTCTAAGGTCTTGACTCGTTGAACCGTCATAACGCTCTTCCAGTTCCATCGCACAATTGGTTGTCAACCCCATGCGAATGCCCGACGAAGCAAGCCCGAATGAACCGGCCCTCAGTCTCGTCTGGGCCCCCGACTGCTAGCCCCAACCATGGAAACGAAGCAGGGTTCTTTTTCGACAACCTTGCCAATTTCCTTGACACCTTCTCTTCCCTTTCATTAACTATGGACGGTGATGTGTCCCCCCCTCCCGATCAAACACTACCCATGCAACCACTGCCTAGTATGTGTCTTGTCACAATCAACGAACCAAGACCACGTACTGACTTGTACATGACCAGGTTGTTGGAGTGCTATGACCCATCACACCATAACGTACTTTGTTTGGTCTGTTCTGTATATATTCTGCACGATGTTTGTCACATATATATTTACGGTTTGGTCCCCCCTTTTCTCGTTCATCACAGGTTACCTTTCGGTCCAGGCGCCAGTCTCCATGATGGATGAGGATATCTTCCAATTCCAGGAGGACTGGCGAGAGAGCTCGTACAATATTCCGATGCATCCCAACAGAACGCCCCAGGCGAACATCTGACCATCGATACGGAGTTGTTGATGGCCTCCCCAGAGCCCTTCTCACCGCCTCTGCCCGTCACGACTGCCATCCCGATTCCGAGCCACCTATCTCCAGAAGAGCCGTCTTTGATGATGACCCCTTCATTAATGTCCTCGTCCTTCCCATTTTCCATATCCGCCAGCCTTTCTCCTGAGGGAGCATCCCCCCATTCTCCCTTCGACCCGCGAGGCAGTTCACAGGTCCCATGTATCAATAACCCCTATGATGAGCTACTGAATTAAGGCTATCCTAGTAGTTCCCCCATCGCTCTTGAGCTGCGCGAAATACTTCGCCGCACGATCGCCAACGAGATCGCCCAACATCCCACCAATGCCCGCGATATCAAGAAGCTTGCGGATGTCCGAAGGGTCACCGACGTTATTCCTGAAGATGGCCTTCCTTCGTCTGGGAAGAAGACCGCCGCTTTCGCTTATCAGTGCACCTGGGTTGATTGCAACCATTATTGCGGTCGCCCCGGTCGCTTCAAGACCCATTTGTTTACTCACATAAACTTCAAGCCCTTCCCCTGAGACCAAAGCTGTGACGATCCTCACTAGTAGGCCAATTTTGGTTGATAGGGGCCATGTCCGGACAAATATCTAACGCGATCTTACAGCACGGCTAGGTTCTTCTTTAAGGGTGACTGCAACTCGCACCAGACCAGACACGAGAAGAAGAAAATCTGTGAGAACTGGTCCGTCTATAATACTTTCTTCTCATCCTCACCCTGCTCACGCTATTTCATGTGTACAGTAGAGAGGAATGTACAGGGAAGAACTGGCAGCGGCACACCCGTTCGACTAAATGCAAGAACAACGGGCGCCGTCGATCCTCGTTTTCGATCGGTGTATTCTCTTCATTATGAAAGTCATGATTTGATAGGGTGTGTACGTTAGACTCATACTTCTCGCCTCGTTTGCCCCTTGTGACTTCTGTGGATCCCGCATGCATGCACTGTAGCTGTACATACTTGCACCATCCGTGTGCGGTGTGTCCAGGTTGGCCTCCATATGCTCTTATGCTACCCTATGCTATACCCACCTATGCGCTTGCATTGCCTGCTGGGCTATTCCTTTCCAACCTGCATGTATTGTTATATTATTACCCATCGTTTACTCATACCTGGTATTTGTCCGAGGGAGAGTCATATTGCGGGTGCTATTGTGAGATAGCCATAGAACCAATCGTCGCGCACTAACTCACTTATAGAAACCTTGGCTCTTGCTTAGTCAGCGGCAAGTTAAGTTCTGATCGGCCAGTCCCTCCCAGTTCGGTTACCACATGACATTGTCTGCGCTGCTCGAGGCGTAACCTGTCCCAGCGAACCCCACCGAGACTCTCAACTTTGGGCCCAACCTTCCTTTTCTGTGCTTGCCCCTGGGTCGCTACACGCTCTCGATCTTTATCCCCAACGCTATTATATTAATAGAACTTGCCTGGGGGGGAGGGGGGTGGCACCAAAATCAGCCTCTAAGATTCCTGTCAGAGAAAGACTGCTTCCCACAGTCCATCGGGAAATGAAGCTGATGTGACCCCGTGGACATTCGGCCGTCCCATTTCAGACGTGTACAGCTATCTCAACTGATCAGTAATCGGGTAGTGTGTACATAAGACCTCGTCGAGGGGCGAGGATCTGCCGCCATCACCCACAACAAGACACGATGGACAACTTCGTAGCTGACGATCGCTCTCATGCCCAACCTTCCCTCTGGTACAACCCGTGCTACAGTGGGTGGTCTAAGGCCTTGACTCGTTGAACCGTCATAACTCTCTTCCAGTTCCATCGCACAAATGGTTGTCAACCCCATGCGAATGCCCGACGGAGCAAGCCCGAATGAACCGGCCCGCAGCCTCGTCTGGGCCCTCGACTGCTAGCCCTGCCCAACCTTCCCTCTGGTACAACCCGTGCTACAGTGGGTGGTCTAAGGCCTTGACTCGTTGAACCGTCATAACTCTCTTCCAGTTCCATCGCACAATTGGTTGTCGACCCCATGCGAATGCCCGACGAAGCAAGCCCGAATGAACCGGCCCGCAGCCTCGTCTGGGCCCTCGACTGCTAGCCCCAACCATGGAAACGAAGCAGGGTTCTCTTTCGACAACCTTGACAATCTCCTTGACACTTTCTCTTCCCTTTCATTAACTAGGGACGGTGATGTGTCCCCCCGTCCCGATCAAACACTACCCATGCAACCACTGCCTAGTATGTGTCTTGTCACAATCAACGAACCAACACCACGTACTGACTTGTACATGTCCAGGTTGCCTTTCGGTCCAGGCGCCGGTCTCCATGATGGATGAGGACCTCTTATCATTTGAGGAGGAGTGGCAAGGCAGCTCACTGCCGGACCTACAATATTTCGATGCACCCCAACAGAGTGCCCCAGTCGAGCATCGGACCATCGATACGAAGGACTTGATGATGGCCTCCCCGGAGACCTTCTCACCCCCTATGCCCGCCACGACTGCCATCCCGATTCCGGGCCATCTATCTCCAGGAAACCTGTCCTTAATGATGACACCCTCATTAACGTCCTCGTCCTTCCCATATTCCCTATCCGCCGGCCTTTCTCCTGAGGGAGCATCCCCCTATTCTCCCTTCGACCTTCGAGGCAGTCCACATGTCCCATGTGTCAATACCGCCTATGATGAGCTATTGAACCAAGGCTATCCTGGTAGTTCGCCCATCGCTCGTGAGCGGCGCGAAGTACTTCGTCGCACGATCGCCAACGAGATCGCCCAACAGCCCACCAATGCCCGCGATATCAAGAAGCTTGCGGATGTCCGAAGGGTCACCGACGTTGTTCCTAAAGATGGCCTTCCTTCGTCCGGGAAGAAGACTGCCTCTTTCGTTCTTCAATGCGCTTGGGTCAATTGCAATCATTATTGCAGTCGCCCTGATCGCTTCAAGACCCATTTGTTCACTCACATACAGTTCAAGCCCTTCTCCTGTGACCAAAGCTGTGGCGATTCTCACTGGTAGGCCCATTTTGATTGATAGGGGTCATGTTCGGACGAATATCTAACGTGATCTTACAGCACGGCTAGGTTCTTTTCTAAGGGTGAATGCAACTCGCACCAGACCAGGCACGAGAAGAAGAAGATCTGTGAGAACTGGTCTGTCTATAATCCTTCTTTCTCACCCTCACCCTGCTCACGCCATTTCGTGTGTACAGCGGAGAGGAATGTAGAGGGAAGGACTGGCAGCGACACGCGCGTTCGCAAAGATGCAAGAGCAACGGGCGCAGTCGATCCTTGTTTTCGATATGATATCCTGGTGTATTCTCTCCATTTACGAAAGTCAGGACTCGATAGGGTGTGTACGTTCAGACCATGCTTCTCGCCTCGTTTGCCCCTTGTGGCTCCTGTGAATCCACATGCATGCCTTGTGGCTGTACATACTTGTACCTTACGTGATATGCCGAGGTTGGCCTCTGTATGCTCTTATGCTACTCAATGCTATACGCACGTATATGCGCACTCAACTCGGGACGGGTAGCCCGCAGATTTTGTGCTGCAGGTTTCGTTGAGAATAAGAGAGGAGAACGGGCGAACTCAGCGGAATCGACAAAGTGAAGCGAAGGAATGTAGGGGGATAGTCCATGTTGACATTCGGACTGAGGCTTCCTACTACATGAGCTTGTATTTGTTGGAGGGTTGTGACCCATCACCCTATTACGTACTTTGTTTGGTCTCTCTTCTGTATATATTCTGCGCGATGTTTGTCCCACATATATTTACGGTTTGATCCCCCCCTTTTCTCGTTCATCAGGTTATGAGCCCGCGCCGTCACTGCGCACCCGTCCGAGCTTGGCACCTCGTAAAACTGCTACGAGCTGGGCAAGTCCTCAGTAAACTGCCTTGGTTGCTCACCTTCGAGGGCGGCGACCATCCGAGCTGGGCACGATCTCGATAAAATGCCTTGGTTGCTCCCTTTGGGGGCCGCTACGAGCCGGGCATGACCTCGATAAACTGCCTCAGTTGCTCACCTTCGAGGGTGGGGACTGTCTGAGCTGCACCTCGTAAAACTGCTGCTGGGTTGTGCAAGTAGCGCACCTGGCCTGAGCTGCACCTCATAAAACTGCCGCCGAGAACGCGAGCGTGGCACCTCGTTCTGAGCCGCACCTCGTAAAACTGCTCCCTGGACACCGGTAGCTTAGGTCAACACGTCGATCGCTGCGCCATGACCGACCTACTCATGCCCGCACCATTCATCACTACCACCGACGCTCCCTCGCCCACCTTCCTCAGCAAAGTCAAGGCCTTGTACTCAGGGGTCGCGTGATGCGTCAGGAGGTCGTGATTATGGGTTTTGACTTATCATTTGCCTCCGTTCCACCAGATTGATGCTACCTCCATGTCCACTGTCGATACGACGCGACCTGCTGCGCCCGTGTGCCCCTCGTCTGCTGTCACGATTCGACCTGCCCCCCTGCGGGCCTGCTGCGCCCTCGTCTGTTGTCAATGCGACCCGACCCGCTGCTCCTGTGCGCCCCTCGTCCGCCGTCACTATACGGCCAAGCCTGCTGCGCCCGTGTGCCCATCGTCCACTGTCACTATACGACATTACCGACCTGTGCCCCCTCTATTTGTTTGTTGCTGTGGCCTCTGCGCCCTCGTCCGTTGTCTCAGTTGTTCACCCGAAATACAACCGAATCCCTTTATTATAAGAGAAGACAAGTGTACAGGTGTAAGTGGGTACTGAGAGTGAATGAAAGTATGATGCCCAAACAACGTCAAGCCGTGATAAGCGAAATAGGGGCGGAGCGGGTAAGCTAATCCTTACAACAAGTACTCGACATCTTGCATTTGCTACCTGGTACGTATGCCCCCGCCTTCTTTGTTGGGTTATTTCCCTTTCAACCTGTAGATCTTGTTACATCGCTATCCACTGTGTACGTCCTATTTGGCATCTGTCGCAGAGACAGTCATATTGCGGGTGTTTATTGTACGATTGCCGTACATGAAATAGAACTCATATCATCGCCAAGCATTAACTCACCTATAGCAACCTTCGGAGCTGTGTTAGCTCCTATCTAGTAGCAAGTTACGTTCTGATCGGCCAGTTCCTTGTTTTCGGGGCCGAGCCCTGTCTCAACTCAGCTGCGGCTAGGTCTAACGTATAAGCTTTCGTTCGTGTGCTTGCCCCTGGACTGGGAAGGAGTCGGGCGGGGTTATTTAATACTCTGCTATTGGGCCGAGGAAGCACCTTCGACGCACTCAGTCGACCGGAACTCAATGTACGGTACAAGGCACCCCCTGACCATTTCCTGCACAGCCTACTCAATTGCGGTTGGGCCCAACCTTCCTTTTCTGTGCCTGCCCCTGGGTCGCTACACGCTCTCTTTATCCCCAACGCTAATAGAGCTTGCCTGCGGAGGTATGGCATTGGGTGGCACCAAAATCAGCCTCTACGGCTCCTATCAGAGAAAGACGTCTGCTTCCCACGGTCCATCAGACCCCGTGGACGTTCGGCCGTCCTATTTCAGATGTGTACAGCTGTCCCAACCGATCAGTAATCGGGTAGTGAGTACATAAGACCTCGTCGAGGGGCGAGGATCTGCCGCCATCACCCAGGACAAGACGCGATGCACAACTTGCACAACTTCGTAGCGGACGATCACTCTCATGCCCAGCCTTCCCCCTGGTATAACTCGTGCCACAGTGGGTGGTCTAAGGCCTTGACTTGTTGAACCGTCATAACTCTCTTCCAGTTCCATCGCACAATTGGTTGTCAACCCCATGCGAATGCTTGAACCAGCCCTCAGCCTCGTCTGGGCCCTCGACTGCTAGCCCCAACCACGGAAATGAAGCAGGGTTCTTTTTCGACAACCTTGACAATTCCCTTTCATTAACTAGGGACGGTGATGTGTCCCCCCCTCCCGATCAAACACTAGCCATGCAACCACTGCCTAGTATGTGTCTTGTCACAATCAACGAACCAAGACCACGTACTGACTTGTACATGTCCAGGTTACCTTTCGGTCCAGGCGCCGGTCTCCATGATGGATGAGGACCTCTTATCATTTGAGGGGGAGTGGCAAGGCAGCTCACTGCCGGACCTACAATATTTCGATGCACCCCAACAGAGTGCCCCAGTCCAGCGTCGTCCTGATCGCTTGAAGACCCATGTGTTCACTCACATACAGTTCAAGCCCTTCCCCTGTGACAAAAGCTGTGGCGACCCTCACTGGTAGACCCATTTTGATTGATAGGGACCATGTTCAGACGAATATCTAACGTGATCTTACAGCACGGCTAAGTTCTTCTCTAAGGGCGACTGCAACTCGCACCAGACCTAGCTCTGGCGCGAGAAAAAGAAGATCTATGAGAACTGGTCCGTCTATAATCCTTCTTTCTCACGCTCACCCTGCTCACGCCATTTCATGTGTATAGCGGAGAGGAATGTACTGGCAGCGACACGCGCGTTCGCTTAAATGCAAGACCAACGGGCGCAATCGATCCTCATTTCCTATATGATACCCCCGTGTATTCTCTCCATTACGAAAGTCAGGACTCGATAGGGTGTGTACGTTCAGACCATGCTTCTCGCCTCGTTTGCCCCCTGTGAATCCACATGCATGCATTGTGGCTGTACATACTCGCACCATACGTGATATGTCGAGGTTGGCCTCCGTGTGCTCTTATGCTACTCTATACTATACGCCCCTATATGCGCATTTAACTCGGGACGGGCCGGTAGCCCGCGAGTTTCGGTTGCAGGCTTCGTTGAGAATAAGGAAGGACGAGCGAACTCAGAGTAATCGACAAAGTAAAGCGAAGGAATGTAGGGGGATAGTCCATGTTGATATTCGGACTGAGGCTCCCTACTACATGAGCTTGTATTGCGCCAGGAATACATAGCAATCGTACGAGTCCGAATCGGAACAAATGTGATGGTGCGGAGGAAAGATCAGAGTCCTCTAACTAAACTACGTGAGAGAGACGGGTATTCCTGGGGAATGGGTGAACGGATAGGGGGGGAGGGATGCTACAAGTACGTGGTTACGGGGAACAGGGACCGCGAGATTGTAGGAGTGTCAACCGACCGGAATTCATCGCTTGTGAGTGGCGTGCGTGGGCGCTTTGTGAGCCATCTCCGTTTGAATGCAAATATTGGCAAATAGTCGGGGCCGTAAGGTACGTCGTATTTGGTATTTGTAGAGACAGTCATATTGCAGGTGTTACGTTATTGTACGATATCGATCGCCATACGTGAAATAAAAGTCATCGTCGGGCATTGGGCAAGTTATGTTCTGATTGGCCAGTTCCTCGTTCCGGAAAACCCACCTACATACCATCGTCCATCGTCAATGAGAAGGAAGGGGGATTGCCAAAGCGATTGCCAACGTTGTCAAACGAGGGCCATCCATGGTTGGAGCCAGTGTTCATGAGCTCATACGGGTCTAGGTGCTGGTTCAACCGGGTTTGCTTCCTCGGGCATTCGCATGGGGTTGACAACCGATTGTGTGATGAAACTGGAAGAGCTCAACAAATCAAAGCCTTAGACGGCCCACTGTAACACGGGGTGTACCAGGGGGAAGATTGCAAAAGAGAGAGGGGTTTGTCCGCTACGAAGTCGCGCTCTCGTTCCGCTCGCTCTACGCCAAACTACTACATATCAAATATCTACAGATCGGGAAAATGAGAGCTTACTGGTCTTATTGGCAAGGTGGAGAGCCTCGACATTTCCCCGACATTCACTATGCAGTCAAAGCCTTCGATCACTTTGGTCAATTCTCTGTCCATTTCATCGATTATCTCCAGGTACCTGGGGTCATCCCCCGTTCTCGCTGCGACGATCAGCACGTTCTCAAATGCAGAAGGTGATTACCCACCACGTTGACATAATCACACGAAAATTTGCGAACCTGCCCATCACTTTAAACATTCGTAGGATGACGATTTCTGTCTCTTCGGAGAGGGTTGCATCCGAAACCTTCTTCACCAAAGGCAATATTCGCTGCAACCGATCGCAAAGGCCCGGCCATACTTGTCTTGTTCCTTCATCAGCTAATCCGCCGTGTGTCATTTGCCTTAGATACGTTTGCAGTGAGCAAATGTCGCACAAAGGAAAGGTCGTGTCATGTCAAAATGCTGTTATTCTGACCACGAATGCATTCTCAAGGGAAACCTTGAACCAGTGAAAGGTCGTCAGAAAGGTCATTCAGGTACTGAGGGGATGTGTTGCCGATAATCTGTATGATTAGGTGGAACTATGGTGGAATTTGCGATCAACTCTACTATAAATGAGAGTGCTGGTTTCGCTCCTCTTGAACTTACATATGGTAACATGTTATGCATCGTGAATCATATCGATCCTACTTCATACTTGCATTATATTTGCAGCCTGTGCTAATCACACCAACCTGTGGCCACAGGTGAACTTGAAGCTGACCCAGAGGCGATTCTGCAGAGCGAGGAATTCGTAGATTGGCAGGACATGAAGAAGCGCCTCGCGTATCCCGACTTGGCGAAGGTGTTCGACTGGACTCCGGATGGGGACGAGCCGAAGACACCGGTGCACGATAGGGTCGAGAAAGCGACAGGGCATCAGACTCCTTCAGCCACTGAAGCGACTTCGACTGCCGCCCACTGCACGATGAGCTATAACTATAGATGATGGCGTGCTATTGTAACATGACTCGGTTAATCTTTCACTTGAATATAAATCCAATACCCGGAGGGTCAGTTAACATATTGCATGGATAAAGACCGGCCGTGGAGCGTTCGTTACGTGCGATGCCTGTCAACCGTGGGTGTGCTACACTCAAAGACCATCTTGCGCGAACATAGTACTACGTAGTGACTGGCTCATGGAGAAACCTTTGCCATGGCCCACAGTGTCAACAGGTCCAACATGATTCCAGTCCCACTCTCTAATAAGCCCACCTCTGGACGTCCTGTTAAGCTGTGCTATAAATGGCCAGGGGGTGCCTTGTCGAGTACGTTTCCGGTCGAATGGGTGCCTGGAAGTTGCTTACTCGGCCTAATAGCAGAGTACTAAATTACCCCGCCCGACTCCTTCCCAGTCCAGGGGCAAGCGCACAAAAGAAAGGTTAGACCTAGCCGCAACTAAGTTGATTTGAGAGCCTTAGGTGGGTTTTCCGTCGGACAAGGCTGGGCCGAAAACAAGGAAGTGGCCGATCAGAACGTAACTTGCTACTAAATAGTAAATGGGAACCAAACACAGGTCCAAAGGTTTCTATAGGTGAGTTGGTGCTCGAAAATGAGTCCTATTTCATGTACGGCTATTGTACAACACACCCGTAATATGACTGTCTCTGACAGATACCAAATAGGACGTACACGGTGGATAGCGATATACAATATACAGGTTGGAAGGGAAATGGCCCAACAGAGAAGGCGAACGCATACATGGGTACCGCATAACAACATACGGAGGCCAGCCTCGACACATCGCAGACGTATGGAACAAGTATATATAGCAGTGGTAATACACGCACGTAGACTGCACAGAAGCCACAAGAGGCAAACGAGACGAGGAGCAAGAATCTGAATGTACAGAATTTCGTAACGGAGAAGAGACCAGATCGTAAGCGGGGCTGCACGGCACCCATTGTTCTTGGATTTAATGGAAGGCGCGTGCCGCTGCCAGTTCTTCCCTGTACATTCCTCTCTGCTGTATATATGAACGACATGAGCAGGGTGAGGGTGAGAAAGAAGGAATATAGACGGACCATTTTCTTCCTCTCGTGCCTGGCCTGGTGTGAGTTGCAGTCACCCTTAGAGTAGAGCTGAGCCGTGCTGCAAGATCACGTTAGATATTTAACCGGCATGCCCCTATCCATGCAAGTGAGCTTACCAGTTCGGATCGCCACAGCTGTTGTGGCAGGAGAAGCGTATGAAGCGTATGTGAGTGAATACATGGGACTTGAGGCGATCGGGACGACTGCCACAATGGTTGCAATCAACCCACGCGCACTGACGAACGAAGACGGTAGGCTTTTTCCCGGAGGTTTGGACATCCGCAAGCTTTGTGATATCGCCAATATAGGTGGGCAGTTGGGCGATCTCGTTGTCGATCATGCGGAGAAGTACTTTGGGCCGCTCGAGCGCGGTGGGTGAATTACCGGGATAGCCCCGCTGCAATCGCTCGTCTCAGGATGCTTCCTTAGGAGAAAGGCTGGTGGATATGGAAGATGAGAAGAACGATGGCGTTGATGAGGGGATCATCAGTGACGGCGAATCTCCTGGAGAAATGCGACTCGGAATCGGGGTGGAAGCTGTGACGGGCATGGGGGGTGAGGAGGGCCCCAGGGAGGGCACGAATAACTCCTTTGTATCGATAGCCAGATGGTAGACACGGGCACCCTGTTCGTACGCATCGAAATATTGTACCTCCAGTGATGAGTTGACCCGCTACTTGTATTATGGAGACCGGGGCCTCTCTGTAGCTCCAAAGGTCACCTTGACATGTACAAGTCAGTACATGGCCTTAGTTCGCTGATTGTGACGAAACACGTACTAGGCAGTGGCTGCACGGTGCGTGGAACTATACAGCTCAAGGGCAGCGTTTAATCGAGAGGGGGGGATATACCACCGTCCATAGGTAATGAAGAGGGAGGGAGATTGTCAAGTAGATCGCCAAGGTTGTCGGGAGGTTGGTTTCGGGCTTCTAATTCACATCTCGCTCCCACTGCAGAAGGTACACGAGTACCACCGGCAAGTGAAGCGAATATGGCAGAGTGCTGTGTCTTCTTGGGCGTCTTTTGGTCCATCTAGGCTGAGATGTGCAGGGGAGGGACAACTTGCTGTCGTCGGCTGTGGTTCAAGGCTGGTCAGCCAGTCAAAGAACTCCACTAGCATCTCCAGAGAGTACTGCTCGTCAGCCTTCAATGTGCCGCCAGGACCCGGGGTTCCTTGCCCCATATGAGGACCATCCTTGAGCTTGGAGTACGTCTTCTGGAGAGTAACGGAGTTGTTGAGGAACCGGAGAGTACCTTTGCGAGCATCTTGGATGGTGTCCCTGGAGAAATTCTCGTAGAGCGCACTCGAGACATTGGTGGGCAAAGTGACATTGTTGATCGGGCTTTGGGGGCAGGTGGTGGATAGAGCGGAGAGTGCAGATTCGGTTCCGATCGGAACGTCTTTGAGAGCATCCGGGACGGTCAGACCGCGAGTGCCGCACGGGACATTGCCACCGACCAGAGCGACAACGGCAGTGACGGAATCGATAGAACCCTTGATCAATACTGCATCTTGCTGAGAACGGCCAGTGTTGGTGAAACCAGGTGTGACAAGTTGCGTACCTTGGGATGAGGGTAAGCATACTCACCACGCTCAAAAACACCTAAACGTACCACCGTGCCGTTCATGCTCAAGTGGGCTGATCTGGTTCGATTTTGATTGTTTGAACCATTTTGTTGGTTGGGACGGTGAAGTTGTTGTCACCGGCAAGGACATTACATTGGCGATAAATTCTAGGAATGAAGACCTTCCGACACCGGACTCTCCAAGGAGAAGGAAGGTGTGTGATGCATTCGCCTTGTTGTTTGATAGCTCGATTATTCCGTTCTTGAGAGGTTCTACGTTGCTAGAAAAATCTTGTCAGGCCTGATCATCAAAGATATCATTCTAGCCTACTTGAAGGACATGGTGTTACCCTCACCCATCACCAGAATCACAAGCTGAGGGGTCCCCCACGTCAAAATGCTGATAGGTTTGGATGCGACGCCGCGTAGGTTGAAAGAGAGGTTGAAAGAGGTGTCGGAAGGTGGACTTGACAGTATTCGAAGACCGCGTCCGATCACGGGCTCCTTGGATCCTGGAGCAATTTGAACGTTTCCACTCCCGCTCCCTCATCTCCATCAGCGGATGAGCCGATTGAGATGCCAGTTGGCTCCTTGGTGTCAGAAGCACTGTCCTCCGAATCCGATTGGCCGTACCCCGAGTCTATTTCCTCGCCAAGGTCAAGCGCTCGGAAGTGTCCCCCGAATTCCACTTCTTCATCATTGTCATTTCCCAGAGGGTACGCTTCAGCATCGACGCCGTGCCTATACCAAACCCCTCTGGCTGCAGGTCCGAAGGGATTCGACGCCGTTTGTCCTTCCCGGCTCCAGGTGTACTACCTCTCCGCAAAATTCGCACGCTGGGCAGATCGCCCTTCATATAGGCTCAATGAACCGCGATGAGCCCATTGACATCGGAAATAGTGAGATCGATACACCAGTCGACGAGGTGACGGAGGAGTGAAAGGCAGTCGTAGAGGATCGCCAGGTGTGCGAGGGTCTGGCTATATTCATTCGTCGTAGACACGGTTTCACGGAAGTTGGGTCGGGGTTGAATGCTGTTAAGGCATGCACCAGAGTTTCAATTGGATTCTGGCTCCTTCCTTGGAGATTTTGATTCCCCTGGGGTCCGGAGAGAGCGGCAAAGAGCGCCTGCAATACCGGAGCGAATACCGGATAACCTTGTCCTTGAATCCGTATAAGTATCGGAAGTCTTCATTCAAATAAGTGTCGGACCTGATGACATGCGAGAAACTTACAATTGATCTAATCTCTGAAGTACTGAAACCTTGCGATGCTGGTCCCATACTCTGTCGCATTTGGCTGGTGATCCTTTGAGAGTGTAACGTTGACGAGGTCTGGCATGGTTACGTGAGGCAATGGCAGGAAAGCAGGTACAGAGTAGAAAGTCTGAGAAACCTGATTAGATAGGGCTCAAAAGGTGTTTCCATGGTGCTTACTGTTGGTACGACAGCGGTTCCAAATCTTGCAAATAGAGGAAGGGTTGGGAAATCCTCTCCTTTGAGCCAAATTCGCACACCACCTGTGATGGATCCCGATTCGGGGTTCACGTCCGCAAGCGTGGGAGTAGGCCCCTCGCCTGCTCTCGGCGGGGTGATTGCTTGGGGGGTTGTGTCGAGTGAATCGAAATTGGGGCCTGCGCTCCGGGGCAGATGAGGGGGTGACACCACAGGTAGCGAGCCGGATGAACTGCCTTCACAATGTTAGCAACCCAGGGAAGAACCCCGAGGGTTAATGACTGATATTGTTTCATCAGTCCGCTCGCTACCCGGAGCCTCCTGCGAATGACCCCCCAATCGGGGTGGACATTTTGTTGGTCTAGTTTTTGGGGCACGTCTTCCGATTGTTCCAACTGAGGCCTGCTCCGCTTCCTCCCCGCTACTGGGGTGGTCTTTCCCGTACTTTCGTGAGCTTAGTCACGACGTTAAAGGAGAACGGAAGTGGTGTTGAGCAACGATGAAGTGTTGATCCACGTCTTTAGAGAGGACTGCTCCAACACTGTAAAATAGTCAGCATGTGGTCGGGACAAAATGGCCACGATCCAGCTCACAGATATTCATCATCACCCAGCCCGTGGTCCTTCGGGTAGCAGCAAAACACAAAGTCAAGACGTATTTCCCCGTCCTTTGGGGTAACCATATCGGTCTCAGTCTTGAAATCAATCAGGTTGGGGATTCCCTTCTTCTTTCCCTTGGCCGCTGCTCCATAGAGATTGATGCGGAACTCCAGCAGAGACTTCCTGGTCGTATCGACATAGTTCTTCAGAGTCAGTCGCGGGGATCTTGATTCCACTGGACACTTCAGACAACCGCATCGAGATTTGCTGGAGGTTTATGTCAAAAGTGACGTGTGTCCCTCGACGGAGTGTGATAACACGGTCTTCCGATTGTGGAAGTGGCTTTGTGAGGGCGATCCAGCCGGGCATACTGGAAAGCTATTGAGTAGGGGTTGTACAGAAGAGAGTGTAGAACGCACTCGACATTCCCATTGTCGCCCAGATTGAGCACCTCATCTCCACTTGGAGCGGGTGCAGGAAGAGATCGCCTTATATCCGCAATGGGAGCACTTCTCTTCATTCAATTGAAGAAATCCTGATCCCATCATTGGCGGATTGAAGACTATGGAGGGGTATATGTCTGCACTTGGTTGAGTCTGTGAATACATTAGTCATTAGAAGGTATTTCCGCGAGAGGGCGTGCCTGGCGATGACATGCTCAAGAGCGCGTGCGATGGCTGCGCGCTGGGAAGGGAGGAACTTGAGCGTTGGGCCCTTCACCAGGTCAGCGGGCGTGTTGGCTTAGCGACGAGGTTTCGTATTGGGCGGAGGTGGGAGGGACGACTCATATGGCTTAATAGCAGCGGTGGTGGGCACCTGTTGACGAAAGGGGGTGTGGCTGGCTCGCTGGAGTTGTAATGGCTGTGGCTACCTGCAGTGGGTTCATTGCAGGGGAGAGGGACTGGGTGCAAAAACGACGACGATGAGCCTGTCGTCGGTGTGGGAGGTACCAGAGCAGAAGTTGGGCATTCCTCGCCTGAAGGGCGTGATATCGAAACGGGGCAGGAGCCACCAATCCTACAGAGAATATCCAGTGATCCGCTGTGCTGGCCATAAACGTGCTGGGCCTGCGTGCCCTGGAACGAGGAAAAAGTACCCTCTTGACCTGAAAGGCTGAGGCTGGCGTGGTGAGCTCCTGTCTCACTGTCCAACGTGACAATGCTCGATGGGATGGGACGGCTTTGGGGATATCTGAGACGGTATTTCCAGGGAATTTTTGATAGGGGACAGAGGAGATATTGCTAAGGGTGGAGCAAATGTTTGTGATTGGGGTCTTGAGGGGAAAGGAGTCGGTACCAACAGTGGTGCGAGGGACGGTACGATTGGCGAGGGTGATAATGACATTAATAGAGTCGGAGTGCTTCTCCGCCTGTGTGGAAAGATTATTCATATGGAGCCTGTCTTGTTGACGACCTCCAGTGTCGGCGAACCCAGGTGTGTCGAGGATGCAAATCTGGAAAAAACGGTCAATACATATACCACGTGGACAGCAACTTGGAATGCACCATTACCCCGTCCTTGGTCTTAAATTCGTAAAACCGGACCAAGTTTGTCTGGGTCTGCTTGTTAGTACCCCCTCGCTCGTTGGTATGGTCGAGAGCGTCGGAGTTGTGATGATCGATGGCATTGCCAGCAAATACATTGGCAATGAGTTCCAAGACTGTGGCCTTTCCGACCCCAGTCTCCCCAACAAGAAGGATGGAGTATGGTGCCTTGTTCTTCGATGGTTTGATGATCCCCTTCTTGAGAGGCTCAATGTCACTAGAAAATGCCGTTAAACTGATTTCAAAGGAGATGTCGTCATGAACGCACTTGATGTTATTCTCGTCGTCGGAGTTGGTAAGGTTTTCATCCTCATCGTATGGCACGGTATCTCTGCGCGGGGCTGCGCGGGTATTGGTGGACCGAGGGGAGAGATACTCGTCGCCGGAGCTATTAGAGTATGTAGTTGTTATCGGGCGGCTCATCAAGATTTCCTGCATGACTTACGATTTGCGCTCGGCTCGAGACTCTTGGTTGCTAGGAGATAGAGTCAGAACACGGTGTAAAATATCCTTGTGGCCTACTTGATAGCCAAAGTGTTGTCATCGGGTGAAGACGTTCCAGAGTGGGACCTGCTGGGAAAAGGTCAGTAATTTCGTAGGACTCTGAGTGCTTGGGCGGTGCTGGGCAAGCTAGACAGCGGAAGCATTATTGCTAGGATGTGTTTGTGTTTGAGAGTGGGAGAGTGGGTGGTTTGAGATAGCGGGACGAGCTGATGTCGTTTAAAGAATCCTTTTCTCTCCGCGCGTTTACTTCGTGCTGGCGACATGTTTAGCGCAAGGCCGAGAGGGCAGGTTGCGGCCTGGCCGCGCTCAAGGTCAAGGTCAAGTTTCATCTGTATGATTCCAGATCTGGGGGGTAGTGAGGCTGGATAATTGATCCCCAAATGGGGGTTTCCGAACACAGCCATTTCCAATGCTGTGATGAGGCCTGGACACCTCTCGGATCCTGACAGGATCCTGACAGACGTTGGAGAGGGGTACCGCCATCCGATGACATGTGACAAACGTCAACAATATTGAGAGGGCTTGAGGCTGGTCTGGTGGGACACGGAACTATGCCTCCTAGCTCATCTGTCCACGCGCAAAACGCAACATGCCTACGTGTCTCACTGGCCCGTCGCGTCGCTTGTGAGAATCAGGTGTTCAAAGGTTCAAAGAGGGCAGTATCAAAACGCCAACCACGCCAACTACAAGCTGAGCCAAGGAAGAAGGAGGGAAATGCGTCATGCACCGTAGCGTCATGTGCACACGTACGGCCTTAATTTCGCGGCTCGCATTTGGGACCTCGCATTTAGGCTCCGCCTGCGAAGCTTAGGTTCGAGTGTATCCACTGCCACGGGATCACTCCTTCAAGCGGAATCCCTTCAATCCAACCTTCAATCGCAAGCGAAACAGCCTCCCGTCCCGTTTAAACAGCGCTCCCGTCCCGTTTAAACAGCGCTCCC
>Ga0307515_10007389_pt1 | contig 21727 bp, 25 predicted proteins | sample 17_EM_MG_FD_194513 | JGI IMG/M metagenome (GOLD analysis project Ga0307515, IMG submission 194513) | Populus trichocarpa ectomycorrhiza microbial communities from riparian zone in the Pacific Northwest, United States - 17_EM | ecosystem: Host-associated > Plants > Roots > Unclassified | place...
TCACCCCTGGTATGAGTACACCCCGCGAAAGGGCACTTGTTCAATGTCAACAATTCTTCTTGTTCCTGCCAGGAATTAACTCGACTTGGGCGCGCCGTTAGAAACAGGAAGGCAGTCCACGCCCTGTATTTACCCTCCTTCACCTTCTGTACGAAACCGTTTCACGTCCAGGGCGTCAATGCCGCGTTGAAACCCTTGACGAATCTTCAAGAGACGCGAGAACGTCTCGGAAAGCAGCTCGGCGGCGCGGTAGGTGGTGGGAGATCTTGAAGATCTTCCACAACGTCAGGTCGTCTATATTACACAGACAAATCTACACTGCGATGTTTGGTTACCAAAGCCATGTCGGGCGTACATGAAACACTCGGTATTTGGTAGGTCACCTGTTTTCGTCGTGTCATACCTTAGCTCGATCCTATCATTACAGCCTCTCTGTGGCCCCGCCTATGCTCTAGATCGCCGTGCCTGGGTCCGCCACAAGGCCCCTAATTGTACTTCTTTCCCGCGACGGACTACTCAGACCTGGAACGTCAATGGTAGCGCCAGGAGGTCCATATGATCCCCAGACCTCCCTCGTTCCTCCCTAGCACTCGTCCTCCAACACCAGGATGAAACCCCAATCCATCGTCTGTACTATCGTCTCAACCGCCCTCACAGCAGTGAGCGTCCATGCACTTCCTAACACGTCGGATTTGCGTTCCCAGCCTGAATGCGCCACTCGCCCCAGGCTGGCGTGTCGCCGGGCCGTGCATGGTCCTAAACGACGCCTCAAACCTCAATGGAGTGTAATAGGACATCTTATATAGCACTCCAGAGGCATGTACGACCTACTGTAGCACAGCGCCCACGGACGACCCACCGCACTACACGTACACGGCGGTTGGCGGGGCATCATGGGGGTGTTACTGTGGGTTCGACAGCGATTATAACCAGGTGCTGGCAAGGAGTGCATTTGTCCTCGAGTCCGACACGCCCTGTGCGGGGGATTCGAATCTAGCGTGTGGTCGGGAAGACCGTGTGCAGATCTATACACGCTCTCCACCCCCTACGCCCGCGCTGCCCGGTGGACGGGGTGTCGTCAGCGCGTGCAGCGTCGATAACGCCTCGCGTGTGCTGGAAGGGCATCGGCTTTTCAGCTTGCCGGTCGACTCGCCCGCGTTTTGTGCGTCTTGGTGCGAGCATACTACCTATTCTGAAAATGGAGTGGACAAGAAGTATAACTGGGCTGGAGTTGAGAATGGGGACGAGTGTATTTGTGGCACGGGATGGAAGAACGGGATCGGGCCTCCCAGCGCGCCTACGTATGATTGTGCGACGCCTTGCCCGGAAAACCCGACGGACTCGAATGGGTGTGGTGGGTCTTGGAGGATTCAGGTATTCAGGTATGAGTGGAATTGGGGAGAGCCTTTAGAAGACCAGGGAGCGGTGGGCGGCGGTGGGTGCGGCAGCGTGGGTTTTGGTACCATTCGCATTCGAGTGTTTGAGATCGAGATTATCTATTATCTGATGTTTTTACTCTGTCACTTTATGTATTGGGTGGTGAACAAAGCCCTTCCGATTTTGGACTACGCGTCAACGGGCAACCGCCGAGGTGCTAACGTCTGTCCGAGCAGCACTGGACAACCACCCGGCGTTCATGACTACCATCCGAACTTCGCAGACGAATCGACAACGGGTAGTCCGTGGGCTCCTCAGTCTACCAGATCAGCTCCTCTTCCTGCCAAGAACGTGACGTGGCATCGAGAATTACCTGCGCGCCGTTAAGCAGTCTGCGGGCTCTCTTACGCTACTGTTGTCATCCGCCTCCATCGACTACGAAATCCTTTCACGTCCAGGGACTGAATGCCGTGTTGAAACTATAAGGGATTCATCAGAAAACTAAACGCTTTCCATACGACAGGATATACCCTAGAAGAAGTGATCGAAAGGCAGACCAATGTCAAATGATCGAACTTAAGGGGACTCTGTGAGTAAATCAGAATGCGGGATTAGAATATCCGAGAAATTTACCCGTACTTGATGGTGGATGATGCGGTCATAGGTTTCTCGAATATCCTTGACGAAGAATGGACCTTGGGATAGAGCTCCTAAGGTTGCCAGGTCGCGGTTGCTAAACCTCAAAGAGTCTATATTCGAGCCCTTCCCTGTCGTAACCGCATCATTAGGTACTGCCATGCAAGAAAGTCCGTCGTACAACGTGTCGATTTGGGTCGCTTGCTTAAATACTCGTCAAGTGCGATACCCTCGGCCTCCTCGTCGTCACTAACGACGTCGAGGACTTGTCGTAAACGTGATTTACGATACCGCCATGACTGACCGGAGTTCATAGGATCAAAAAATACGCGGGTTCAGGCAACCTGCCCTGCTCTCCCCCAGTTCCGGGGATTGTTTGGCCAAACCAAACACGCCTTGTCGTGTCTCGTATGTTGAGATTTATCTGCTTCAAAAATGTATATTAGGTTCCTACTGCTAATATATGTAATCCGCTACGACTTTTTTGGCTCCATGTGTTGTAAGCGGCGCACGGAACCAAGCCAGTTTGGCGTTTGCGCAACTCAACACCCTCCCCACCAGCTTCACCTTGTCGGAGCCAGCCACAATGCCACCAAAATGTCGAGAATGTGCACACCCACCTGCTAAAGGGAGGGGGCTCTGTCCAGATCATCGAGAAGGATAGGGCGAGGAAGTAGAAGAAGAGGGCACTGTTACAGGCCCAACAGTCCGAAGCAGAACCACTCCAAACTCCACCTACTCCCAATGGATCAACTCAAACTACAACCAGGCGTGTTCGCCATCGAGATGCCGACACTATTGTCAGCAAGCCTGAGCAAAACGACGGCGGTGGCACCTTGTGAGTCAAAACAGAGGTTGTGAGGGACAAAGGAGAAGCTAATCTTTAATAATTAGACTCCAACTCACTACAGAACGCGTATGGACCTTTTAAAAACGATGATTGCAATACTAACCTTGTTATGTTCCTTCGCACCCGCACCACTGCCCGTATCAACGTATACATGATTTGTGCTAGTTCAACCAGTACACTACAGCCCGAACAAGCTGATATTTTCGTATTCGGACTTTATTTTTGTGTTGAGTCGCGCAAACGTCAAACCGGCATGGTGCCGTGCACCGTTTACAACACATGGAAGTCATAGTAGATTACGTGTATTAGCAGTAGGAACCTAATATACATTTGTGAAGCAGCCCAATCTCAACGTACGAGACGCGAAAGGCGTGTTTGGTTTGGCCAAACAATCCCCGGAACTGGGGGAGAGCAAGGGAGGTTAGCTGGGCGAGCAAGTACGTGCGGAGTCTGCAACTACGGGACGCGACTCGACAACATGATTTGGAGCGTCAATCTTACAAGTCACCACTTGAGTATTCACCGAGAGGTTTTGGGTACCAATCTGATGACGAAGCCGGCGAGTGACCCATAACGAGATTCATTGGCAACAGTTGCCCCTGTTCTCAGGTTATACATTAGAGAGCCATCTTTCTTTCCTTCTTGTCCTGTCTTACTCGTAACGTCTACTGTATTTCCTGGCGACAACCCATAACTGGGTCTCTCCATTTCGATCCAAACTACGGGTTGTTGAGTGAGTGTGACTCATCACACGCCATGTTTTTGGTGTTTCGTGTTTCGTTCCTGGTTTGTATATTTAGCGCAATGTTTGCCCATATATACTTCACGGTTGTCTCCCGACTCTCCAGCTTTAGGTCTGGTCGTGCTCGTTCAACACGGGTAACCTCTTGGGTGTTCGAGTCTCCCTTTATATGCAGAAGAATGACGAGGAGCGTAATCTCCGCGCCTGCCACTGCGATGCTAGAGCCGAGGACGAACCAGCCTGCTGTGACAAAAGGGGCTGCCCAGATCCGGGTTGGGCGGTTGGGCGGCATACAGCTCTCCTTTGCCTGGTATGAGAACCACCGTGACCAATTCCTGCTCCTTGAATACGCCAATAACGCACACAACACAGCGAGGAGAGTATATAAGGGGCCTACTATGTCATTAGTCAGTCTCTCTCACGAAACGCAGCCCCAGTGGGTCACGAACTAGCGTGGAATTTTATCAAACACTTTGAGTACCAAAATACCGTAGGAGAAAGTAGCCATTATCATGCGCAAGTATGCATTGCCGAAGGTGCGTTGGTGGGCACGAAGTTCGACCAATTCGGCTACGTCAAATGGATAGTAAGACAAACCTTTGTGCCCATGGTACGTTGGGGGAGGTATCCCGGTCAGTGAGCGAGTTCCACGGGTTGACATCTGGAATGGAAGGAATCGGAAAATGGTCGGACAAAGGCGCGTAGTCGGTAGTGGGAGCACCATTTATAAAGGTGACACTGCTGATGAATGTCGACCTCGAGGTCTCGCTTGGGCAACCATACAGAAACACCTTGTCAGGTACGTGACTCCCGTTGAGACGAAATGGGGACGCACCTTGTGCTCCCACAACCCAAGAAAGTGACCTTTGGAGTTACTTTTGCCATCATCTAGCGAGGAAGACGACCCGACCAACACGGTAACCTCGAAATGCTTTCAACTTGCGCAGGGCACGGCCCGATGACCCTTGGGAAGGTTGACAGTCTATAGCGAGGGGTATCACTGGGGACGCAGGCTGAACGCCCCGACTTGGTGGTAAACAAAGATAAGTGAACAAAGATAGGCATTTGGCCAGCCTTTTCGTTTCCCACGCAAATACATGACTATAATGGTCAATCAATCGAGCTCAATTCACCATGTTAGTAAAGAGCTAATGACTGGTGCTTCTCTGCTCAGGATGAGCAGAAGCGGTAGGAAACGTGCAACCTCGTCGCGTAATCAATATCAATCTTTTGACTAGTTTGGTCTTTTAAATGATAGATCCAAAGGTAACTGGACGCCTTCAAATACGAACCCAGCATACTGGTGCGCGTAAACTAGCCGTTGATCACTTCTTGAGAGATGCGGCAGCTTCGTATTACACTCACCTTGGCGGCATGTTGGGTTGCCTTGAAGTATCCATGAAAGTCGGGGCTACAGGTATTAGTGGAGCGTGTACAATATCTCTGAAATGAATGAACATGAGGCATTTGGAGTCATCAAGTGGTCTAGCCAAGCAGTTGCAATTGTAGGGAAAGTATTTACGTTTCAAGCACATAAACTATGGTTTTCGAAAGAAATACTGTAAACAGCACGGGCCACGCGCACTCTGCTTGCAGTGAACCTTGTTCCATTCCATACAGAACTAGTCTGACCCAAGGAGTACTAGTATCAGGATATGCCTAGGATATATATCATGACGCTCTCAAAAATTCAGTACACACAAGCGAGCCTCTGCAAAGACACATTAAGTCATTATATTTAACAGGTTCTCTGGAAGACCAGCACGCCTCAACTCTTCGATAAAGCCCTCTGGCAGTATCAACGAACTTTCAGAGGACTTATCAGTGACGAACTTGATATTGATTACTGCTATGTAAAAATTGGCCACGGAGCGAGGAGTAATAAGCGATGGAGTCTTTAGATGGGTCAGCAAAGCGTTAATGGGGCAGTACAGACTCACCACCCGAGTGAGAATTTTGAACACATCTGGCAGGGACTCCTTCCGTGAATCCCAATAGCCTGGATAGTGTAGGAGTGTGCTGATAAGCCTGGCTAGATTGCAACGCCTTGCTGTACCCATCCTATTACCAGCCTTGGCAAGCACCTCTGCCTTCGCCGTGGGATTAAAATGTCCATCGAACTCCTCGTTAGGTAACTTAGCAAGCCTTTTGATTTCTGCGTCCTGGAGTGGTAAAAATGGCGCAGGAAGACGAGTAAAGAAGTACTATGATATTGTTGGCGGTTCCCCATACAAAATAAGCGTGTAACTCACTACCAGAAGACAATTAGTCGGTGCTTTGGCCAGGTAATCAACAGCTCCTGGCCCACCATTTCGCTGAGATGGGTCCCATAATAATTCCAGTTGGAGGGCCGACTATGAACGGTGACATGAGCGAGCATTGAATACGGGTACATACACAAGTACTTACTAGCTTGGTGTCGTCGCCCTGTTGCTTATGTCCATCGCACATCGCTTTATACAAGGACGAGCGATGCTTTTCGGCGGCTGAACTCAATATCATCTCAAATGCATTATAAACGGCCCCCTGTCCAATACTGGCGCCATCAAGCTCATCGGGAAGAGGGCAGCCAAATATCATTGTCGTTGGCCGCAAGGAGGAAGAGATTTCATAGCTTGTGTATCGGCATGGTTGTATCAAGGAAGTCAAACTTTCATCTAGCCTTTCAGCGAAGGAGGCAGATTCTACCGATGCGTCCACAGAGGATGAGACATTGCAGAGTTGCGACGATGTCACATTCAGAACCTGCGCAAGGTCGCTGACAGAGCGCCATGGGTATAACGGTTTTCAGGTGGTAGTTTTGAGTAAGCGTATGAGATTGCGTACCTTTGCATAGCAGAGAATGTAGATACTGTGTACCTCAGCGCAACGATGCATTTCCTATCGTGCTCTGCAACGTGCTACGACATGCCATGGTCAGTGACTATTGGATATAGGACCAGTGTACCAACCCCAATCTGCGGTACGATTTCATTTTCAATCGTATATTTCTCGTCATTTAATTGTTGAACTTTCTGCCGGTACGCAGAATCTGAGCAGGGTCAGCCAATGAATATGGAGATTATCATATTATTTACCTGCACTGAGGAAGCTTGGAGTATCATGAGGCTGCTCATTTCTAGTCGTTCGGAAACGAGAGAGGACATTGGGGCGAGTCGGGCTTTCTTTCTTCGCTGGTGGATTCTAAGCTAGAAATAGCATCCGTGATCCACGCATTTCTATATCAGTTGCTCACCTCCTCCCGTTCCCCAACGGCCAACCTTTCGGCACTGGACTTGGCAGTTGTGACCTCGGCAGATAGGGAGTGAGTTCGCCGTAACGACATTTCCACTCTGCCACCCAATTGGTCAAAATATTCGGTGCCCTCTTCCGTCCAGAATTCGTTTGATAGAGCCTTGTACGCCGCTTGTAATTTTTCGAGCCCCCGCCTTCGTTCTTCTATCTCTACAAGGGTATTGAGAACACAGAATGTACCTCAAGGGGTTGCTTTTACCATCTATTAGGAGTTCGCGTGTCTTGTGAGCCAACTCTTGCAGCTGTCCATTGCCCGGTAGGTCGGGAATCTGGAGTCCACTGAGGTTGTCGAGACTACCCGGAATTATGATAGGTGCGTGGAGGGACGTGGTATGTTACTTACTATGTGTCCTCGATCTCAATCCTACGCCAGTAATTAGGGAGAGTTTATGTGACGAATTCGGAGGCCCGTACCGTCGTTGCCAAAAGTGTACGAAGGCTCCAAGACGTTTTGATTCGGTGAATAGGATCGTTGCAGGGTTTGTTTCTGAATCCATCGTCGTCGTCTGGGTCTAAGGCTGACACGTGCTTGCCAGCCACCTTTTGCGTGGTCCGTCATTACTGCCAAAGCCTGGCATGCAAATGAGCAGGTGGGAAGAACCGTGAGGGTCACCCCTGCACACATGTGTGGTATGTACATGAGGATACACTTGTACCCCGGCCCTAGATACTAAAGCAGGAGGGTCAGGTCGGTTACATTAAGGGGACACTACCGACTACTGGGCGGGAGACGAGCTCATGTCGGATTCCATGGAGGGGACCTAGGCCGTTGCGCGCGTGAACCCAACTTGTCGTTCTGGTTGTGAGGCTGGAACATGTCCGACTGCGTCGATGCGTTGAAGGGTATCAGGTAGACTTGGGTACATTCGAGACCCATAGGAGAATCGTGTACAAGGTCTACTCGGGTGTCACCTCGCGTCATGAAAGGTCTTCGTCTTGTCCCACGCTGGTGGGGGTTGCTCCACGCGTCTACTGCCTGCTAGATCCATATGAGGTCACCTGGAAAAGTAGTGGGAATTTGCATCAAAGTCGTCGTCGCGCCCCAAACTGACGGAAAAGCAATTTGCGAATCACCTTAGGCCAGGTCTTCCATCTCATCAGGAGTAGTTAGTGTCGGGGTGTAACAAAAGGCTGGTTAGATTGGGTACACCATTGGAAACGTGAGCGGGACGGCGAGAAGGTGGACAGAGCGTGGGGCGGGGCTGTATAGCCCAGCCTCACAATTGGTCAGGAATTTCACTCGCTTCATTTCTATTTCCTCCCTGAACCATATGGTGTCCCTATACATTTATTATTCCTCGAAAGGCGTCAATAAACCTTGTCCACATGAACTCGTAACTCTTCCCTTGGATTGGGATTAGCAAATAAAATAGTCTACGGTGTTGCCTTTGTTGAATAAGATGACTCATCACACGTGCTAGTTGCTTGCTTCTTGTTCTGTACATCCACTTTAGTGTTTAGCAAAACAGTATGACCACCGCCCGCGTCAAAACGTGGTACAAGCATCGAGGCCTTTGTACGAATTCCTGGCTGCACTGTGTTTTATCCTTAATCCCTTAGTTCTCCAAGTGCAATGGAACACCAACGTATCAGGATGATAAACAACTAGAGAATACGCGTGCGAAGCATGGACGGTGGATAGGTCAAATCTGATACAGCGTTCAACCCAAAGGTAAGGAAGACATCCAACCAAGCCTCTCTTGACCTCCTTGATTTGTGGCCGTGGCTCCATGGGGCTACTTACTTTGCGCGATTTGGTCGAGTTCAAGGTTGACCACGCACTTGAAGTGCCAAAGTGAAGTTGGTTGGAACCTCCGCCTCTGAAGAGCAATTCGAGACAAACGTGGCGGGCAACTTTAAAGCAACTACCAGCACAAATCAATGTCTCTCGTGTCTTCGCCGAACCCCAGCAGTCTACGCCGTCGACGTCCGCCACCTCTGTCCTCGAGTCCAAGCTGCCGGCGCCCTCGGAGTTGCTGGAGACTACAGAAGAGACGAGACGACAGAAGAGGGAACGCGATCCATCGCCCTTGAACCGAACCATCATGGCCGACGGTGCAGCGTCCGTGCCAAGATGGCTCGACCGCCGTTGAGCCTCCGTTGGAGAGGCAGTACTCGAATAAGCACGTAAGGCGGAGTGCTGATGTCCCCGAAAGTACAGAGAGTACCATACGACGGAAGGATTCTGTGATGAACGGTGGATGGTTCAGTCAGCGTCGTCGGGAGCGTCCATCCAAATCCAAATCAGTGTTCGAATGAGCGGAGAGCGACATAGCACCCATACAGAGTACTATCTCTCTCCAGCTCCAGTCCTCCCGAGACCTCCCAGCCGACTCCAGTGTCTACTTCTGCTCTGCAGACACCTTCCCTTTGACATCCCACAAACACAACCCCTGTGACTTCTGACTCTCAGGTTGAATCTTTTGTGATACCCTTCAAGGTGGCCACAATCCTAATAATACCCATTCCAATTCGCCGGCCTGTGGAGGGCGGCTTGGTTCAATACGGCGCACTCCCTCTCAGCCAGCCAAGTTACAAGAGCCACTATGTCAGAAGTAGTATCGGGACCTACTCGTATGTATCGTGGCTCCCCATTTACCCTCCCAGTTCGAGGTCCGAGTTCTAATCCCCCAGCTCCAACAGGCTGGTTCGATAAATGCTTGTTATGGAACGGGTACTGGTGGAGGGCTATGACTTGACGAACGCACGAGTCAGCGGAGGAACGGGATGCCTGACGGGGGCTGGGACTGGTCGTGGGAGATTCTTGGGTGTTACCCTTCGGTAGGGTAGTACGTTACTGTTGTTCTTGGACGGGTCGTTCACTTGTATCGCGTGCTGGATCGACTTGCTTTGCTTACCACGGTGGTGCACAAAGTAATCGACTCACGCGGGAAACCTATGTATTATCCAAAGCTCCATAACTGCGGATGCATTGCTAAAGGAGTCATCTGGTATGATTTCCGCAGCCGTAGCTATGTTGACGCGGACCCCGCTGCGGAGGGCGCACCTATATAAGGGGCTCTCTGAGCGGACTTTTATATATCACTTTTTACCACACACACATTTATCCATAGCCTTAAGAGCCCACTAGCAAGCCGATCTAAATAGAGATACGGAGTGCAAGGGACAGTAGGCCCAGGATAAAGAACTGGTACTAAAGACAAATCATTGTCATCCGCGCGCACAGCGCCTTTTCCACGCTACACATTCTATTACATCTCGTACACTGTGTCCTGAGTTACATCTGAGGTCTAGAACCTAAAGAACACCTTGTGCATTTGTCTAGTCTCAGATTCCCTTCGCTCTATTCGCTCCATTCATCCAACACTGCCGGCCAGTGTCGGGCTCTTACTCTATATTATCAAACGCGTGTATACGTAACTAGTCCGTACTAGATTTCGTATATCCGTGGGACTGAAAGAAGAGTCCCCAGGTTTAAACCCAGGCTATTAGACGTTACTTTCATTACAGTTGAACTACGAAACGTAACAATGCTCCTCCTCGTCACCGGTGCCTAGCCAACAATCACCTCCGGATCAGTCTATCCCACTGTCTCCTGGTCCATCCTTGCACGTCATTGAACCTCCAACTCCGTCTTCCGGAGCACCTGCACCAGCGGCGGTCACAGTGAACACTGCAGCAGCACGGCATATGCTTAATATCCCGTTGCTTGGTCGATCAAAGATGAAAGCGCAAGAGGAAGTTGTAGCCGAAGGCCAAGGTACGCCCCTCTGCTATCCTCGTCTGTTTTACTAATAATACCAAATTTAGCACTGACAGCCACCGTAACACCTTCTCTACCGTTAGTCACAGATGGACCATCGACTCAGTCCTCACCTCCGAAAGCGCCGTCTATGACTGTGAGCGAGCCTGCTCCTTCGTCCGCTTCACCGGGATGGCGGGGTGCATCGGCCTTGGATATAGTGTCGGACCGAAAGCGATCGAGGATAGTGGTGAACAGTCGACTCATACTGCACACAAGGAGACCTCTTCAGCCCCGAGCATCGCTTCGCCGCAACCTCAAACGGCGACCTCTTTCCCGTCAAGCGTCAAGCAAAAGTATCTATCGGGAATATCACCTCCTGGTGGATCCTGTTCACGCTATGGGGTTGGTTTGGGAGCGTGGGCCTACGCTGGATGAGAAGATCGAGGCAGAGCGTATTAGAGATGCGGCACTTGCGAGGCCTGATCCACCGCCCCTATCATCACAGCCACCTTCGATAGGCGTTGACGAACAATCCAATGCGACAAAGCTTGCAAGCAGTGGACCGACAACTGGGTTATGACTAGAGATTAACCCGATGATGAAGGACATGCAAGAGAACCGCGCAAGCTGGATAAACTTCCTCTCGCTTTGTGTGGCGCATAGGTATCACGTCGTAACGGAATCAGGAGAGCCGGTCGCGCAAGAAGTGGGGGAAGTCCTGGATTTAGCGGCCGACCCTACCTTTCCACCACCTGAATAGAGGAAACACAGAAGGGCAGTCGATGGATGGGTCAATGGAAACAACCAAAGGGCGCACTCAGTCCGCCGCCTAGCTCACCAGGGAAGAAGGGCTCTGAATCTCCTACGCCGAGTCCCACGCCTTCTTCAGCAGATTCGTATTCAATCAAAGCCAAGACCGAATTCACCTCAGGGAAGGACAAAAGAAAAGCGTGCCCGTCCACCAAACATGCTCCTCTCGGCTTGGATACGTGCTACACTTTCCAACTCTGTATATTGCCGTATCGCCCTCCGCCTCCTCGAAGCGGCAATGCCACGCTCAAGACACTAAAGAAGGTCGGGGAGTTGGTTAGTGGGGTCTTGCTGGGGAAAGTAGAGAGTAAGACAGACGAAGCAGAAGGTGGTGCACGGGAGAAGAGGAACGAAATGAGGGAATGGCAGATCCGACATGGACGCCTTCCTAATCCAGGTGCCCGCCCTGTGTCACCCACGTCACCCAGTTCACCTAACTCTATGCGCTCGACGTTCTCTGGTCCCTCCCGCCCGCGCTCCAACGAGGCCAGTCTCGCGCGAAATCCAGAGCCATACCCACTCTTTGCGGCCCGCGACGTAGGCACCGACCTCCCACGTGTGGGCGAGGTCCTCTCCCTCCCTGATATTGACGAGCTCTATGCGACGAAGCGGATTGTCGTCATTGGGATACATGGAGGGACGATTATGCGCACTTTGTTGGACGAGCCGACAGGGACAAGTCCAAAGTTTGCAAGTATGATGAAGGAAGCTATTGAAACGTTATTGAGAGCGAAGGGGACACGACTGGAGTGCGATACTGAGCGGCAGGGAGGGGAGCAAGGAGTGAAAATTACTTGTATACCGCTTGAGGGGAGGGCACCATTGAGAGACAGGTCGAGAAGTGCGTATCATACCGCAAAAGCTGGATGGCGACCTGACGCTTGCATAATAGGCTCTACTTTGATTTTTTGTCCAACGAGACTTGGGTTGAGGACTTGCAACAGTACGTTAGCATATTCCTCCCTTTGCACACGAATCTGACCCACTCTCTATGAACAGGGCAGACGTGGTTTTCATAGTCACCCACCCGCAAGCCTCGATCCTCTCTACCCAGCTCCTGGACCGGCTAATTCAAAAGGGCCACATACACACGGGAAAGAACTGGGAAATGGTCCAACACCAACAGAGACTGTTATGGACGCCGACTGTTTGCCTCTTCCGCCTGACGCGATGATGCAACGAAGGGGCGAGTATGTTGTTTGTGTGGGGTTCACCTTGGTCCCTTGATGTATCTCAGCACGAGCTCGGTCGTCAATCCGTATTTCCGGTACTTTGAGAGCGCGGCTTCCAGGGAGTTGTTTGAGTTCCAGGTAAGCTAATGTGACGTGGTATATTGGACCCATATAGTAGAGTGATAATAATGTGCCTCCAGGATACTGAGAGCCAAGTTAGCAGGACGTATGTTGCTGCGTTAGAGGACGTAGCGTACTGGATGGGCAGTGCGCGGGAAACTGGTGTCTCGCCTTCAGGATCAGACATTTTCGTATCCAATTGCTACTCATTACAGACACAATTGATCCCTCTACCCAAAGCCGTAAAAGATCGTCGTAGAAAGAGAAGTCCTCCAAGACAACGCAACGTTAGACGATCATTAATCGCTCACCGCCTAGAGTTAACTGCCACCCTAAGTGCGCCGATTGCCGAAATAATATTTACATGACCCTCCAGACGATCTAAGAAGGTAAGATGGCTAGACCGAAAGTGAACGAAAATAATGGGCCCAGGGATCGTGACAATCGTGAGCGGAGTGGAGTAGTTACGCATTGTAGAAACCACCGACCTGGTTGGAACTCATGAAGATTCAGGCCAGTTCTTCTGGGTACTTGAAATTGCCCCCCAAGAAAGAATCCCCGGCCCCAAGAGGTGGCAGTGAGTGACCAAGCCCCTAGGTAACTCTGTAAATCGTATTATACTCATCCTGGCAGCGTGTTGGGTTTCTTTGAAGTATCCATGAAAGTCCAGCTACAGGTATCAGTGGAGTGTGTACAATATCTCTGAAATGAATGAACATGGAGCATTTTGAGTCATCAGTGGTCTAGCCAAGCAGCTGCAATTGTAGGTGAAGTGTTTACGCTTCAAGCAAATAAACTATAATTTTTGAAAGAAATACTGTAAACAGCACGGGCCACGTGCATTCTGCTTGCAGTGAACCTTGTTCCGTTCCATACAGAACTAGTCTGACCCAAGGAGTACTAGTATCAAGATATGCCTAGGATATATATTATGACGCTCTCGAAAATTCAGTACACACATATTAAGGCGGGCGAAACAGAGGATCGGAAAGGTCCCGAAAGTATTACTAACGGGCCGCTACGAACTGTATTTCGCTGTTTTGAAATAAACTTCTTTTTATTCAATTCGGAAACTGAGTGAAGAAGCGAACGATAGAATGGGAAGGGAATAGAAAAAGATTCAGACTGGAGAACAGCAATCGCCAGTACAGGTGATTAAAGAAGTTACAGAAGTAAAATGAACGATCGACACCTGACAGGAGACTTGTCTTGGTCTCGAGCTGAAGAGAGAAAGCAATGACCCAAAACGGAATCCTTCATCCAGCCATTTGGCCCGCGATGACTGATATCACGTTCCTGTAATATAAGTGAGTCCCTCCTGGTAACCGAGAGTGATGCGAGGAATGGTTTGCGCCATAACAACACAAAAGAGCCTCTGCAAAGACACATTAAGCCATTATATATTTTACAGGTTCTTTACAAGACCAGCATGCCTCAACTCTTCGATAAAGTCCTCTGGCAGTATCAAAGAGCCTTCAGAGGACTTATTGGCGACGAACTTGATCCTGTTTACTGCTGTGTCAAAATTGAACGCGGAGTGAGGAGTAATAAGCGATGGAGTCTTTAGATGGGTCAGGAAAGCTTTAATGGAATAATACAGACTCACCACCCGAGTGAGAATTTGGATCACACTTGGCAGGTACCCCTGCCGTGACAGCCAATCGCTCTGATAGCGTATGAGTGTGCTGATAAGCCTGGCTAGATTGCAACGCCTTGCTGTACTCATCCCATTACTAGCCTTGGCAAGGATACTTACCACCACCTTGGGTTCATTAAGTGCACCCAGCTTATCTAACTTAGCAAGCGTTTTGATTTCTGAGTCCTGGAGAGGTAGAAATGGCGTAGGAAGACGAGTAAAAAAATACTATCATATTGTTGGCAGTTCCCCATACAAAATATGCGTGTAAACTCACTGCTAGAAGACAATTACTCGGTGATTTGGCCAAGTAATCAACAACTCCTGGACCACCATCTCGCTGAGATGAGTCCCATAATGACTCCAGCTGGAGTGCTGACTATGAACGGTGACATGAGCGAGCATTTAATACAGGTATATACACAGGTACTTACTAGCTTGATGTCGTTGCCCTGTTGCTTATGTCCATCGCACATCGCTTCATACAAACACCGGGGATGCTTTTCGACGGCTGAGCTCAATATCATCTCAAATGCATTATAAACGGCCCGCTGTCCAATACTAGCGCCATCGAGCTCATCGGGAAGAGGGCAGCCGAATATCATTGTGGTTGGCCGCAAGGAGGAAGAGATTTCATAGCTTGTGTATCGGTAGGGTTGTATCAAGGACGTAAAACGTATCAGGGAAGTAAAACTGTCGTCTAGCCTTTCAGCGAAGGAGGCAGATTCCACCGATGCATCCACGGAGGATGAGACATTGCAGAGTTGTGACGATGTCACATTCAGAACCTGCGCAAGGTCGCTGACAGAGCGCCATAAGTATGACGGTTTTCAGGTGGTAGTTGTGAGTAAGGGTATGAGATTGCATACCTTTGCACGGCAGAGAATGTGGATACAATGTGCCTCAGAGCGACAATGCACTTCCTATCGTGCTCTGCATGGCCCTACGACGTACCATGGTCAGTGACTAGTGGAAATAGGTCCAGTGTACCAACCTCAATCTGCGATACGATTTCATTTTGAATCGTATATTTCTTGTCATTTAATTTTTGAACTTTCTGCCGGTACGCAGAATCTGAGCAGGGTAAGCCAATGAATGTGGAGAGTATTATATTATTTACCTGCACTGAGAAAGCTTGAAGTACCATGAAGCCGCTCATTTCTAGTTGTTAGGAGCCGAGAGAGAGCATTGGGTCGATTCTTCGCTGATGCATTCTAAGCTAGAAATAGCATCCGTAATCCACGCGTTCCCATATCAGTTGCTCACCTCCTCCCATTCCTCAACGGCCAACCTTTTGGCACTAGACTCGGCAGTTGTGACCCCGGTAGCTAGGGGGTCAGTTTGCCGTAACGACATTTCCACTCTACTACCCCATTGGTCAAAATAACTGGTGCCCTCTTCCGTCCAGAATTCGTTTGATAGAGTCTTGTACGCCACTTGTAATTTTTCGAGCCCCCGCTTTCGTTCTTCAATCTCTACAAGGGTACTTAGAACACCAGGAATATCTCAAGGGGTTGCTGTTACCATCCATGAGGAGTTCGCGTGTCTTGTGAGCCAACTCTCGCAGCTGTCCATTGACCGGTGGGTCGGGAATCTGGAGTCCACTGAGGTTGTCGAGGCTACCCAGAACTATGACAGGTGCACAGAGGGACGTGGTATGTTACTTACTATGTGTCCTCGATCTCAATCCTAAGCCAGTAATTAGGGAGAGTTTATGTCACGAAATTCGGACGCCCGTACCGTCGTTGCCAAAAGTGTACGAACGCTCCAAGACGTTTTGATTCGGTGAATAGGATCGTGGCAGGGTTTGTTTCTGAATCCATCGCCGCCGTCTGGGTCCAAGGCTGACACGTGCTTGCCAGCCACCTTTTGCGTGGTCCGTCATTACTGCCAAAGCCTGGCATGCGAATGAGAAGGTGGGAAGAACCGTGAGGTTCACCCTTGCACACATGTATGTACATGACGATACACTTGTACCCCAGCCCTAGATACTAAAGCAGGAGGGTCAGGTCGGTTACAGTGAGGGACACTAACCACTACTGGACGGGAGACGAGCTCGTGTTGCATTCCATAGAGAGGGCCTAGGCTGTTGCGCGTGTGAGCCCAACTTGTCGTTGTCGTGAGGCTGGAATATGCCCGACTGCGTCAATCCGTCGAAGGGCATCAGGTAGACTTGGGTACATTCGAGGCCCAGAGGAGAATCGTGTACATAGTCTACCCGGATGTCACCTCGCGTCATGAAAGGCCTTCGTCTTGTCCTACGCTGGTGGGAGTTGCTCCACGCGTCTACTGCCTGCTAGATCCATATGAGATCACCTGGAAAGGAGTGGGAATTTATATCAAAGTCGTCGTCGCGCCCCAGCCTGACGGAAAACAATTTGCGAGTGGCCTTAGGTCTTCCATCTCATCAGGAGTAGCTAGTGTCGGCGTGTAACGAACGGCTGGTTAGATTGGATACATCATTGGAAACGTGAGCGGGGCGGCGAGAAAGTGGTCAGAGGTCTCTCTACAGACCAGCCTCACAATTGGTCAGGAATTCCACTCGCTTCATTTCTATTTCCTCCCTGAACCATATGGTGTTCCTATACATTTATTATTCTTCGAAAGGCGTCAACAAACCTTGTCCACATGAACTCGTAACTCTTCACCTGTATTGGGATTAACAAATAAAATAGTCTACGGTGTTGCCCTTGTTGAATAAGATGACTCATCACACATGCTGGATGCTTGGTTCTTGTTCTGTATATCCACTTTAGCGTTTAGCGAAACAGTATGACCACCGCGTCAAAACGTGGTACAAGCATCGATCGAGGTCTTTGTGAGAATTCCTGGCTGCACTGTCTTTTGCACTTAATCGCTTAGTTCTTTAAGTGCAATGGAACACCAACGTATTAGGGTGATAAACAACTAGAAAATAGGCGTGCGAAGCATGGACGGTGGATAAGTCAAATCTGATACAGCCTTTCAACGCAAAGATAAGGAAGACACCCTTGACCTCCTTGATTTGTGGCCGTGGCTCCATGGAGCTGCTTACTTCGCGCGATTTGGTCGAGTTCAAGGTTGACCACGCACTTGAAGTGCCAAAGTGAAGTTGGTTGGAACCTCCGCCTCCAAAGAGCAATTCGAGACAAACGTAGCGGGCAACTTTAAAGCAACTACCAGCACAAATCAATGTCTCTCGTGTCTTCGCCGAACCCCAGCAGTCTACGCCGTCGACATCCACCACCTCTGTCCTCGAGTCCAAGCTGCCGGCGCCCTCGGAGTTGCTGGAGACTACGGACGAGACGAGACGGCAGAAGAGGGAACGCGGTCCATTGCCTTGAACCGAACTGTCATGGCCGACGATGCAGCGTCGTGCCAAGGTGGCTCGACAGCCGCTGAGCCTCCGTTGGAGAGGCAGTACTCGAATAAGCGCGTAAAGCGGAGTGCTGATGTCCCCGAAAGTACAGAGAGTACCATACGACAGAAGGATTCTGTGATGAACGGTGGATGGTTCAGTCAGCGGGGTCGGGAGCGTCCATCCAAATCCAAATCGGTGTTCGAACGAGTGGAGAGCGACATAGCATCCATATAGAGTACTATCTCTCTCTAGCTCCAGTCCTCCCGAGACCTCCCAGCCGACTCCAGCGTCTACTCCTGCTCCGTAGACACCGTCCTTTCGACATCCCACAAACACAACTCCTGTGACTTCTGACTCTCAGGTTGAGACTTTGTGATACCCTTCAAGGTGGCCGTAAACCCTAATAATCTCCATTCAAATTCACCGGCCTGTGGAGGGCGGCTTGGTTCAATACGGCGCGCTCCCTCTCAGCCAGCCAAGTTACAGGAGCCCCTATGTCAGAAGTAGTATCGGAACCTACTCATATGTACCGTGGCTCCCCATTTACCCTCCCAGCTCGAGTTCCGTGTTCTAATCCCCCAGCTCCAACTGGCTAGTTCGGTAAATGCTCCTCCTCGTCGCCGTTGCCCAGCCAACAATCACCTCCGGATCAGTCTATCCCACTGTCTCCTGGTCCATCCTTGCGCGTCATTGAACCTCCAACTCCGTCTTCCGCAGCACCTGCACCAACGGCGGTCACAGTGAACACTGCAGCAGCACGGCATATGCCTAATATCCAGTTACTTGATCGATCAAAGATGACAGCGCAAGAGGAAGTTGTAGCCGAAGGCTAAGGTACGCCCCTCTGCTATACTCGTCTGTTTTTACTAATACCAAATTTAGCACTGACAGCCACTGTAACGCCTTCTCTACCGTTAGTCACAGATGGACCATCGACTCAGTCCTCACCTCTGAAAGCGCCGTCCGTGACTGTGAGCGAGCCTGCTCCTTCATCCGCTTCACCGGGATGGCGGGGGTACACCGGCCTTGGATATAGCGCCGGACCGAAAGCGATCGAGGAGAGTGATGAACATTCGATTCATACTGCACACAAGGAAACCTCTTCAGCCCCGAGCATCGCTTCGCCGCAACCTCACGGCGACCTCTTTCCCGTCAAGCGTCAAGTAAAAGTATCAGGAATATCACCTCCTGGTGGATCCTGGTTCACACCATGGGGTTGGTCTGGGAGCAGTGGGCCTACGCTGGACGAGAAGATCGAGGCAGAGCGTATTGGAGATGCGGTACTTGCGAGGCCTGATCCATCTCCCCTATCGTCACGGCCACCTTCGATAGACGTTGACGAACAATGCAATGGGACAAAGCTTGCAAGCAGTGGACCGACAACTGGGTTATGACTAGAGATTAACCCGATGATGAAGGGCATGCAAGAGGACCGCGCAAGCTGAATACACTTCCTCTCCCTTTGTGTGGTGCATAGGTATCATGTCGTAACGGAATTAGGAGAGCCGGTCGCGCAAGAAGTGGGGAAGTCATGGAACGTTCTACACTCTCCAACTCTGTATATTGCCGTATCGCCCTCCGCCTCCTCGAGCGGCAACGCCACGCTCAAGACACTAAAGAAGGTCGGAGAGTTGGTTAGCGGGGTCTTGCTAGGGAAAGTAGAGACTAAGCCAGACGAGGCAGAAGGTGGTGCACGGGAGCAGAGGAACGAAATGAAGGAATGGCAGATCCGACATGGGCGCCTTCCTAATCCAGGTGCCCACCCTGTGTCGCCTACGTCACCTGGTTCGCCCAACTCTATGCGCTCGACGTGCGCTCCAACTCGGCCAGTCACGCGCGAAGTCCAGAGCCATACCCACTCTTTGCGACCCGCGACGTAGGCGCGGACCTCCCACGCGTGGGCGAGGACCTCTCCCTCCCTGATGTCGGTGAGCTCTATACGACGAAGCGGATTGTCGTCACGGAGGGACGATTATGCGCACATTGGTGGGCGAGCCGACGGGGACAAGCCCAAAGTTTGCAGGTATGATGAAGGAAGCTATTGAACGTTATTGAGAGCGAAGGGGATATGACTGGAGTGCGATACTGAGCAGCAGGGAGGGGAACAAGGAGGGAGCAAGGAGGGGAGCAGGGAGTGAAAACTACTTGTATACCGCTTGAGGGGGAGGGCACCACTGAGAGACGGGTCGAGAAGTGCGTATCGTACCGCGAAAGCTAGATGGCGACCTGGCGCTTGCAGAATAGGCTCTAATTTGATTTTTTGTCCAACGAGACCTGGGTTGAGGATTTGCACCAGTACGTTAGCATATTCCTCCATTTGCACACGAATTTGACCCACCTATCTATGAACAGGGCAGACGTGATTTTCATAGTCACCCACTCCCAAGGCTCGATCGTCTCTACCCAGCTCCTGGACCGGCTAGTTCAAAGGGCCACATACACACAGGAAAGAACTGGGAAATGGTCCAACGTGCGACGGAGATTGTTCTGGACGCCAACTGTTTGCCTCTTCCGCCTGACGCGATGATGCAACGAAGGAGCGAGTATGTTGTTTGGCGCTGTGTGGGATTCACCTTGGCCCCTTGACGTATCTCAGTACGAGCTCGGTCGTCAATCCGTATATCCAGTACTTTGAGAGCGCAGCTGCCAGGGAGTTGTTTGAGTTTTAGGTAAGCCAATGTGACGTGGTGTATTGGACCCGTATAGTAGAGTGATAATAATGTGCCTCCAGGATACTGAGAGCCAGGTTAGCAGGACGTATGTTGTTGCGTTAGAGAACATACTGGATGGGCAGTGCGCGAGAAACTGGTGTCTCGCCTTCAGGATCAGACATTTTCGTATCCAATTGCTGCCTGCTCGTGTCAGAATAGATGCACGATAGTGAAAAGATGAAGCTCAAGATCGTGGCTTGGTTAAAGAGGAGTTGTTTGCAGGCGCGCCCCCGCCGGACTACCTGGAAACACAAATCCCGGTGGGCCAAGACTTGGTATACGCTGTATCGTGATTTCCCTACGCGATCGGACACGGCGATTGTTCTTCACCCCAATTCTGACCTCAGCTGTGTGGCTATATAGTGCTAGGTCCGGAATCAGGATGAGGCAGAGTATGTCTTGAATATACGTCTGCATGAGGGACGAGCCTTCTCAAATGGGTTGCTGGAGAGGCACATATTACACAGCCTCAATACTTTAGAATAAACTCAGACGAGGGCATACGTGGATGGGACCTTTTTTCATTCGTCATTACAGACACAATTGATCCGTCTACCCAATGTCGTAAAAGACCGTCGTAGAAAGAGAAGTCCTCCAAGACAGCAACAGGGACGAGCGTTAATCACTCGCCGCCTACTTGGACTATGGGTGTGAAGAATAGATTCAGTGCATTCACAGATAATTAGTTCCCTCAGAAACGGTGCATTTACATTATCGCCTCTCCCATGCCCGGCCCGCCATCATCTACAGACAAATCCCAGGCTGGAGCAGCCCCGAAGAACTTCTTATATTCCCTTTCCGCAGACGTCAAGCGTTTTATACTTGTACCAGGCCCAATAAAGAGCTACTCTGTGACTGACCTGTGGTCCTGTCCTCAGAAGAGAAAGACGCCAAAAATGAGAGAATTAACTGCCACCCTGAGTGCGCCGATTGAACCGAAATGATATTTACATGACCCCTCCAGACGATCTAAGAAGGTGAGATGGCTAGACCGAAAGTGAACGAAAATAATGGGCCCAGGGCCGGATCGCTACACACTGAGAGAAGTACTTGTGGTGAATTTCACCTTTTGTGGTGATTTCTGTGGTGATTTCCACTACAAGTCGAAATCACCACAAGTACTTGTGGTGGTTTTCACTATAGGTATAAATCACCACAAATACTTGTGGCGGTTTTCACCATAGGTCTAAATCACCACAAATACTTGTGGTGATTTGGGTCAATGGTCGCCGGAGTAATTGAATATATAATGAGAACGTCGTAGATGGGTCAAATATTTTCGATAGCACATGTACATAATATCTAGAGTATTTTTACGTGCAAGAAACCACCT
>Ga0307515_10007390_pt1 | contig 21726 bp, 21 predicted proteins | sample 17_EM_MG_FD_194513 | JGI IMG/M metagenome (GOLD analysis project Ga0307515, IMG submission 194513) | Populus trichocarpa ectomycorrhiza microbial communities from riparian zone in the Pacific Northwest, United States - 17_EM | ecosystem: Host-associated > Plants > Roots > Unclassified | place...
ACGGAGATACAGGGGTAACGGAGGTGGAATGAGCGACGCGGAGTATATATTTGGGAGACCCCGGGGTAGATAGACAGCATCTCATTTTCATCTCATCTTGTCATACAACGAAAATACACACTCTATCCCAACTTTTGGTCTCACTCGCTCGTTCCGTGGATCCACGCAATTGCGTGGATTCTCACGGCCGGGTAGTATCATATCTTCTCGCCTTCTTCCTACGCTCCTCGAGCTGAACGTAGAAGGAACGCGAGGTGAGATTTTCGCAGCGTCACCCATTGCATTGCAATCCCGATGCAAGCGTGTACCCAATGAACCCATTCCAACGTATGGTCACAGTTGGCCACAACGCCAGAGTGTTTGTCTAAAATAGGAGACCGACAGAGCGCGAAGAAACGGCGAAACGGCGATTGGAGGGCGATATGCAACGCGACGCGTGGTATTGACGCCAGGCGCTGAGTACTCCGCCACCGGGGTGTCTCTGAAGGCTCTGATGGAGCGCGTCCACTCTGACGGAGCCATTCCGCCCGGACGGAAATGTTTTTTGCTGATGGCTTTGGTGACTCCATAATCTGGCTTATTCGGCTTGGGTGTAACCAACCCCTTCGCTTCCTTCCAAACTCGCGGGTGTATTCCTAACCTAAAAGACACTTTCATGATATTCATTATCCTTTGAGAATCCCAATCCCACAATAATTGTATCGCCTTAAATCCCAGCCTATCTGGACCAGGTGCTTTTTGCACTGACTGATTAAACAGAGCCTCTCGGATGTCTTCATCAGTTATCTTTTTCCACATTTCCCCTCCCTCTTCTTGGGCTTTTCTCTCCACGCCCTTCAAAGGTTTCGGAAACGCTTCTTCTTTTATCAATTCTGCTTTCTCCTCCCAGGATTCTGCCACTTCCCCACTCCTGGACTTCAAAGCTTTCGTTGTTTGTTGGCCTCCCGGTTTCGTATATCTCAACGCCTGCCAAACTTGATCTCTCGTGGCCGAACTTAAAAACTTGCACCACATCGCTGTCTTCGATTGTCGTATCATTCTTCTGAGATTGCTTCGCTGCTTCCTAACTTGTTGCTGCGATGCCTCCCCTTTCTTTCGGGCTCTTTTTATTGATCCCAAAATCTTCCGGTTTTCCGCGATCTCTGCCGTCCACCACCTCTTTGATTTTTGCGGGGTGTGGGGTGTGGGGTGTGGACCTGCGGCGTGCTTGGACCCACGTTTTGCACGTGGATAGCCATTTCTACCTCTCGCTCTGTGTCTCTGCTCTGTTTCTCTGCTATCGGCAATGTACTTACTTAATGCTACGCAAGATTTGTAGTCAGTCCACCCGCTAGCCCTCGCACATATTTCGAAGCAAAGGGATGTTCGAGGCTGTGTCATGCACATGCTGTGGTTGCCGTTAAGTGCCTTCTTTCGGCTCGAGTGCAGACGCGATGGCCCCACTTAGTTTATTAAGTATGGGGCCGAATGGCTTATTCGACACAGAATTGCTCTCACCCTGCCAATTAACCTGCTGTTGCTGCTGTTACCCACCGTCTTGCTGCTTCCTCTGCAGCCACCATCTTCTTCGCGTATCTTCTGGTTACAAAAAGCGCTCCCGCCACAGCCAACCCCACTCCCACCAACGCGCCTATCGCAGCTCCAGCCACCACCCCAACGCTAACTTTCCCGCTTCCCCCTCCACTGCCTGCAGACGCAGTCGGGGTAAGCGTTCTCTGACTCGATCCGGAAGCCGTCTCAGTCGCCGCCAACGTGCTCCGAGTCAGGTATGCAACACTCTCACTCGACGTAGAGCTCGTCGCCGGCGTAGCACTCACTCCCAATGGCCCCTGGAAAGTCTTACTCCCGATATCCTTCCACACCGTCACATGCTCATTCCCCAGATGGTTTCCAACATCCTGTAGGAGCCAGAGATTGATATCCCTCGAGATTTCGAGACACTCTTCTTACACCTTGTTGCAGCACCAACTATCTGCAAACCGCCCCCATTAGTGTGTGGATGTATACTTGGGCGGATGTATACCCACAATCACCGTTTTTACACTCCAGTGTCGTTGATGCAGGTTGAATTCCAACTCCAGCACCTAGCTAGTTGGTCGCCGGGGATACAGCAGTAGAGTTGATCTGTGGCGGGATTGAACATGCACCCGCCCCAAGTGGCTCACCCGTATCGCTACCTGGTAAAGTGAGTATGGGAGGGATTGGGAGTGACGTCATGACGGACAGTTCATTGACCGTGCATCAAGCCGGCAGGTGTCGTCGGCTTCGGGCCGCACCTAGAATTGGATTTCTTGCGATGAGACGCGCGATAGTATGATTGCGGCAGTAATTGCGGTAAAGGGGGTGTACATGATGAGAACGGGTTGAGAGTGGAAGGATTAAGAGCGGGGTTAAGCTTGACGAGCCGCCCCAATGAATTCAGTGCACAGCGAACCAGTGATTGCTTTTTTGATATGCATTGTGATGGCGGACAGGAGGCAGAAACGAGGCGATGTATACTCGGTGGCTGAGGAATTACTGATTGCGGTTGGTTTACATTATGTCCTATGAAATCCATTGTCAGAAAAACTGGGGTTGGGTTGGGTAGGGTGAGGTGAAGACACCGGTTCTGGCTCACAGAAAAGTCGATCTCCTTCAACCGTCAATCGCTAGGTTTTGCACCTATATCCAGCCATGACACATGTAACAAAACATCCCTTGCTTATACTAAACTACAATACAGAAACCCAAAAGAAAACCCAGATCCTAGCGAGTGTAAAAAGAAACCAACGCCTCCGTATGTATGCTACCTATGAAAGGCCAAAACTCCAGAACCAGAATGTCTGCTTCGAAATGAAATGTCCACAAGCTGTTTGTTATACACAGCTAATCCACCCCCATTACCGATGGTTGCCCCATCAGAGTGTCCCCAACAGCACTGCCTTCTGCCTGCATTGCGATCTGCCCTCCTTGCATTGCCTCCATAACCCTCTTCTCCTTCTCCCTCTCTCTCACTGCCGCCCTTGCCTGCGCCCTCCCTGCGCTCGTTGCCGCAAAACGTCCCGTCCCATCCCTCGCCCTCGGCGGCCTCCCCCCATTCCCGGGCTTCCCTCTCGTAATCACCTTCTCCACCTTGTCTCCGTCCTCCTCCACCTCCCCCTCCTCCTTATCGTAATCCCCAGCCACCACCCTCTTCAACGTCTTAATCCCAATCTCAGGCGCCACCTCCCTCTGCAGCTTCGCCCAACTCCACCCAGTATCCCGTGCCGCAGCCTGAATCCTTCGCCGATCCTCTTTTCCAACCTTTGGCGGCCGCCCCTCTGCCTTCGCATTCGCGTGTGTATTCCGCTCCTTCCACCGCTGGACGAAAGATTGAATCGTTGTGTACGAACGGCGCTTACCGCCGTACGCTAACAGACGCTCCTGGATCTTCGGGATGTGGTGGTACTCTTCCCACAGCGCTGCGATCTGGCCCTTCTCGAAGTCCGTGAGACGCGTCATTTTCATTCGTTCGTGTGCTTCGGCGGCGTTAGCGGGGGTAGTTGCGGTGGCCGGCGGAGACGGAAACGAGGACGAGGGGGCGAGGCTGTGGGATTGCGGGAGCATCGAGGAGTGGTAGGCGATTGGCCTGAAGGATTCGGCGGTGGGGGCGGGGAGTAGTGGGCGGAGGTGTGTATTTTGCGGTGCAAGGGATTGTGGCGGAGCCGCGAGGAGTTGCGGGGGTGCCATCGAGTCGCTGGGGGTTTCGGAGGCGGCGGAAAAGGGTGAGGGAGAGGCGCCCGGGATCAGCGCTTCGTGCGCTGATTCGTTGGAGGCGCTGTCGGGCGCATTGAGCGGCGGCGGTGGGGTGTCCATTTCGAATTGCGTCGGCGAAATGGTGGGTGGTGCCGGCGTGTCCATGGTTTTGCTTGGGATATCAGGCTGATGGGTGCGAGCCGAGTTGCGATGCCGTGCGGTCCCGCCAAGTCGCTAAGGGTTGGGGTTTAAGGCTGAATACGGATCTAGTATGGAACCTCACCCTCTCCCCATACTGATCGCCACAACCCCGGCCCGATAGCGTATATTAGTTAAAACGAGCCGTTTATCGAGAGAAATTTTGGCCTTTGCAGCCATTACAACCCCATCGGCGTTGTATCTGATACAAACAGTTCTCCCACTCCGCAGCCAAACCGTCTGCGCACAGTTTTCACCTTCATTCCTGAGGACACTTCCGACGCCGCAACAATCATGAGGTTAACACGTAGACACCCCAGCTATATCCATCGAACGCTCTCACCGATTTTTCATAGATCTCACCCCCTTAGCTCTAACGGCTACATTTCTCTCGCTTCCTAGTGAAATAATCCTTTATATTTTCCGGTACCTCATTACATTCTGACAGCGCAACTCCCTGCTGCAAACAAACCGGCAGTTATACACCATCCTAGTTCGCGACCAATACAAAGAAGCCTTCCTCCGCTTGAGGACACTCATCACCAGTGCTTCTAGCGTCCCCGTTCTCAGGCGATGTCTCAATTTCGGCTTCGACGTCAACGACTGCTGTTGAACATTACTAACCATTAACACAAAACGACTAACCGAACCGGGCTTATGCATGTTTCTAAGACAAGGCCCGGATTTGTATCCAGTGCCCAAAAGGGGGATTTCGGTGTTGTGTCTAGCTGTGTGGAGAGGCAACGTAGTGGCGACGCGGTTGTTGCTAGAGGCGGGGGCAAAGGTGGAGGTGTATATGGTATGGACGGCGTTGAGCACAGCGGATTATGAGATTGTGAAATTGTTTATGGAGTATAGAGTAGATCCGAATGAGAAGGTTACGAGCCATTCGACGCTGTTGCAGGTGGTTGGTGCGTTTGAAGATCGAGAGTTTGGCGGAGAGGTTTAAGTGTTTGTTTGTGAAGCATGGCGCTAGGTAGGTACTTTTGTTACGCATTTTCTTGATATATTTCGTGAATTCCCGATGCAGTTATTAATTTTACAAACACGACTAGTGATTAGAAGAGGAATTTGTACCGTTTCCAGGGCGGAATCCCGCCTGCCGACTTTAGGCTAGAGCGAATTTGGAATTCAATTGGAGAATCTTAAATTCGAGATTACGTATACAGATTAAGAACCATGGATCCAAGCTTGTGCTAATATGTAGTTTCGAATTCAGAACGACAGATCATGTTAAAGTTGAGTATGTGCATCTCTATGATGTAGGAGAGAATCCATGTAGTTTTCTGAAGCGGTATTTCAATGATTCCATACGCCCGTCGATCCACAGACTTGCCAGATAAAGACCACTACATATCAAGCCGTCCTTGGTAAGGGACGGATGGCACTCGGATCAATTCAGGAGATGCCAGACTGTAGTGACCTATTGGGGCTCCAAATATAATTCAGCTCAGGTCAGTTCTCGGCAAACCAGGGCCGAATTAGTCCTCGTTTCGGTGGATGACTGGCCGAGTAATTTAAGCTTCTGAATACTGAGTTATTATCCATGTTATTATTTGTCGGTTGAGGGGAACCAGTGCCGAACAATGAATAGGCTTTGTTTGGTATTTTGTTTCTTTGGTGAATTGCCTGGCTTGATGAATTGCGGAACGCCATACTCGAGTATACCACCTGAGACGACGGAGCCAACCTTTGTCCGCCAGAGGTGGGCTGACATTGACCATCCCTAACCCATGCACCAATCCTGAAACAGCAAGTAATGACGTCTTCGATACCCTGTGTCAACTCTTCTCTCTTGCCTCACGACCATGACCACCGTCTCCACAATGCCATCAAAGCTCTCACTCTCCTCCACCATACGCCTTGCGAGCGGCCACTCAATGCCGCTTCTCGGCTTTGGCGTCTACCAAACGTTCTCCCCTCCCCTTCCCTGTCCCCCACCGCGTTAACACCCCCCAGTCCAGCATCAATCTGCCAATCCGTCGTCGCCACCGCCCTTGCCGCCGGCTACCGCCATATTGACTCTGCCACCGCATACCGCAACGAACGCGCCTGTGCCCTTGCCATTGCCGCCTCACCGCTCCCACGCTCCTCAATCTTCTTCACCACCAAGCTCCCTCCAAAGCTCCGGGGCTACAGGCGCACAGCTGCCTTCATCGACGGTGTGCTGCACAAGAACCCAGAGCTGGAGGGCTACATCGACCTGTACCTCATCCACGCGCCGTACGGCAGCTCCGCGGACCGTCTCGGGCAGTGGCGCGCAATGGTCGAGGCACAGAAGGCCGGGAAGATCCGGAGTCTTGGCGTGTCGAATTATGGCGTGCATCATCTTGAGGAGCTGAAGAAGTGGCAGAGTGATCAGGAAGACGGCGGGGTGTTGAGTGTGGGGCAGTGGGAGCTCCATCCGTGGCTGCCGAGAAAAGATATTGTTGACTGGTGTAGACGGGAGGGCGTGGCGGTGCAGGCGTATTCGCCGCTAGTGAGAGCGACTAGACAGCAGGATCCGTTGTTGATGCCGCTGGTGGAGAAGTATAAGAAGACACCTGCGCAAGTGCTACTGAGGTGGAGCTTGCAGATGGGGTTTGTGCCGTTGCCGAAGAGTGTTCATGAGGAGAGGATTAGGGAGAATGCTGACATTTTTGATTTTGAATTGACGGAGGAGGAGGTGAGGGCTTTGGATACTGGGAGGTATGAGCCGTGTTGTTGGGATCCGACGAAGGAGAAGATATAGATATAGAGATATAGACACAGGCTTTAGACTCTATATTACGCAATATGATCATTCACCACATTCCAGAGAGTATAAAAACTGGAGTGGTGGGGATAAGGAGTGTCTATTTATGTCAGGGCCGCAAGCAGCCGAATAAAATTTCATTACCACAAACAAAAGTACTGGCGTGTTTTAGAGCACCTGGGCTGGGCGTCGAACCCGTATATTGTTCACAGGAAGCCCCTATTTATATTCCCACATTAAAAAGACCCTTTTTTGGCATTAGGGACCTTCATACAAGGCATTCCTTCCAATTTCTGGGAGGCTACAGCACTGACTCCGACTAGCCCATGGCCAGAACTTGTGGTAGACCTTCTCCGTAGGCGTACCATCAGTTCCTGAGAGTTTCCTAGATTGTTCCAGCACAACTTCCGGACGTTTCTTGCTATACAGCGTTCGCTCACCCAAAAGGACAGTCAAATTAAGCCTTTGGTAGCAGAATTTGGTGCGAAGGTTGGAGCACGGACACACTGCGGTAAAGTCTCGGTATGGACAAGATCGATACTAATGAGGTTTAACGCCCCTAAATTTTTGACCGCCCATTTTGGATGAGCGAACGCTGTCTACTAGTATAATAGTGTAAAATTTCATCTCTTCTCGTAGAAACCCACTACAGAAACCCCCTTTAAGCTCAAAAACTTCTGAGTGGAACGCAGAAAACCGCCCTAAACACACTCGGCAGAAATCTCTCAGGAACTCCCTTCTATATTGAACTGGGATAGAATACCGGAACAATGAAAAGAAAAATTGCATATAGTGAGACATCTCGTCACCAACACTCACACTCTCGTTTCACTGCTAGTTTACTCTATACCACCCCATTTTGTAAGCCTTGTTCCAGTCTCATAAAAGCTAGGATTTGGTTACCATATACACTTAAGTTTCCGGTGATCCCACAGTGGTCACCGGCATGGGCTGCCTGCCTTCCCATCCCTCAGCCGTGCCATCTGTAAATCGTCAACGCTCTAAGTTCAGACAGCTCGATAGGGACAGAAGACAACGTACAGTATGTAAAGTACGCATATTCAACCACGAGTAGCCAAATAATTGCTGCTAGCAACTGCCCATAGCCCAAGTGATTCTCTGAATAAACACTTCCAACGGCCTTCTGAGCCAAATAGCAACTACAGAATATGATGATGGCTGAAGACCAGGCCATCAGAAGGCCTAATGTCGCAATAATCCAGCATCCGAACTGGACACCCTTCGTTGTATTGTTCGATCGTGGTGTAATGCAGGCGATGGGAGCCACACGCCGACTGCTACAGAGACGTCTCCATACTATCTTTATAGCTATACGCAGGAAATTAAAAAAGGGAAATATTCCGATGTCCGCAGGGGGACTGGATCTTCCCTCCTAGTGTCTTGACCATAGCAAACGCGCCTCCGTAGTCACCATTCCTAAAGTTTCAAGGACGCCCACTATTAATGGAGCAATTATTGACGCAACCTTGTAAAACGCGAGCTCGCTGTATACGATGTTTTGCACAGAATCATAGCTTCCCAAGCTATAGTAACACTGCGCCGGATAAAAGTCTTCCGGTTGAGACCCAGCCATGGCACTACCGACAACGACCGTAGTATAAACAGCCAAGTTCACGACCGAAATGATAGAGATCAATCCAGCTCGAAGGCGCCGGCGTCGGAGATTTCTGTAGGAAAAGGAGAGCACTATGTAAAGGGTCCCCAGATTCAAAGTATAAACGTTAGCCAGCATGAGCTGATCGTACAATGAATTAGATCCTCGGAATGCGAGGCCCAGAAAAGCTGCTGCAACGGACAACGCGAAGAATGTCGCCGCATCCAAGAAAGTGTCTATAATCCGCTTGACCGTTCTTGCATGGTTTCGGAGAACTGAGTATAACTTGAAAGTGCGCTGCTCGCCCCCGAAAACTGTAGACCTGGCCGCGAGAGAAAGCGAAGGGATATAAGCTAAGTAGCACCAGGTGGCGAAGAAGAGTTCGAAAATGTGGGCGACCATCATCTAAGTGGGTAAATAGAAATCAGCAGATGCCTCCCTCGGAACCGCGCAACTCACGCCGATACCGGTAATATCAGGGTATTTTGTCACTCCATATATATTCTTACACACGACTGGAGCACATTTCTTGAATGGCTCATATAGTAAATTGTGGGGCTGCAGTCTATTAAGCTCAAACATATCGTTCGGAATGTTAGTATATGGAAAGAGGCTCTAGTTGAATATATCTAGGGCTAAAATATCTCGCTAAACGTTTGTGAGAGTAGGCTTGCTATTAGCAATTAGGCCGTGTAGCTAATAACAGTTAACAAAGAAGGACTTTAAGAGGTTTTGCTGAATTTCTTCCGGGATACATAGTATTCACACAGTATGTTGAGGATGTCTCGCAGGGTAAAGTTGACATGCACTATGCCGCCATGTTAATCGCCGCGCTTACCAAGTGAAGTGAAGCGAACAGTTCTGTTAGCTGGGTAGTCGGCGTTATGTCGGCTTCTATTAGTTATGAGGACGTTACACCATTTTATCATTTTCTTTTTGCTGTATACGTAGTCGTACACCTATAAGCATCGTTGCAAGCAGAAAAGTAGAGCACAGCACATATCGCACAGCAGATGCCGCCTCATCAAGCGCCGATGCTGCAAGCCTCATTAATGTATCGACATATTCATCTTTGTGCATAGAAGCTGAAAGGACGCCGGCTCGTCTTTCACCAATGAAATCATAGTATCAACTGCACACAGAACCCGACTGATTGGTCCATCGGTACTCCGCCCTGCTAGGGGGTTTCCTTCGAGTGTGGAAACCCGCATACTTAGAGAAAATCTGCCAATCGACCTCAATACTAGAAGATTCTGTAGTGTGCATGCGCAAGATCTATGTCTCACTATGGGAAATTAAATTTGCTACGAAGTACGGTCCACAACTACACAAGAGTTAAAGCGAGGGTTGCATTGACGTCTCAGGGTATCTTCAAATGAAGAAATCTCGGGTATGATTGACTGAGATGAAATCCGGGTGAGAATCATGAAGCGTCAAGGCTTCCAATAATCACTATGGATTATATCACAATATATCTTACCTCACTTTTCCGACTTGATAGCTTTCGGCCAACGGTTTTGGGATACACCCTACTACCAGTATGCATTCCTGCAAACTGGTTTCGTCGCCACCCATGACCATGGTATACGTATATCTTCCAGGGCTACACCTTGGCTATGCCACGATAGCCACCATTCAAGGCCTGCCAAGATGGTGATATATGAATAGCGAACAATAGGAAGAGATGCCCATCATTTAGATCGATCAAACTGGGGTAAAACCCATAGAGATATATCAATACTTGGGGCTGGATAGCGTTGTAGACCGTTGCAAGACATTGAAGCTCAATATTAATGTAGATGTAGACATTAGGACTTCGGATCGGTCAGAGCAGATTATTGAAACCAGAAAAGCAAAGAAGCCCACACACCCACGTGTGATGCCTTGGAAGACGTGATAAAGTAACGCGAAGCCACAGCCGCTCCATCGCAACATCAACATTGGAGGTTTGTGCGAGATGGGAGGCTGGAAATTTACGATGCGAATGAGTTGATCAATCCTTCCCGTCAGGGCTTTAGAACCGGGATACAGAGGTGACTGTAAGACTGTAGCTATCACTTTTTAGTACCAACGAGTGATAATTGTGGGGGCGAATTGCGTTGGATTCCTCTTGATTCGTCCGCTTTATTTGTGAGCTGTAATGATCTCTTGTGCCTCACCTCCTTGTTTTTCATATTACGGTTCAAATTCTTCAATTAACAAGATGGATTCCTAGCTTAACTGGTCTGTAAACGCCAGGTACTCTAATCACCAAAGTTCGGGACCTCATGGAGATGCTGTAAACACCAAAGTTCACAGTTGCTATAAACACTAAAGTTCAAGACCTGTATCCCTATCCTGTTGACCACTTATAAGTGCAGATGGTATATTTTTCCCTCAGCACCAATACCCGGATGCCGAAGCCGATATAATTGGAGCCCTATTCGTTCGGGTACGACAGCCCTGACGCGAGTATAAGGCTTTGTTTTAAATCTAGGAAATTCCCTAAACCGTTGGTAGGTGCCTTAACACTTCCTGTTCTAATCGCTAATAGAAACTTGAAGATTACAGAATTATCATAAGGCTAAATATCGCTTTCCAACCAGAGACTGCTGCCGTCCTTTACACTAAATCCGATAGTGTATAGAATACTTAAGTTTCTTATCTTGTTATGTGGGTTCGAATATCTCTTCTAGTGGTGTACTATACTCGGAGACTATCTTCATAGGACTCAGAGTATGCCGCATAGGAGTCTGGCGTTTCGTCCCAGTACATATCTACTAGTATGAGCAAACTCACAGACCACCGGTATCTGAATGGGAGACTGGGCCCACAGGCCCTCTCGAACATGCATACAAACTAAATGCGCATAGCTAACTCTAGCTCCCCAGGCTCTTCATTACGCAAAAGTCAACCGCCCGCAGTATCAGCTTCAGCCATCTTCTACCGAGTATTACAGTAGCAATAACCAAAATCCGACCAAGATACTTTACAGCAGCCAATATCTCGGTCCAAACCCACCACAAACCCACCACCAACCGCAAATAAAATATAGACTCTGCAACTAGCTCGTTAGTAATACGCACATAGAGTTTGTCCTACTATAATTTGGTCGTCCTATCGCCGATGGGACGACTAATTTATGCTCAGCTAGAGCAGCGAACATATTCTTCCACGAGAGGGCAAAGTATGGTCATACCCAAAATTTCTCCTACCTTCATGGAAGGAAGTTCATTTCGCAGAGATATCAGCCTTCTGCTCCTATGAACACATGGGATTGTATATGCTACACTACCGTAAAGTCCCCAGATAATGCGTAATCGCAAATAAGGCGCACTTAGAGTACTGCCGTTATTTTGTCGACTCCGGCCATAAAGAGCTAGTGATCAAGCTCGAAAGACCTGAGTAACCCAGGTTCCCTCCTTGGCGGACAGAATCTCTTCATTCAGTAGTTTTATAGGCAGCGGTCCGGATATTACCTAGTTAACTTGCAATAAGACGTACGCTTTATTTGGGAATTCCACAGTACGTTGAACTGGGTCAACTGTGTATCAAAAGGCCTATCAAAAGGCTTACAAAGATGTGCAGTCGCAACAGGCTTACTGTCGCTCAAAGCCAATGAAATCATTGCAAGTTGGTGCTAGAAAGCTTGCTATCTCTACTAGGCCTGATAGATCTTCGCCTGCTCATAATCCGCTTTTCTTTTGATATACTTATATGTCAAGAAGTCATTTCTGTCAATGGAACGGATGATAAAAGGCACTCTCGATAGTTTTATCCATAGGATGCGTTTGTGACTGACTTTTTATTCCCGTTTGTTAAATAGCACTTTCGGTACACGTTGTGGCCTCAGCTGGGGTAGGAATGTGTATGGATGGATGGCGATGCAGGTGAGTCTGCGCAAACAATGATGCGATAGGTACTGATATCTTTGACTGCTGAAATAATTGTAATCCGGGCTGCTGCACGGAATCGAAATGTCACCACACGGAAAGACGAACTTGAGGGCACAAGTTGTCGTCAAGGAGTTTCCGCTTCCATCCGGCAATGCAACTGAGTGGCTCGGTATCCTACATGTGGGATCTAACTAATGTAAGTTTTCTTCACCAACAGTCTTTATTTTATAAAAATTCAAATATTGTTTACATTTATTTATTCTTCCTGAGTCCTTTTGTACATTTATTTATGAGGCAGGCTGATTCTATATCAGGCGCGTCGCGTTCAAGAGACGCCAAAGCGGCCAAACGTCACTGTCCTCTACTCTTTCTTCCTCCCGCCACCCCATCACTACACAAACCTCTCTCAGCCCACCATCTACCGTCTCCTGCTCGCTTCCTCTTCTCACTTATCGCGAGATCGCTGCTACTCGGAGACGCGGTCGTCAGGAGGTTCTTCTCTGATCCGTCGAAGGGTTCCCCTTTTCGCGACCGATAACTTTCTCGCTCAAATTGACGTCGCGACATAACAATCGCCACAACGACAAACACGCCTGACCGATCGAACACCATATCATTTCAACAGACAGAACTAACAAAAAAACTCCAATACAATGCCCACCCAATACAGAGTCGGTAAGTCTACGCTTTGCATTGTCACACTTCGGTTGGATTTCAAACGGTTCCGTTGACCATAATCGCCGCAGAAAACTCCAAATCTGGCAAAGCTAAATGCAAGGCTTCTACCTGTGGCTACGCAGTTATCAAGAAGGATGAAATCCGCCAGGGAACCTGGGTGGAATTGGGTAGCATCCCAGGCTCATTTGCTTGGAGGCACTGGTATGCTTTGTGTGCTCCGGTCGGGTCTTTCAGTCACGTATTTCTAACTCGTGTCTAGGGGCTGTGTCACTGCAAAAGTCCTTGGTAACATGATAGATGCCATTAAGAACGCGGATGGCGAGCTGGACTTTAACCTGTGTGACGGTTTCGACGAGTTGAAGGATGACGCGACCAGGGAGATAATTAAAGCTGCTTTCGAGCGCGGATACGTTTCCGATGAGGGTTGGAAAGGAGTAAGTCTCCCACTTGTTGAGTTTGCGACTCGAATGTGCTGCTGATGTGTGGTTAGGCTACCGGCGGGAACCGTCCTAACCCCCCAAAACTCCCCCGAAAGAAGAAGGCTGTTGATGATGAAGAAGGAAGCGATGCGGAGGTGGAAGCTCCTATGTGAGTACCAACTTCTCAACTCCTGATTTTGGGTGTTAGCTAACCCCTTACTACAGGGAGAAACCTAAGCGTGGACGTAAGAAGGCGGCTCCAAAAGAAGATGCTGACGGAGAGGAGTATGATTCCGGCTTTGCATTCCCCGTTTCCAGTTGCTAAAAATGAACAGGGAAGCTCCTGCTGCAAAGAAAGCCGCTCCTCGCGGCCGTGGCAAGAAGGCCGCCAAGGACGAGGCTGAAGGCGCTGAGGACCAAGAGCCCGAAGCGGAGGCCCCCAAGAAGAAAGGTGGTCGCCCCAAGAAAGCCGCTACTGCCAAGGACGCTGAGGATGGTGGGGAAGGCGAAGCCGAGGCCCCCAAGAAGACCGCCGCTGCCACCAAAAAGAAGGCTCCCGCGAAGAACGCAACTACTCCTACTCGTACCAGCACCCGGGCGCGTGTCACTAAGGCTTCATACGCTGAGCAAGATGAGGTCGACGACGATGATGAGCCCGCTGAGAAGAAGGCTCCCGCAAAGCGCGGCCGAAAGCCTAAAGCTAAAAAGAATGTGGAAGAGGTTGAGATTGCTGACGAGCCCGAAGCGGATGAACCCAAGAAGGCGCCTGCCAAGCGTGGTCGCCCGACCAAAGCTCAGAAAGAGCAAGAAGCTGCCCCTGCTGCAAAGGAAGGAGGCGATTCCGAAGAAGCAGCAGTCCAAGTGGCGGAACCCGACAAGATGGACACGGATGCCCCTGAAGAGGAGGAAAAGCCTAAGCGCGGAAGAAAGCCCTCCGTCCCCAAGAAAGCCGCCGGTCCGTCTGGCGGGGAATTAGTCACAGTTAACCGCAAGAGAAAGACCACTCACAAGGAGGAGTCCAATGAGGAAACTGTTGAGGAAGCACAGACCGGCGCCGCCGATGACGCGTAAGTTCCACCCGTACCAATTGCAACCAGCTTCCGTGCTAATAATCCATTAGAGAGCCTAAGAAGAAGCGAGGCCGTCCCGCCGCAAAGAAGGCTAGCGATAAGTAAGTTGTCACTTGCTTGCTTATCTCTTCCCTTTTTTTGGCTTGTTGTGTCTGTTGTCAGTACACCGTAGTGATGATGGCGCATCTAATATCTTGTCTATGGAATACTGGGATACCTGTCTTTCTCTTTTTGTCCCCCCACCTTTCTTGTGATTTACCATCATCCTGATATCATTACGCGCGGTGAGAAATGGCTTGTACAATGTTTTCTGTTTCTTTTGTTCGTTTGTTCAGTTTTTGTCCAGTTTGAGAATGCGAGTCTGTCTGTATCTGTGTATACCTAACTCAGGATGGCAATGCATTGAAAATTACCTATCGTTACATACTGCTTGCCTGCTGGTGTGCGCATCATCATTGTACTTGTGCTAACATGACATCCCCCAGATCCGCCGCCAAAGCCGCCGCCAAGACGGTCGCGGCAGGGAATAAGAAGGCTGCTGCGGCGAAAAAGGCTCAGAGGATCTCCCCAGATGTTACCGAACCCGCTGAGATCGATCCGTTTGCTGTCGATGAAGGGGCAGGCAGAAACAACAGGGCCAGTATCTTTGGAGGCGATGATGAGTAAACGGGATACGGAAGATGATACAGGAAGAAACGGTGCACCGGTGGCTGAGTGTCTATAGGGGATGCTGGTGTATGGCATGATGGGATACTATCTGACATACTTTACTGCGGCTCTTTTTACTTCTCTTATCAGTTTTTGAGCTTTTTGTTAGCGGGAGGGGAATATTGATACACGCTCTTGTTGCGAGTTACTTAATGGGACTTTGTTTATCCTGGTCTTTTCTCGTCATATGCAATCCATCCACTAGCCAAACTTCCTGTCTCTGCCGTCAGGTCTTCCCCGTAGTCAGGGTTTGAGTCTTTTACTAATAAGCGAGGAAGGCAAGTGAGTGGCGAACTTTACTGCAACGTCGGCTCCTGGTTGGCGCGGTATTGTGGTTGCTGCGGGCCACAGTATGTTTCATATCACCTCGCTGCGGCTTGCCGAAAATGTAGGTGGCTGGGTTACACCGTTACACATGGTTACACGGTGTGCTATGCCGCAAATAGAAACGGCGAGTGATGTCGAGAGCGAGCGAGCGACTAAGTTTAGAACACATAATGGTGCAATGGGAAGCGGGGAAACCCAGCGGAGAATTTCACGAAAACTACCAGCGGTGTGGTCTGGCGTTGCAATCACGGACATAGCTGGCATTTCCGGAAATCTACTGCTTTATGTATCACACTCTAATGATCCACAGGGCAATGCAAGGAGTCGGAATAAACACATATTATTCCACCACCGGATTATCTTTGTTTCTAAAAACAGGCCGCATACCTCTGTTCGCACTGGAAGTGGGGTACATGCTGTAGTGTAGTAAGGCTGCAAGGAAGCCGGCCGGATTATCCGATATACCGACGGGCAGCTATTGAGCCTAGCTAGTGAGTGGAATATTCTTCGAACGACCCAGTTGCTCATGGAACTAGGTCCGGACATGTGGTGGTGATGGATGTTTACTCGATGTGGTACATGTAGTGGTGGTTTCTCGTCTGAGGGCACAATTGATTGGGTGGTCTGGGTTTGGCGCAACCGAACGCGGGTTGGTGATGGGCCATTATCGAAATCTGGATGATGCATGCACACTTCTATTTGAGGAACCCTGTCAACCCGATACTTGCCTGACACTGAACCGACTGTCTGCTCCCTTTTCCTAAACTCAAACCAATCTTCTCCTCGACAACTTCCAACTATCACGCAAGTGGTGGTGAGGACAATACCAGCAATCCGAGTTGATTATCACCACTTGCGCACCCTAACATTCCTCAACAACACCAACACAACAAGGAAGCGGGGAACATTGCCGTTTGAGCTGCGGCTGAATCTTACTCAACAACCACCATCACCACCATCGCCACCACACAACCTCAGCTCGACATTCTCTCCATTGTTCACGATATCAATCGGCTTTTATACCCCGCCATCGTCGCTTCCATTTACCTCTACGTCTGTGATCTCCAGTGAGGTCTCTGACGAAGTAAGTCTTGACGAAGCCATGAATACCTTGCGCCGAATCTCACAGACACAGGGGAACAGCGCATAGCTGGCCATGTCCACATCCTCGAAAGCGCGTATCGATTCTATCGTCACCGAGCCGTTCGATCCGGTCTACGAGCCCTGGGTCGACGACGAGGATGAGCACACCTCCGGTAATGCAGCCGCGCAAAATCCACATCTCCACGAGCCGGGGTTCGATCCGTCGTACCCCTTCTCGCCGTTTCAGAATTCGCCGGAGATAGGAATATCTGCAGCACCTGGTTGGGATGCAGCTCCAGAAGGTAGGTTTTTTGAGAGCCCGGAACATTCCCCGCAATTACGACCTACAGCCACAGCAATTGCTTCAAGTTTTGAGTATCCGAACGATATGGTATCGCCACTGTCACCGCCCGCAACGTTTCCATCTAGCACCCTACGTCATGCAAATCAGGAGATGCAGCCTTTAAAACAGGAATCTCAGGACTTGCGCGAGGCCTCTGTGGCTCCATATGACAGACCGTACCGCAATGAGTCTCAGAGCAAGAGAGAATCGGCCTACACAATCCCCGAAGCACCGCCGCCACCATTACCGATGGATGTCAATCTTACCGAGTATGAGAGGGAACGAGCGGAGGCGCTGGGGAGAGATTCATTACCGATGGATGTCGATCTTACCGATTATGAGAGGGAACGGGCGGAGGCGTTGGGAGGAGATTCGGAAGGACAGCAGAATCGGCAATCACCCGGGGTTCGGCGACACGGAAGTATTGCGCAACGGTTAGGGTCTAGGCTTATGGGAACTGTAAGGAGGAATCGCACATCTGGAGGACGGTGGAGCGCGGCAGGAAGAAGAAGTCGGGTTGGAGATCTCGGCGCGACGGATGGTGCACCTGATTATATGGAACTCGACGAGAGAGAAGAAGCGATTGGAGTCGATATTTCTACTTTTGGCCCCGAGTTTGCGGCTCCGTTGCCTCAGGCTGCTGTGAGAGCGATGGAGCAGCATGGATTCGACGACGAGTTAGCGTATACTGGTAGGCACCGCAATTATTGCGACTAAGTGGATCTACTGACTGCCGTGTAGGGACTGGAGAGGCAATAGATTTGTCGAATTTGACCGGGTTTAATGATGAGAACCAAGACTGTGAGTGACGAATCTAAATGCCGGCGGTGATAGCCAATGCTAATCGGTGCTCGCAGCGGACACTTTCTCGCTGAACCGAGCTGGGACAATAGAGAATACTAATAAACAGAGCTTCTTTTTCTCGCCTGGTAAGCTCCTACGAATCATTATATGTATACTCTAGCTGACCGTTTATTAGGACGGCATGTTCCGAATTGGAAGCCGGTGGTGCTGCAGACTTGGTACCTTGTCACGATGATCATCCTCACAATTGCCATGATGGTCGCAGTCGGGTATCTCTATTATCTGTCTGATAAACACATAATACGTAAGGAACCGGGCAAGAAAGGAGGCGGACTCTTTGCCTACACCGACATTAATAAACTCAGCGTTCTGGAATTTGCCATCTGGAAATACTTTCCGACACTTGTCGGGGTAATTTACGGTATCCTGTGGAAGGTGACGGATGAAGAACTGAAACGATCTGAACCATACTATCAACTCTCCAAAGGATCCACCGGAGCACTGGCCGCGGAATCCCTCAATATCGAATATCACACGGTTTGGTCACCCATGGTTCCCTACTCTGCCATAAAGTACCGCCAACTGGTTGTCGCGGCAGGCGGCATCGTGTCATTCCTCGCGTCCAGCGCTGTCCCTGTGTTCCTCTCTGTATTCATCCGCCTTGACCCATCGCAAAAGCAACGGAAGAAGGAGGATATCGATGGCAAAACCGTTGTCAAGCGGCTCGTTGTCGACAAAGTCTGGACATGGCTTCTCGAAGTGACACTAGGAATAATCGTCATCTGCGCTATCTACATCGTTTGGAAACTCACCCGACGACGCTCGGGTCTTCTCGGTGACCCCTCCGGTATCGCCGGTGTCGCCGCAATGGCAAACAAATCCCATATCCTCGTAGACTTCCGTGACCTCGACCTTGCAACAGAAGCTGAGATCCACAAACAACTCAACAAGCGTACCTACGTCCTCCACAAGGGGGCGCTGTGGCAATCTCAAACCCTCCGCGAAAGCGAGCGCGATTATAGATCCGCCCCCAAGGCGATGAATCCGCACCCCCTGCTCCTCCGCGTCAAGGGCATGGGTCCTTTCCTTGTCTTCTGTTTCTTCATGATTATCTTTCTCCCCCTCGTCGTATTCCACCCACAGGCGAGCGTGGTAATCGACAAAACCCCCTGGATCATCACCGGAATCTCAATTCTTATCAAGTCCGTCTGGGAACTCCTGGAAAAAGAACTGCGCGTTCTAGAACCGTTCTGGATCCTCTTCAATCGTAACGCTCACAGTTCTGTCCTCACACTTGACTACTCGAGCACAATCCCGGGATTCATCATTCTCAAGGCGCTATCAAAAGGCCACCTCCTCCTCGCTTGGGTCACCTTCGTCACGATCCTGATAGAAGTCCTTACCGTCGTCCTCGGATCCCTCGATTCCCAGGGCGGAGAGGAATCGAGACTTTCCTCGAGAATGTCATTTTTCCTTGCAATCTTCATCTTCCTCATTGTACTTGGCACCGGCTGGCTGGTACTACAAAAACGCCGGCACCCGTTCCTTCCCCGCCAACCCGGCACGATTAGCAGTGTGCTAGCATTTATTCATCAGTCTAGGATGTTGATGGATTTTGAAGGGACGGAACAGAAAACTACACTAGCCAGAAAACGAAAGCTAGCGAAGGTGGGGAGGAGGTATGGGTTTGGATGGTATCTCGGGAGAGATGGGAAGAGGCATTTGGGAATTGATTTTGAGCCGCTGCTTGAGGGGTATACGATTGGACGTGATCCGAGGAAAGCGGTGATGGATGCGCCTGTGGGGTGGGATCAGTATGATCAGGCATAGGAGAGATGGGTGGGAGGAAAAGAGGGGTAGAAGGAGTTTGGGTTTAGATATTGATATCCCCTTTACGTTTTGTGCCATCATATCATATTACATATACATAGCTATCTTAGCTTTCGATTCGTTGTTTATTTTCAAATTTCGCTTCTTTTTGTGTTCTATAGGGTTCATGTAGGGAATGGGGAAAGGAAATGTATCATGAATTTGTGTTTGTGCCAAGAATGAGGGGTGGGTGAGGGATAGGTGGGATAGGATCGGGGTCGGTCTGTAGAGACCTGGCGTACATAGGTGTGGGTTTATGGATGGATGGTGCATACTTAGAGAATTGATATCCTGGGTTGAGTTGATGTTTTCCATAGGTTTATTATAGTGTAGGGTCGGGGTAGTCTGTCAGACGGCTGTATTCTCGCTAGCGGGCTAAGCGCCAGCGACCAAAGCCATTGGCAGCGCGTAGGGAGTATAGATGACTTGGGGCCGATGATTCTAATCACATGAGTGATTTTGGATGACAGAATTCCCTAACTAAGCAATGCTGCTTGTATGATAGTGAAGATGCCTCCGTTTACTATGTTGCGGTGTTGCGGTGTTAGGACAGCCCCGCTTCGAGCGAGGTTGAGAGAGTTCAGGCAGCAGTAAGAGGTAGGAGGTGGGAGCGAAGCACTCGGCATTTGTTGAGAGGGAAGAAATATAGCATAAAGGAGTGAGAGAATTAAGTCTTCCTCCGCGGAAGTGAGTATAAACGCTAACGTATATGGCATCTGTTTGTAAATATGTAAGATGTCAAGCCAGTGCAATCTAAGGGAATAAGTGAAAGATGGGAAGGGGGTTGGACTCATCAAGCTTTTAGATAGCCTCGATCAACCCTATTTTCGAGCTCAGCGGAAATTTCACAGCGACTTGTTGGGTGAGTATCTAATCGGGACCTATTGATACGACAGAAGGCACTACGCTCGCTACGGCCACTGATCTAATATAATCTTCGTACACGATGTCAACGCACAAAACCACATTCTACTCAGTCCTTGATGTCGCAGGCCAGCCATTGGGCCATCTGGATCGAGTAGCCCGGGGCGGCGATTTAAAGGAGAGTAACAATCCCCAGAAAATCCCCCAACGCTAGATACCGATAATTTACGGCCAGGGCAGCTTCCCATCATCATAGGCATCCGCTGTGACACTAACGGCAATAGCTCCCTTTGTGATGTTCTCACACAGCCAGCAATTTAGAATGCAGCAGAATTTGACTCCAAGATTACCGAAAGGACACCTAAAGAACGTGACGTAATCATCAATTGTCATTCGCATCGTATCAAATCAAGATTGTTGCATAAATAGATCTCAGCCTTTGTATGGCCGGAGATGATGGCTCGTATGGGAGGCTGGGAGATGGCTGGGAGATTGCTGTCTCGGTGATGATATTCAGCCGGATCTATACATAGATGAGTACGTACACATTCGCGCTTGTATGACCATATATATATGGCCTTGTGGCCCTCTTAGATAGAATACAATCAAGCTTCTCTAGCATCACTATTTCAACAAAGATTTTCCCAAATGCCATCCATAACTACTTAGTCACGTCCCTGACCACCGAAATAAGTGTACCACAAAATATCTATTGAAGGTGTTAGCTCATTGGATGTTGGCTAATTAAGCATATGAACTGACCAAAATATAACATTCAACCTGAAGCTTGGCGCCTTGACGAAGGTCCACCCTCCGATGACTTCTCCGCTGATTCACCCACTAGTAATCTCTCAGCTGGTTCGTTCTCTGGTGGCTTTCTCTACTTTCAGTAACTTCACCGGTCAAATTCTAGTAGCCGCTCCTCCAAACCAACCTCTAGTAACCACTTAGTTTACTCTCTTATAACTCTTCTGTCGGCCTAGCCCTGATTATGGAGAATCTATTCTTGTTGGCCTCGACTGGAAATATTCATTCTTACGTTTCGAATCTGACTGTAAGCTTCTTCAATCAAATACTACGTTCTCGAAGCTGACTCACTTTCTGAGGATGACAAGAATTAAGTGCCGTTATGCATTTTAATTGATACATATACGTATCTGTCGGTATCCACTTACGGGCCTAGGAAACATATTATGCAGGTGCTTCCAGGATTGATAGAAGAAGCCATGCACTCATTTTCTAGAAGGCGATAGACGTGGGAAATGCTACAAGTTCGTTATGGGTATTTTGTTGGACCAATCCTGGCGCAGAGGGAAGCGTACGTCGACTTATGGTGCAGCTGCCAAATTGGTGATGCGTATATTGACTTGTCTATTCATCTATTTGACACGTACACAAGAAGTAGAGTGAATGCGGCTCCGCCGC
>Ga0307515_10007391_pt1 | contig 21724 bp, 11 predicted proteins | sample 17_EM_MG_FD_194513 | JGI IMG/M metagenome (GOLD analysis project Ga0307515, IMG submission 194513) | Populus trichocarpa ectomycorrhiza microbial communities from riparian zone in the Pacific Northwest, United States - 17_EM | ecosystem: Host-associated > Plants > Roots > Unclassified | place...
TGTGGAAACTTTGCAAAGGATCTCTAGGAAGAAAAATGATTGCATTGCTCATAATTTGCAAGAGAGAATTATTTCACTGAATAGAAAAAAATATTATTTTTAAAATAAAAACAAGTAAATATAAAAATTATTATTTTTTAAATAGAGAAATTAGAAAGTCCTGATAATATTGAATAAAAAATAAAATACAAAAATTATTCTTTTCAAGTAGAAAAAATTATAAGAGTTAAATAATACTGAATAGAAATAAATAAAATTTCTAAACTAAATAAAAATATTTATTATCCCAAAAATTCTTATATCAAAATCTCATTTATCATATTTTATATTTATAAAAAAACTAATTTGTCATATGTACTGGGTCCATATGCTAAAACCAGAAAAAAAATGTAACAAAAAAACAATTCTACACAAGGCTGTGATTAACCGATTAAAAAGATGATGGATATTTTTTAGTAAATTAATTTCAATTCAAAATAACAAAAGAAGTATTTGCTGCTTGAATTTAAAAATCATCATCAATTGACTGACTTGCTAAGTATTTACTGCTTGAAATTTCCTAAAGCATACAATTACTGTTTGAAATTTCCAAGCAATTTACGGAAGAAATTTCCTTGTGCTCTCTCTTGTACATTATTAGAAAAATTGTCATTGACTGATTGACATGCAAAAGTATTTGCAAGAAAGCTAAAGAATTAGAGTTTTTAAGTTTTTTAAATTATTAAAAACATCCAATTATTTTTTAAAAAAAAATCAAGAATAAAACATCAACTATTTATATAATTGTTAAATAAATCTAATAAAATAAATCAGAAATAACTAGTAAATAATCCAAAAATAACTAGAAAATAAATATATCTCCTTAATATGATTTGAGTATGTTTTCTATCTTAATCAACTGACTTGCTAAGTATTTGTTAATCATAAACGAAGTTTACTTTAAAAGTCTGTTTAATATTTTTCTTATTTTTACTATTTTACTTCAAAGTTTTAATTATATATTTTTTTACAATGTATATATTATTTGATTAGTCTGATCATAGGATATGTTAAGCATTGACTTGAAATTACCACTTGAAATTCTGGACTGGAAACTGGCTTACATGTTGGCCACCAACCCTTTTTTGATCAATCCATGGGGAGAGAATCAGGGTAGAAAATGTGATTTTTTATTTAAGATCATGGATAGTACGCTTAAGATTAATGAGAAGGTATTTTTTATTTAGAAGGATCAATTGGTAGCTGGGATTGGGTCGAAAAGAGGAAAAAAGTGGCAACCTTCCACATACGTTTAAGGAAACCTAGATCTATACAACTTTTAGGGACAAAACGATGTCATTTTTGTTTTTCTTTCAATATCAAATTGTTTTCTTCCCTTTTCCAGGCAAAACACACCATTTCAATCAATGTGAAAAGGCGTCGTTTTGCTTTAGATTTTTTTTCATTTGGAATAATGCTTAACGCACCATGTGGAACTATGCTAAATGCAACATTTTAGCACCTTTTGTGCTTCGATCCCTGGACTATCAATTCTTTTATTTTGATTAATTTTCAACTCGTTTCCTTAATTTCTTTTAATTTGCTATTGACCGAATTACAATATCACCTTTAATTTCTTTATTTTTATCATTTCAGTTATTGATTCTTCCAATCTTCATTTTTAAGCCAAATGAATTGCAACTTCAATTTTTTTTTCAATTAAATCTCTAATTGATTTTTTAAATTGGTTATTCATTTTAAACTCATTCTTGAACTTCTATTTTCTAATTGCAGCCAAATTAAATTAATTTAAGCTTTTTTTTTCTATTCAACCCTAAATTATAATCTAAAAACTCTCAAACTTAATTTTTATGTAAAATATTTAATTATTGGTCTAATTTCAATACTAACTATATATTTTTATTATTATTTTTTATGTATTTTATCTGATTATTTCTACCCACTCAAAAAATAAAAAAATATCAAAATAATAAAATAATTAAAATTAACTAAATTTACTGAAAATCATTTTTTTATAAAAAAATGAGGGAAAAAATTAAATTATGACATATATCATTAATTATTGACACTCTTAAAACAAACACGAAACTTCATGTCACTTGATACCCACCCATGTTTTCAACGTTTTACACTGCTTTAATAAATTGTTACAATAATAGCACTGGGAGAAGAATGGTTCAAGAGAAAACAATAATGGAGGGGAATCAAAATCTTTTCGACCTCAATAATGTTAACGCGTGGACCCAGTTGCTGTGGAAACTTTGCAGAGGAAGAAAAATGATTGCATTACTAATAATTTGCAAGAGAGAATTCTTCTCTGCATAGCGAAAAACTATTATTTTTAAAATAAAAACAACTCTATAGAAAAATTATTATTTTTTAGGTAGAAAAACCTCATGATATTGAAAAAAAATAAAATAGAAAAATTATTCTTTTCAAGTAGAAAAAAAATATAAAAGTTTAATAATATTGAACTCGCACACATTAAACAATGTTCTTATAAATTGTTTTTCAAATTCAATATTTAAAAAAAATAAAAATGATGTTATATTAACCTTTTTTTATTATTATAAAGTAAGTTTTTTAATTAAAAGTTTAGAGGAATTGTTTGTAATAACAAAATCATGCATGTTTAACTTTCTTTCCTAACTTGGAAGTTCCATTGAATTTGATGGGTTTTTTAGGGTACCAAGAACTTGATTAGATGTGAGAGCATAAGATCATTTTACAGAGAGATGCCTGAAGTTACTCCAAATCAGTATGGTATTTTTGTCTAACGAGTTGAATTTGAAGATGATTTTCCAAACTTGAAATTTCTATTGAATGCTCTTTGAAATCTTTTCCATTCAATTTAAAATTGGACAACCTAGTTGTTATTATCCATGATATAATTTATATTTTCAAGTTACAACTTTTGATGAATATTGTTTCCTTTTTTTTTTTTCTCATTTCTTCTTCGTATTCTCCAAAAGATGAAAATCCTTGATCCTAGTGAGAAATAATTTGGTTTTCTAGGAAAAGATTATTGGTTGGGATATAGTGTTTGGGTTAGTTCTTCACCATTTAATGTTATGATTTAAGATAAATGATGAATGGTCAGAAAGCATCTTAATTGGTGTAATAAGTAAAGTCTTATTAGTTTTGGTTATAAGATCTTTCTATGTATTATTGTATGGTTTTTACTAGTTTTTTGCCCTTTTTTTGTATATATAACTTTTGTTTTTCTTGCTGGTTTATCATTAGCTTTATGGCACTGACATCAATTACTAATAAATCAAGAGCTATTATTACATAAAAAAAAAAACATAAACATTGTTAAAACACAAACTTGCATAGTTCAGAGGAGGTAGATGATAGTTCATGTGCCAATTGGCCAAACTCAAAGTTCGCAAGTATTGAAGGGCCGCCATATAGAAGGATCTCAATCTCAAAAGTGGAGATACAGTATATCGAGAATCTTGCAAACTGCAAAGAGAGCGCCTCTCTTCTCATGCATCGATCTTATAATTCTACGAGGTTTTTTCCGACAGTCAGTTTTTGTTCATGAATCCAGCAGTAAAATATTCACTGTTAACATATTAGAGTAAATAACAATAAAATATTCTATCGATCGAATCCATAAAACCATGGATTTTTGTTCAAGGTATTTTATTCCACCAAAATATTATTACCGTCTTGTGTTTTTTGATGACTGATTTAATTTTTTTTGTTTATGTTTTCTTCCTTCCTTTTTTTGTACTACTATTTCTTAGAAGTACTTTCATCTAATATTTTTTAACCATCAATCTTACCTTAAGATAATAACCCACGTAATTTGATCTCTAATTGTTTTCTTTTTTAGTCCATTAAGAGGTTTAAAAGCCCTTGAGAAAAGGCAATGTATGGCGGAGCTAGAAATTTTTCCTACCTGAGCTATTAAATAAATATATAAATTTTTTTAAGATAAATTATTAATATATATACATGAATTTTTAAAGTTAATAATAAAGTTTTAATTTAAATACACTATCTAAAATATTAAAAAATAAATTTGAAAGTACATAAAATTAAAGTACTTTTTTTATTTTTTTTCCTTGGATTTTTTTTATGTTTTTCCCTTACTTTTCTCTCTTTCTCTCTCGCCTTTTCTTTTCTTTCTTTTCCTATTCTACTTCTGCCCAATCGGCAACATATAAAAGGAAGGAAGAACTGATTTGTTTTATTTTTTAATGGCAAATAACCATTTTACCCTTCATGAGTCGTTTTGTTTTTATCTGACGGTTTTTTTTTTGTTAGCACTACCAAACTCCGTTTATCCTAAAATTTTAACAAGATTTTATTCAATATATTTTAAGATCCCTCGTAAAATTCCAGCTCAATCTGATGGTCGGATTGAAAATTATAGCAAATAACGTAAAACTGGTCAAATTGTGATTTTTTTTATCAAATTTCTAAATTTCTTCAAAAATTCTGAAATTTTAACCCAAGCTAAAAAATTATATTAGAAGACTCTACGTAAATTTTTAGAATTTTTTAATACCTCAATCGAGAATTACAAATTTTTTTATATAAAATTAATCAAAATATATTAATAAAATCTTAACTGATCTAGAGCCCACCCGAGCCCTTACATGCCTCCACCCTTGAATGTGTGGCTACCATAGAGCAAATTGATGGCGGTTTCGGTGGCATGTGAGTTTTCTACATGAATTTAGGTTGGAGTTGATATGTAATGCCCACTGTCTATGTTTATAAGCCTTTCAAGCTTGGATTTTGTTTTATAAGGAACATTTCAAGCTTATTGTTTAGTGCATTAAGAAAAAACTAAAATGCTCAGTGTTTTACTGTGCAAGTCCACAGTGAAATGCTGAGCAGTCTTTTTTTTATTTTTTTTTGTTTTTATTTTTTTTCCATTTTTTTCTCTTCTTTTTTTTTCTTTTTTTTTCATTTTTTTTGTTTTTATTTTTTTCCCATTTTTTTTCTGTTTTTATTTTTTTCCCATTTTTTTCTGTTTTTGTTTTTTTCTGTTTTTGTTTTTTTTTTGTTTTCTATGCCTTTATGGGTTTTTTTTTGCTTTTTTCTATGTGTATTTTTCTTTTAATGAATTTTTTTGTTTAATTTAGTTTGTTAATGTTAATTTTTTTATTTAGTTATTAAATTTTCATAACACGAATCCCGGGTTTGACGGGTTAACCTGATTTGACGAGTTAACCAGATTTTTTTTTTTCTTTTTAATTAGTAACATATATTAAAACTGTTCAGTGTTTCACTGTGCAGTCCACAATAAAACGCTAAACTTTTTTTTTTGTTTTTAATTTTTTTCTGTTTTATTTATTTATTTTTTTTGCTTTTTATGCCTTTATAGGTTTTTTTTTTTGCTTTTTTTCTGTGTTTTTTTCTTTTAATGAATTTTTTTGTTTATTTTAGTTGGTTAATGTTAATTTTTTTTAGTTATCAGACTTTCATGACATGGATCCCGGGTTTGACGAGTTAACCTAGTTTGACGAGTTAACCTGGATTTTTTTTTGCTTTTTTTAAAGTTTGACGAGTTAACCCGGAATTATTTTTTTGCTTTTTTTCTTTTTAATTAATTTTTTTCATTTAGTTTAGTTTTTTAATGTTAAATTTCTTTCTATTTAATTATCAGACTTTCATGCCACGTATCCCGGGCTTGACGGGTTAACCCGTCAATTTTTTTTCTATTTAGTTATCAAACTTTCATGACGCGAATCCCAGGTTTGACGGGTTAATCTGGTTTGAAGGGTTAACCCAGTTAATTCAGATTTTTTTTCTTTTTCTTCATTAGTTTTTTTCTTCCTGTTGGTTTTTTTTCTTTGTTTTTTTAATTAATCTATTTAATTATCACACTTTTATGACACGACCTTGCAGCCAGACCCACATTCAAGACTCTTGGGTCCGGTGTTGTTGCCAGACTCACTTAAACTTGAGTCATGTAAGTTTAATATTATTATTAATATTATAAATATTACTTTTGGGTCAAGCGTTGCAGCTAAACCAAAGGTTCTTGGGCATATCTTTGCAAAAAGACCCAACACTCTTAGATATTATCCTTTTTTGATATTTTTTATGCAAGAAAAAAAATTAACTCGTGGCGTGTGCCTTTGTTTTTTTTTCTCTCTCTTTTTCTTTTTAAGCCTTTTATTGTGGATTGCACAATATAGTTCACGGTGAAAAAGCTGATGTCTTTAGTTTTTTTTTGTTTTTTTTTAATTATTTTTTTAATTTAATTTTTTAATATAAATTTTTTCTATTTAATTATCAGATTTTTTATGACATAGATCCCAGTTTCCACATTAGTCTTTTTTTTAATTTATTTTATTAATAATAAATCATTTTTCTATTTAATAAAAGAAAATCAGGTGCTTCTTCAGGAGAAAACAACCGCAACCGCTATGGAAGAGCAAAACCCTGCTTCTCAGTCTCATAGAAGCACAGAGCAGCTACAAGACACCGCAAATCTGGAACACCAATATGGGTCTGTATCCTTTCGCTCTCTTCTCTCGCACCCCATCGTTATATTTCTCTTTTTCTTCTTTTCTTATTCTCTTTTGATGCTGTCATAATAATAGATGCGAGCACTACTGGAGAAGATGCAAAATCCGAGCTCCATGTTGCAACCAAATCTTTTCTTGCCGCCACTGCCATGATGAAGCTACCGTAACCAACTCTCTCCCTTTATCTGCTTCCATTTTTTCTTTTTCTTTTTTTCAGTTTAGGGATTTTTTTCTTTCTTTCTGTGTGTGTCTTAGAACTCGCTGAGCAATCCCAAGGATCGTCATGAAATAGTCAGGCACCATATTAAACAAGTATGCTCAATTTCTTAATTTATCTTCTTTTCTTTTTTCCTTCTTATGGATTTATTTTGATTTCATTGAACAATTGGTGTTACAGGTTATTTGTTCAGTTTGCAACACAGAGCAAGAGGTATGGATAACCCAGTGGGTTTGAGGAAAAAGCATAAAAACTCTTAATCTCAATTTTTTTTTTCAGGTTGCTCAGGTTTGCAATAAGTGTGGTGTCAAGATGGGTGAATATTTTTGTGATATTTGCAAATTCTATGACGATGATGTAAGTGAGTATTGAGTTATAGTTTATTGAGATGACTGACAGTATGACGAGTTAATATTAGGATTGCTCTGGTTTAATTGTGGTGGTGTTAATTTTTGCAGACAAGCAAACAGCAGTTCCATTGTGATAGTTGTGGGATTTGTAGGTTAGTTAAGAGACTTTCATTATACATTTAATCCATAGCCAGCTTCGTTTCTTAGGGGCGATATCTTTCCTTCTTTTTGTTCCTGCTGTCATAATTTGTGTTTTTGCTTACTGTTACCTAAATTGTTGTTTTCAGACTCGGTGGCCGTGAAAATTATTTTCACTGTGAGAAATGTGGTTTGTAACTCACTGCTTTTCTGACTCGTGTGATTCAGTCACTTGTCTTTTCACTTTGTTTTTTGATGCATGTAGCTCTGCTGCAGGTTGTGATGGGTTTTTTCCCCCGACTTACTATGACTTTAATTTTGAATATTATCGTTTATTAATTAGATTTGATAGTAAGTCAACTGTCAACTCTGAGATAATTTTATTAGGCACTACTACTTATGATAATTTGGTTATTTGTTCCGGGCATAAGATTCTGGTTATATATATACCATACAAGAAAGAAAATCACATTGCACTTTCATAAGTTAGCCATGGTTGGCAGATTTGAGTAAAACTCTCAAGCTCTCAATGGGACTTAAAACCAGAATGCAATATATAAACTGAAGCTCTCTAGGTAGGCAATTGGGAGCTGAAAAGGAAGAAATTATAAATTAAGTTAAAAAGCTATGGATTTGTCAGTTGGGAGATTCTTGAAATCACCTGTTGAGAAAATAAAAGGGCACTTGGGTGAGCAGCTAGCATTAGATAATGTATGAAGTTATAAACTCAAGATTTGTCATAACATAAAAAAAGTCTAGATGGAGCAACCTGAATTCGCGCTTTGTCTCTTTAGTGTATTAACACTAGCTCTAAAAGTTACAGAGCCAGTGGCCAATCTTAAGGGAAATAGTTTATCCATTATTCTGCCCTTGGGTTCTGCATGCAATTTTCTAGCTGCCTGTTGATTATCTTGTGGATGCTATTAGTTTGCAGACCAATTGGACATTGCTTTATCTTCCCTAATGATTTGAATTGTGCAGGATCTTGCTATGACATTGATATGCGTGATAATCACTCATGTGTTGAGAACTCCATGAAAAATTACTGTCCTGTCTGTTACGAGGTTTGTGTTGACTCCCACAAATGTACAGGAATGAAAAGGAATTTTTATGTTCTGACAGTGTTGTAATGTGCCAACAGTATCTTTTTGACTCAGTTAAACAAGCAACGGTTATGAAGTGTGGACATACCATGCACATGGACTGCTTTCGTGAAATGGCAAAACAACAGCAGTAAACTTCATAGATGTTATCTACTTATTTGTTTTCAATTGATTTTAACAAGTCAAATGATTATGTTTTGTATACAACATTTTTAATTTGATTACCAGGTATCGTTGTCCAATCTGCTCCAAGACAGTGATGGACACCTCAGAATATTGGAAAATGCTAGATGAGGAGGTATGACATTTCCCCCCTTTAATTGTCAGAATTGTTGCAAAAATTTGAACTATAGTTCATGCTTATATGCCATGCCTTGGAAGAATAGGTTGTTATCCAGCACCCTGGATATATTAGTGTGGTGGAAAGAAGGTTGCTACACAGCAATGGCTAATTGACTGCACTATAGATCTTGTGAACTTGTATATGAGCTGATCTCATGCAGCCAAGTAATGATATTGAATGGTTAATGGACAGCATAGCAAGCTCTTGTAATGTCAAAGGTAATTTGAATGGACAAGATAAGATTGATGCTGCCATGCGATTGATTGACTTGATTCTGGCTCTCACCATAGACTTTATGATACCTTTTGCCCACAACTTTTTCAAATAAACCTAGCTTCCCTCTCCTCCCATGTACTCCCTCTCTTTGCCTGGTTTGGAGTGATGCTTCTATTTCTATTGGGTGTAGTTTGGATTGGAATCACAAAGCTTGGCTGGTTGCCTTGTACATGTATTGTTACCTGGGAGCAGTAATTTTTTTTTTCTTTCTAGCATGTAGCTGTGTCTGTTGTGTAGAGGTTTTTTTTTTTTATGTAGATCTTGCTTGAATATTGAATGGTTGCTTTAAGCCTTTAACTTCGATGATAATTATAGTTACTATAGGTTATAACTTTTTCTGCTTAATTTCTATAAAGTAGTATTCTGCAATAATTGGGGAAGTTTCTTTTGATAGATTGAGGCTGTTCAAATGCCCGAGCAATACCAGTATGAGGTAGTCTCTTTGTCCTTTTTTTTGCAGTTTCAATTTGATTATTGCAAATCTGCAATGACCACCCTTCAATTATTGGAAGTATCCAGAACTTCTAAACTGACTTGATACTAACTGTCACCTGTCACCAAAAGTTCTTTAAAGTAGTCTGTCCTTTGATGTCTGAAAGATAAAAACAAGATTGAATAATAGAGGGGTGGTTTGGGACCGCCCTCAATTTCATTCTGAAGAGCTGGTTGTCTGTTTTTAACTCTTTGTACATGCTTTATTATGAACAATTCTTTCTTTATTGATATTAACGGGCAAAAGAAAAGGAAATATGCATTATAAGGCCTTTTGAAAAGTAGCATTCTTCATAGTGGAGGATGGGTTACCCACTTGACTGATGTTTCCCTAAAGCTGTTTCTTGAAGCTTCATTTGGTCTATCATATTGGTGCTTTGAAACTCATATGACTTGGACTCGGTTTTGAAATTCAATGAAACTTCATGGTAAATACTGTGTCAATAATGGGTCATTTAATCAATGCATTTTAGGGATCCTAGTCATATGCATTTCTGAGAAAGCTGGAACGCTTGCTCATTCATGGACAATGTTTGGTAGGCTGCGCAACTCATCTAATTTTTCCTGAGTTTGGGAATTTGGGTAGGACATGTAAACATTCATCATAATTACATTTACATCTGACGGTCCGTCCACACACCCAGACGCCCACAAATAAACATGGATACATGTCCCGTTCTTGGTGCAGAAAGAAAATTCCTTGATGCGGGATTTTCTCTCATTCGCTTGGGTGTTTATACAGGTCACCATCCTCTGCAATGACTGCAACAACACTAGCAATGTCGCATTTCACGTTATTGGGCACAAGTGCAGACAGTGCGCCTCGTATAATACCCGAAGGATTTCAGGAACCGGTCGCTAAAATGAAGTGTTTGTCAATCAGCAAATGATATCGGCAACAAACTTGTGACGCCAACATTGTTTATACTCCTCATTCTAGCGAATGTTCTTTCCATCTGCAATTTTATATGGCATGGATTGTTCCTTTGATCCAATTAATTTCAGTCTAGGTGATATGATTTAGTGGAAGAACATGAATTGCCTGTAAAAAATCTGTGTTTCCTTAATCTTTTAATCGACAGATTTTCCTTTGTTTCAGCCAATTCATCCATGGATAATCTTTTGAGTTATTCGATTTCATCTATCCTTTCATCTATCCTTTATTCATCCATGGATAAACTTTAAAAAATGTGTCTTGCAGAATTTACTTTATTGTATAGACATTTTCATTACAAGACTTTGTGGACATGGGTTTTTTTTATTTTTTAGTTTTTAAAAGGTAGTTTCCATTTTTTTTTTTTATAATTTTCCTCATATCTTTAAAATATTTTATCAGTTTTAAAACTTTTTTTAATGGTTTGGGAGGCATTTTTATCCAAAAAGTGATAAAAGGGCATATAAAAGAAAATAAGAACAAGTATGAGAGCCAAAAAAGAATTAAACGAAGTATGAAAGTATGTATTTAAAAGATAAATCAATTGACTTAAATTTTATTTAAAAAACTTAAGGGTGGCTCCAATTGATCCCCGTGGAATATTAGCAATTTAGCATGATGAAGCGAAGGCAAGGGACGGGTCAAAAGTCCAGGTGTGTTTTTCAACTATTTGAACTTTAGATTTTTTGTGGTCGACAGGAAGTGTGGGGCCTCGCCTTTTAGATTTTTGTGCTCTTCAGTAATCGTGGGAGTCCTCGCCTTTTAGATTTGTTTTTTCCTTAAAAGTGATCTTGTGTTTTTTATATATGACGAGGAAGGTGGTACGCTTTACACCGCCAGCTGTGCTTGATAACGTAAATCAGATAATTTGAATCCGAATGAAATTAAAAAAATTAAAAAAATATTAAATAAAAAAATCCAAATCAACTTAAGTTAATTTAACTAATTTATTGCACACAAAATGAGATCATAAAAAAATTAAAATTTTAAAAAACAATATAAAAAAATTAAATTAATAAAAAAAACACTTAAATAACCTAAACCCAAGATAACCTCACAAAAAAATCACAAAACTCTCAAGGACTTGTAATTTAATTCCAAATGATTAAAGAGAAAAAAATTAATTTAAAAAAATCCAGAAAAAAAAAATTTAAGTTAACCCAACTAATCCACTACTTGAAATATGAGATCAGAACAACTCAAAAAAAAAAAAGACAAAACAAGTCAATAAGCTCAAGGCCTAATAACCTAATGTTAAATGAAGAAATTTTTTTTAAAATCAATATATATAAAAGGATCTTAAAAAAAATTGAGTTAATATTTGAAACTAGTGATTCGGGTAATGAGACTGTGATTAACTCGTAGAAGGCAAACTCAAAAAATAATGAAGCAAAGTCCACATGATAAAAAAAAATCATAAAATCAAACAAATAATAATCAAAATAATGAAGACCAAATCTGACAAAAAAACAAAATGAAAGAAAATAATTAGAGATTAAATTAAAAATAAAATAAATTAAGAAAAGAAAAGAAAATAGAAATAAAAAGAAAGAAGATCAAAATTAAATACAAAAACTAAATAAAATAAAATTTTCGAGGAATAAAATTGAAAGAAAAAAATAAATTAAGAAAATAATTAAAAAATAATAATTAAAAGAATGAGAATAAAATTAAATAAATAAAATGAAATACCAAATAATAAAATTAAAAAAATATAAAAAATATAAAGATCAACACAAATAACAGTCAAAATAATAAATAATAAATATTAAAATTAAAATAAATATAAATTAAAAGATACAATTAAATTTTAGAAAATCAAGCATAAATCTCTAAAACAAGAGAGAGAGAAAATGAGTGATTAAGAAAACCCGCCATCATTGAGCCACCGAATTGCACGCTCTATCCTATCAGCTGCGCCACCACACGACGTTTCAGGATAAATGATGGTTGTTTAAATTTGGTTGTCGAGCGTCATCGCATGAAAGGAGTTGGCAACGTCCACTCACTATCACGTGCATAGCACACACAAGCTTTTTTTTTTCTTTCTTTCTTTTATATTATTTATTAAAAGACTGATTTAACTCTCATGCAAACTGAGAATCATGAAAAAACCATTAGAACAATACGAAAAAACCCTGGTAGCCTGTTTAGTATTTTAGTGTTTTCGCTTTCTTTTAAGACAATGAAGCCCCTGTTAACCAAACAATGTTTTTTTTATTATTATTATAAAGGTAAATTAGTAATTTTACTGTGTAATAAAAATATAAAAAGATTGGTCCCTGACTTCGGTGATTTGATTTGAATATATTATTTTATTAATCCACTTATAAGTTGACTCTACTATTGCTACCTTGCATTGTCTGGAAAGTTCACTTGAAATTTACGTAGGACTGTTTTCCTGGTGGTTTCTACTTTATATGAATTGAAAAAGCTGTCATTGACCGACTCACTTGCAAAGTATTTGCAAGAAAGCTAAAGAATTAGAGTTTTTTCAATTTCTAAAATAAATAATACTTTTGTTCTTCTCTAACATAACATGTTTTTTTTGTTAATTATACTTATAAAAATTACATTAAAATTAATTAAACCTCAGGATAATAAATAAATTTCTATGCCATAATACACTACAAGATTTAACAGTTTTACCGACGGAATTTTTCTTTCGGCTTAAGACACATATTCCGTCGGTAATTAATTTACCAACGAAATTACCGACGAAAATGCTCCGCCGGTGAGTCTTTCATCAGTAATTTTTTGTCCATCGGTAGATCCGTTGGTAATAAAAAATATTATTACCGACGGAACAGAGACGTCGGTAATAATATTTAAAAAAATTATTTTATAAGATTATAAAATAATTAAAATAAAAGGGTTAAAAATTAAGTTATGACAGTTCATAACCCAATTTTTGACTCCTTCTATTTTATTTAAAAAAAATGTGTGAAATGATTAAAATGAGAATTAAATTGAAATTTGAGCCAAGAAAATGTAATTTGAAGTTTTGGGATTTGATTAAACTTTGGATTAGTTTTGGTAGCCAAATCAAGAGCTTAATTATAGAAATATTAAGGTTTAGGGTTGATTCGGGATAAAATTATAAGCAATTAAAATTCAAAGATCATTTTGTAAATGGTGCTAAAATACAGGTTCGAATTACAATTTATCAAAGAGCTTGATTACAAAACTTCAAGGACCAAATGCAAAGGGCCATTAACATTTCATCTCCTCCATCCCGATTCAACAGAAACGGCGGAGAACGTAGTAACGTCTTTCGCCCACGATGTGCCATTAATAGAGACTATCCCAGCGGTGCACGATGGACTCGAGGAGGTGCAAGGTCGTTCTCTGGCCTATAAATATCGAGCACAGCAGATGAACAGGAAAGAAAAGAGGAGGGGGGACAGAGAACGAATAAGACAGAAAAAAATAACAAGGAAACCGAGAAACAGAGAAAAAGCAGAGGAACGACACAGAGACGAGGATCAGCCCCACCATCGTCTTTGTCCCTTCATCTCAGAACTGAAGGTGATAGAATATAAAAACCAGGAGCATAGGAGACGCAAACTCAACCCAACGGACGAAAGCGTAGAGACGAGAACTGGCATTGACCATCGTCTTCACAGTCTTCAGCAACCAGCCTCCAGAACCAGAGGCAGCAAAACAAAGAATCACAAAAGAAAGGGGACGACACCAAGAATGTGGTAGAACCAGAGACAGGACAGAAGACGAAGAAGAAGAAGCAGAGGACAGGGAGATAAGCATATATAGAGAGGGACAAAAGGAGAGAGGTAGAAGGAGAAGGAAACCAGAAATAAAAAGGCAGAGAGAAAGCAGACCAGAAAAAAGGAACGCAGGAGTGGAAAGTTGCATTAACCGGCCGGCCCTCCATTACCGTCACCACATCAAGTACAGCAACAGGTAAGCTGTGTTTCCCTCCCCTTTCATTTTAATTATCATGTTTCTGTAGCAGGCGTGCGTGAGCAGTTCACGCACGCCTGCAGGTAAAAAACAAAGGGCCGGCCGGGTCACTGGCTTGGCTTGGGCCAGTGACCCGGCCGGGCCGCTAGGTCTAGCCCAGCCCAAAAAAAATATAAAAAAACAAAAAAAAAATAGAAAGTGTAGAAATAAAAATTTTTGCATGTCTTAGAAAAAATGTATTTTTATCTACTTATTCAATGATGTCAGGATCATGAATAAAAAAGAAAGTATACTGATTTTTTCATAGCTATGAATTTTTACCAATGCCAGAGTTGAAATTATTCGTAGTGGAATTTTTACCAACGCCAGAGTTGGAATTATTTATGGTGGAAATTTCTTACCAACGCCAGAGTTGAAATTATTCATGGTGGAATTTTTATCAATGCCAGAGTTGGAATTATTCGAGATCGAATATTCACTAGCGTCAGAGTCAGAAATATTATAAACAAATCATCATAGCATAATCGAATAAATGTTTAGCAATTTAAAATAAAATCAGCAATACAGTCTGCCTCACGCAGAATGTTTAAAGGGTGATAATATATTTCCTTTTACGTAACCAGTCCCGTACCATAGAATCTCTATTGACCAGTTAGGGTTCCTAGTGACCATAATACTAGGTGGCGACTCCTTAAACAAGACTTTTCCTCTAAAAGAACAAGATGTCAGAAATCTGTTTTTTTTTCCATAAATCGAGAGATTATTTTTTAGGGCCTCCGCGATATCGGGTGTGACATTTATTATCATATTATTAAATAAGAAAAAAATTAAAAAAAAATTATAATCCTACTGTAGTCCATAACCTTGTTCATATGTTTGATATGCTAGTCCAACTTACCTGATTCACAGGTTTGACAAATTTACTCACTGATCGAATATGTTTTTTTATTTTTTATTTTTTATTTTTTTTAATTGATTTTTTTTTCAATTTTGTCCTTCAATATCAGATAAGTTTGGAAATTGACTACATAATTTATTTTTATTTGTTTTCTATAGAATTATTACAGTCTCAAATAAATACTGAATCTATAAAAATATTTTTAGCTAGAGGTTTTTGTAAAAGTAAAGCCATGTTTTACTAGTCTTTTAAGTTAATCTTGAATTTATAAAATTAATTAATTTAAATTGAGATAGTTTTTGATAGTTTAATGAAAGATTTGAATTAGATAAAAAGCTAAATAAAGAGATTTTAATAATATTGTCAACAAACGTTTTTCACTCTTAACGTTCTTTTTTGTATTTTAAAAAAAATTAATACAACACGGAAAAACAACTAGCCACCAAAACTAGCACCGATTGAAAAGTAAGGATGGAGTCTTTGACTTGTCTTCTAATTTTTTCCCTTTTAGTAATTGTTACGTAATCAGATTCGCTTCATGATGAATAATTTATTTATTTTATTTTTCATATTAATACATTAAAATAATAAAAAAAACATTAAAAGAATCTATTTATCTTTTTTTTTAAAAAAAAAACAACTAAAAACAAAAGCAATCACATGCTATTAATCACATATTTAATATGTCATTGTTAAAGCACACGTTTTTCAAAAACTTTGATTTTTTTTTAAATTATTTTTTTATCAGAAATAAATTTTAAAAAATTGAAAATTATTATTTTAAATAAAAAACATTTTAAAACGGAAAGTATGTTATTGTTTCCAATATTCATGTGTTTACTGAAATTTCTAAGGAATGCTCCATATTTTCGCTCTATAATCTCATCCAAGGCCTTCGTGAACGACACAACGGGGAGACTTTAACCATCAAAAAGCTAGGTCTACGTTTAATTTTCCACTGCAATATAAACCAGCAACTTATTGGACAAACAAACAAAATGACGTAAATTTCTATCTTGGCCACTCGATTCTTGGACTTTTGGCTTATTCATCAACACCAGTTCAATGGTCCCATTAATTCAATAACCGCTGAAATTTCTAATTTAATTAGGGATTAATTGAGTAATTAATTACCTTTACTTTACAGAGGATTTTCTTTTCTTTTATTTTATTTTTAGTGACAGCTAATTTAATAAAACCCCAATAGCCTGATTCTTGGATCACAGAAGCTTGAGACATGGCACATGCTACATGGAAAAAAGCATGATTGTGTTGAAAACCTCTAAGAATGGACTCTCGCATTCTAACAATAACTACTCACATAACCCGCGCGATGCTACGGGTTAATTTTTTTATATAAAAAATACAAAAAAAACAAACTAAGATCTAAAAGTGTTAGGCCTTTCTGCAAAGCTATATCCAAGAATCTTGGGTTTGGTTATAATGCCTGACCCAAAAGTAATATTTATAATAATAATAATAATATTAAACTTGTATGACCCAGTAGGTCTAGGTCTAGCTCTAATACCAGACCCAATAGCCTTGGATGTGAATCTGGCTGCAAAGTCATGTCATAAAAGTATGATAATTAAATAAATTAATTAAAAAAAACCAATAGAAAGAAAAAAAACTAATGAAGAAAAAGAAAAAAAATCTGAATTAATTGGGTTAACCCGTCAAACGTTGGATTCGTGACGGGTTAACCCAGAATTAACCGGGCTAACCCGTCAAACCAGGTTACCTATCAAACCCGGGATCCGTGTCATAAAAGTCTGATAACTAAATAGAAAAAAAAATTGAACATTAACAACCTAAATTAAACGAAAAAAATTAATTAAAAATAATAAAAAAACAAAAACAAACAAAAGACATAAGCCTGTTACTAATGAGGAAAAAGAAAAAAAATCTGAATCAACTGAGTTAACCTGTCAAATCAGGTTAACCAGTCAAACCTGGGATTTGCGTCATGAAAGTTTGATAACTAAATAGAAAAAAAAAAATCGATGAGTCAAACGAAAAAAAATTAACAAACTAAACTAAACGAAAAAAAATGATTAAAAAGGAAAAAAAACAAAAAAAATTCAGGTTAACTTGTTAAACCAGGTTAACCTGTCAAACCCGAGATCCGTGTCATGAAAGTATGATAACTAAATAAATTTTTTTTTTCACATTAACAAACTAAATTAAACAAAAAAAAATTCATTAAACGAAATAGAAAAAAATGTGAACATTAACAACCTAAACTAAACGAAAAAAATTAATTAAAAAAAAACAAAAACAAACAAAAGACATAAGCATATTACCAATGAGGAAAAAGAAAAAAAATCTGAATCAACTAAGTTAACCCGTCAAATCAGGTTAACCCATCAAACCTGGGATTCGCGTCATGAAAGTTTGATAACTAAATAGAAAAAAAAATCGATGGGTCAAACGAAAAAAATTAATTAAAAAGGAAAAAAAACAAAAAAAATTCAGGTTAACTCGTTAAACCAGGTTAACCTGTCAAACCCGAGATCCGTGTAAGAAAAAAAACACAGAGAAAAAAAAAACCCATAGGCGAAAAAAAAAAAGGAAAACAAAAAGGAAAAAAAAAGAAAAGAAAAAATCAAGTGTTTCACTGTGCACTATGTGTACAGTGATACATTATATGTAAAAAACAGAAGAAACAAAAGCGAAAAAAAAGAACCTGCTGCTACAGTGAAAAACCCACGCGTTTTAGAATATTCTATAATGTTTGGACCATTTAAAGATTGGACCCAACTTCACTTCAACTTCATTTTATATTTATAATAAATAAAAACATGATTGTGTTGAAAAGAAATTGCTATCCTACTGGTGTGCAGATTGGATAGCAAATCAAGCTATGTTGAAGTTTTCTAGTTCTACTGCAGTGAAGCTCCCTTTGGTTGCTTGAAGCTAATGCCTGATTGTTGCGTTCCTGTGATTTTAATAAGTATTATTAGTTTGTTTTTATGTTTTAAAAATATTTTTTAAAAATTAATTTTTTATTTTAAATTTAATTAATTTTTTTATTTTTTTAAATCGTTTTGATGTGTTGATATTAAAAATAATTTTTTAAAAAAAATAATAAAATATTATTTTGATGTATTGCTAAACAAAAAAATATTTTGAAAAATAATTGATCGTGCACTCTCAAATACCTCTAAATACTCTATTATTGAAATAAAATGCTAAAATGTGAATAGAAATAATAGAAATTAATTTATATTTTTTAATTGAATTTCTATTTACTTTAATATACTCTTAAACTAGTCTTTATGTTTGACTTCAAAGTTTATAGAACCAATCAAATTTGAAGGAGTTAATTTTAAAAAGTATAGTTTAACTGATTAGATTTTAAATTTATTTTTTAAAAATTATCAATTTAAATTCTATAAATTTTAAAATTACTAAAAATTTATGTGATAGTTAACGTAAATACTTTTGAGATTAGTGGAGGTGAATAAGGAGTCGTGAAATTCACTTGGAAACAGCCTGGATACACTAAAAGTAGTAATGTTATTTTTCTTGGAAACAGCCTGGATTACATTGCTAATTTAATCAGAATTTTTTCTTGAAACCATACACCTAAGTATTTTAATCACAAAATTCTACTAACATATCAGATTGATGTGATTCTTGACGCGTTGGAAAGGTATCTTAAAGGGCTACAAATTAGCCTCTAACGAGGATTTCGAAAAAAGAACTCCTAAAGCATGTACGTGGCTGCCAAAGAAGTCCTATAATTTAGGTTTTTGACACACGGAGATCATGGAGACGTGATGAAAAAGGAGGGCTGCCTCCTTTAGAAAAAGGGGTATTTGTTGGCATTTGCGCCAGAGAAAAAAAAAAAGAAAAAGAAGAAGAAGAAGAAGAAAAGAAGAAGAAGGAGAACAGGCAAGGAAAGGAATGGCTAATACAGTGATGGGCAGCCAAATTGTTCACACTTCCAATTATTCTAACTCTTTTGTTTTATCGTTCTCAAAGTCCAAACAACAACGGGACTGCCAAGATTATTAGTCCCGCAATCAAAACATAATTTGTTTTTGTACTTAGAATTATGTTTGAGTGCATTTAAAAATCTATTTATTTTAAAAAAATTATTATATTAATATTTTTTTAATGTATTAATATTAAAAATAAAAGAAATATTTTGATTACTAAGAACGAATAGGAAGCTTACGAATAGTTAAGAGACGTATTCCAAAATTTAGTTTATTGGTTGACTCGCATATTAACTAAATAACCGGAGTAAAAAACAAAACAACATCATATTATTTATTTATAAAAACTAAAACGATGGTATTTATTTTAAAAAAACTAAAATAATAACGTTATTTTAAAATATTTTTATTTTAAAAAAGTTTCACATAGTTGTAGATAAAAAAAGATGTTTTAATTTAGCAACCATAGAGCATCCACAAGGAAGATATTGTCGCGCGGTGCGCGCCGACGCAATAATGGAGGCTCCTGTCGTGTCTTCTATGTAAGGTGTTGTGTTGAAAAGCGTTTTGGATTTAATCATAAAATTATGATTAATGTTTAGGAGTCGCCACCTAATATTATAATCACTAGGAACCTATGGTTTGCGAGAGTCTGGATAAAAGACTAGTTGTGCAAGGGGAAGACGCATTATCCTAGTGCATCCTACATAAGGTAAGCTGCATTGTTGTTTGAGTGTTTTTTTCTAAATCAGGTTTCTAATCGTTGGTCATTTCTAAAGTTCAAGTCAGATCTCTTTTCATGAGAAAATCTTTATCTTATTCGGTTAAATCTTAATCGTTCTAAAGTCTGAATTTTAGCATCGTATTTTTATACCTTATATCTTTAATATATGAGAGTGTACTTTATCGTGTAATTTTATATCCTACAAATATTAGTTTTTTAGATTTTTTTTCTTCATTAGTTTTTTTTCTTTTTATTTAATTTAATTCATCAGTATTAAATTTTTTTCTATTTAGTTATCAACTAATACTTTTAATTTTTATTTATTTATTTATTTTTGTTTTTTTATTATTTTTATATTTTTGATTGTGAATTGCATAATGGACTTCATAGTGTTTTCACTGATTTTTTTTATTTGTTTTTTAATTAATTATTTGACTGTGCATGTACCTTTAATCATTTTTTAAAAACTTTTTTCACTTTTTTCACTCTTAACATTTTTTTTTATATTTAAAAAAATTAATCCAGCACGGAAAAACACTGGCCCCCAAAACTAGCACGAGGTTTTGTTTATTAAAAGTAAGGATGGAGTCTTTGACTGCGTGTACAGATATGTAATGGCATCGACTGAAAACCTTTAATTTGTCTTCTAATTTTTTCCCTATTATTACATAGTCAGATTCGTTTCATGTTAAATAATTATTTTTTAATTTTTAGATTGAATTTAAAATTGTGATATATAATATTTTTAAAAAATATTTTTTATTTGAAAATATATTAAAATAATATTTTTTTAGATTTATCTTTTTTATTTTTAATATTAACATATCAAAACCATAAAAAAAATTATTTTTCTTTTTAAAAAAACAACTAAAAACAAAAACAATCACATGCTATTAATCACATTTTCTAGGCATCTTCTTCTAAGCTTTCATAATTGGGTAGGTAAAGTAGTGGGTTGCTTCCTAGCAACTCCCTTCCACATCAACCAAAACAATAATTTATGTATACTGCAACTTTATTAGTTTTCTAATCATATAATCTTCTCTGATCTGTGATTTCTCTTCTCTTTTAATCCTCAGGACGTACTCATCATCTTCTACCTCTTTTCCTTTCCACACCTCACCAGTGCGAACTAGATTTATGTGATTTCTCTTCTTTTTTTTTGTGGCTGAATACTGCTCAATCAAACCAGCGCTTGAAGAACATCTTGAATCCAGGTTAATTATTTGTACTTCATCTTCTTCATCTTGTTGGTGTTTTTGTTTGTATATATGTAACTATGGTTTGAATCTTTAAAGGAATCCATGATAAATAAATTGATCTTTTTCTCGGATTTTATAATCCATGCCTAGTGGAGAGTTCATACTAAATTAATACTGAATTCATTGTTTTCGTCTTTTCAAGATTCTTTGCTGTTTTTAACTCCTTATTTTAGATTCACCCTTTTCTTTTCCAATTAATGGGACTGCCATTTATTTTTATTCAATATTTTTCAACTCTTTTTTTCTTACAATGATTCAATGAATTAACAATATCCTATTATTATTATTATTATTATTATTATTATTATTATTATTATTATTATTATTATTAATTTTTTTTTTTGCGTGTGTTTTATAATGTGTAACTAATTAAGGGTTAAAATAGAGGGAATTGATTTTTGTAGTTAACAAAAATAATCTTGCATTTGTTTTGCTTCCCAAATTATGAATAAAGGAGTTGAAACTTGAAAGAGGTTTTTGTTCACCCCGTCAAAACAATCAGCTCTTCTACCTTCCTTCCCCTGCTTTCTTCAACAGTTATCCTCTTCTGCATCTTTCTATCTATCATTCTAGAGTTTTAGGATAGAATTTGAGTATGATAATTTAGCTTTAAATACAAAGGGTTAAA
>Ga0307515_10007392_pt1 | contig 21724 bp, 23 predicted proteins | sample 17_EM_MG_FD_194513 | JGI IMG/M metagenome (GOLD analysis project Ga0307515, IMG submission 194513) | Populus trichocarpa ectomycorrhiza microbial communities from riparian zone in the Pacific Northwest, United States - 17_EM | ecosystem: Host-associated > Plants > Roots > Unclassified | place...
TTGTCACTTGGAAGCTTCTCACTTTTCTCAGACCTGCTTTAAGGACAGAAAGCTCATCTCTCCTTGGTGATAAAGTTTCTAGAGAAGAGGGTGAGGGTGGGGCAGTCTCTATCACTCTCTGTGGTGCCCAGAGGTTCTTGAATAGTTCTCAATTCCATCAACTTGAGAGACAACTGCATTATATTTGAACTAGTGTCAGAAATGAAACAGCCATTAGCATAGCATACGGTCAATAACAGATGTTCGTCGTATTAAAAGGAATGGACTTACATGAAGCAAGGGAGTGCCCTCGACAGTGCCATTGTGAACTGTTAAAGGAACATCAATTTTGGCTTCTCTCTCCTTAGCTGTTGAAGCATATTCCGCGAGGTTCTTGATGGGGTTCCTTTAAAAGCAAAAACAAAAAAAGGGTTTTGCTTTTTAAAGACAAACGAAACCCCAAAAGGGTTTTTAAGTAAAGTTTGTGTTTTCTTACAGGAAGAGGGTTCATTTTGGAGACTTGAAGATAGTGTTCTTTAAGAGACCGAAGCAACAGTGTGTCCACAGCGGCGGATATGCTTGTTGGTGATGTTGATGACCATCTCTTACTTGTTATGGTGCTCCATGGTTGCCTCACTGTAGCTTCTCTTAACACTCTCTTCCACGTTTCTCTTTCACTTCTCTAAAATCAGAACAAATTTCAAAAATTTATTCTTGTGTGCCAGAAAAGAGATACAAACAGAGAGCAGAAGAAGCAAGAAGGATGTTTCATAACCCGATCCGTTTCTACCTTTTCTTCAGATAATGGGCCTGTGAAGATTTAATTACAGAGGGCAATTACGCCCGATCCAACAGATAACTGGCCATGATTTACAAACAAAAAAAATACCCTCCAATTTCGACAAAACATAAAATCAAACACGGTTTTCAGCACCAGTTCATATCTGAGTTATTTTTTTAATGTAAAAGAAATTATTTAATCACTGTTAATATTTTTTTTAATAATAAAATGTTTAATGATTAAAAATATTTTTTAAATATTGAGACTATAACATTTTAGATAAATATATAAATATTTTTTTAATTTTTTTATTTGAAATTATTTTTTAAATATTAAGACTATAACATATTCTATTCATGATAGAATTTATGACTTGAATTATAAAATTATGATAATCATGTAAAAATTAAGCTGAAATCAATTATAAATAAATTTAATGGTAAAAGATGAGAATGAAAATAAAATAATCAATTAAAAAAAAAAAAAAATAACTTGAGTCAACTTGTAAAACTCGTGATTTAAATTATGAGATTAAGATAACCCAGTGGAAAGCAAATTAAAAACAAATACTCCAAAGCCTAATTTTAAGCTAACTCAATGTTAATCGATGAAATTAAAAAAAATAGATTAGAAAAACAAAAAATAAACTAGGATCGGTTTGGGTTAACTTGTAAAACTCGCGATCCGGATAATGAGACCGTGATAACAATATAGAAAGGAAATAAAAAAAAATACAAAACTCAGTTATACTAGATCTAATATTGAAGATTAGAATCCTCATGTAAGGTAAATTAAAAATTAAAATTAGAAAAAAAAAGCTAAATAAAGAAATTTGAATTATTAGAAGTTAAATTGAAAAAAAAAACTAAATGAATTAGATTAAAAAAAAAAAAAACAAGGAAACAAAGCATTGTTTCAATTAATTAAGTAATACTCTAAAAGGCGTGGGAAAAGCACTGTAGCTTTCCCACGCATATTAGTTAGCTTTCTCTTATTATATTATAATTATTATAATATATACTAAAAGCATGAGCTGTCTTTTTTATTTTATTTTTAATTTTTTTTTGCTTTTTTTTCTGTTTTTTATCCCTTTATGGTTTTTTGTTCTTTTTTCTGTGTTTTTTTATTTTAATGAAATGTTCTTTTTAATTTAGTTTGTTAATGTTAATTATTTTATTTAGTTATCAGACTTTCATGACACAAATTCCGGATTTGACGGGTTAATGTGATTTAACAAATTAACCTGGAATTTTTTTTTCTTTTTAATTAATTTTTTTTGTTTAGTTTAGTTTGTTAATGTTAAATTTCTTTCTATTTAATTATCAGACTTTCATTACACGTATCTCGAGCTTGACGGGTTAACCCAATTAATTATGAGTAACCCATCAATTTTTTTTATTTAGTTGTCAAACTTTCATGACAAGAATCAAAGGTTTGACAGATTAACTTGCTTTGAATGGTTGACCTAGTTAATTTGGATATTTTTCTTTTTCTTTGTTAGTTTTTTTTTTATGTTGGTTTTTTTTCTTTGTTTTTTTAATTAATCTATTTAATTATCATATTTTTATGACACGACCTTGCAACTAGACTCATATCCAAGGCTATTGGGTTTGGTATTACAGCCAGACCCACTTAAACTTGGGTCATGCAAGTTTAACATTATTATTAATATTATAAATATTACTCTTAGGTCAAATATTGCAGCTATACCCAAGACTCTTGGTTATAGCTTTATATAAATACCTAAAATTTTTAAATCTTAACTTTTTTTGATATTTTTTATGCAAAAACAAATAACCCGCGGCATCGCGCGGGTCATGTAACTAGTAATATTTCATGGGTATGGCTAGAATACTGTAGCAACACCTTTTAAATTTTAATAATTTTTCCGCTATAAATTTAGTTGCTTATATTGAAAAATATTTATTTTAATTTTGTTATAAAATACTCACTCAAGTAAGAAATATGTACAAAGATGAACAAAAATTGTCTAGATTATAAAACATTACAAAATACCATCATAATTTTATCAAATATAAACAATTAAAAACGTGACTTCACCCAATTATTTTTAATATTTTTAAAGAGTTGATTTAATGATTAAAGAAATATATTGATTTTCTTAATATTTTGAATTCAAACTTTAAGGATAATATTCATATAATTAATTATTTTTTAATAAATTAGGATAATGTGAAAGTACATTTTTAAAATGGAAAAAAAAAAGAATATTTATTTTTATTGATCTGAAAACGAACTAAAAAAATTACCCTCAACATGTAGCCTTCCATAGGTATGATAGGCCTTAAACTAAATAGGCCATGGCCCACAAAGAAAACTTGGCATCTCTTTCAAGGGCAAACATCAACCATCACTAGCTCGCTCCCTATCCTGCGTCTCTTCGAGTTACTCATAAATCGAAAAGAAGCAAACCAAACCAAAGTAAAGTGCAGTAACATATCAGATAGTGCAACGTTGTTTTCAAACAGCTGCTAATTCGTGTATTTCCGTGTTTCTTTTTGGATTACAGAGAGAGAAAGAATGAAACGGCAGCCACCGCCGGCGTACGGGGATGGGAATATGAACCCGTATGGAGGAGGTGGACAAAGAATGAGAGGAAATACAGGGGCAATGAGTAATAGTTATGGAGGAGGAGGAAGGCAAGATGGGTACTCTAGTGTGGAGGCAGAGCAGCATCCTGGGTATAAATCTTCAAAAGCTGAAGGGCAGTGGCAGTGGGACAGAGATTCACAGAATGTTCACAATCAATTGCCTACTCATGGTTTCAGTGAAGGTGAGTGAATACTGTGTGTTTCTTGATGTTATTGTGTTTGATGGATGTTTAATTAAGAGAGTGAAAGTAATGTTTGTTAGAAGTTAAGGGTTTTCTGGGTTGTTGAAGGTAGTGAATTTGATTTGAACATTGAAGGAAAGTGTGAACTTTCTTCGACGATATAGGAATTAACGTTAAGCTTTTGGAGTTATCAGAACAATGGTGGAAGGACAATGAGGAATTGGGAGTTAATGTTAAGAATTGGAAAGTGAAGGAATTGGTAGGTGGAATTGATGGAAGTAAAAGTTGTGTGTTAAGAGCCCAATTGGCATAACCTAGTTTACCTCGAGTCACAATTCATAAGTTGTTTTTCATAAATAATGTGACAAAAATAAGTTCAGAAATATGTCCGGTAAAAATGATTCAAAACGAATTTTTCGGGGAAGAGATATAGTATTAAGTAGAATCCGAGTTGAAAATTGAAAATTTTAACTTTTGATTAAATCAAAATCTTGACTCACTTTTGTAACAAATTTTTTATTTCAGTCAGAAGTTGTCTAATCAAATATATTTATGACATTTCTACAAGTAAAAAGTTTAAAAAACAACTCAAATCAATGCACAAAAGTCATACCAAACAGAACCTTAGTTCATTTGAAGTGGGTGATATCTTGACCCTTTTGAGCGTAGTATAGAATACAGATGATCAAAGAAAGCTATGAACTTATTTACAATGTAGAGCAGTGAGCTGTGTTGATGTGTTAGGATTGCTGGTAAATCTATTGAAGATTGAATTATAGTCAAGATGCAATTGGGCACTAAAGTTTAAAGGTAAAGAATCAGAAAGTTGAGATTGATATTTGTATGTAATTTGGATGCTACGTGTGTGAACAAGCTTTAGGATGCATGCTTGATAACCAAGAAAATTGTGGATTTTCTGGGAGAAAAAAAGCTAAGAAAAAGTTTTATGAATGTTTGTTCATATTTGTTTCATTTTGCAGGTCAAGTGGGTTCTGGGGCAAGATCTTACTACCATGGGCAGCCACCTGATCCGAAAATGGGTCTAGAAAGTCAATCCAACAAGGAAGCTGGCGGAACCCAGCCCCATGACCAAGATATGGAGCTTGGCTTTGAGGACAAGTCATTGCCAATGTCTTTTGAAGGTCTTGAAAGGAAGTTCTTTGATGAAGTAACGAAATTGGCAAAGGAGCAAGGTGATGCAGAGGTTGCTGAAAATGCTAGGCATAGGGAGGTGAGACTTCTATGAAACAATTTCTTCAATTATTCGGGCTTTCCCCCCTTGTGAGCTGCAACTATTTTAAACTTAGGCCAGTAAAGGCTCTTACAGGGAGGAGAGAAGGGGAGGGGGGTTACTCTCATAACTTCTCGATGACGCATGTGCATGATTGAAGAAGTCAAATAAATATTTAAGCAAATTAATTTACAAATAGCTAACTGTTGCTTAGTGTGTTGCAAATCTTCCAGCTTCTCTAACATGCCCTACTCTTCTTATGCTGGTTTTGAAACCTTCTCTTCCCTTTGACTTTACTAAATTATTGATCTCTGATAGCACTGGCTTTCTTTGTATTTTTTACTGTTCATATTATAGATGATTGGCCAAACGATAAACATTCAATATTTTTGCTGCTTCAGAAAATTATCGAGATCAATACCAGATACCAGGAAAAACTTTCCGCACTTCGAGCTCAACAAACCAATAGACGAGAAGAGTTTCTTAGGAAGGAATCACAAGCCCGACTAAGTCAGTACCAACAAGCCAGCAGGAGCCACTACCCAAACACAGGTTTGCAGGATGCCCGTGGCTATAGTGGTGCAGCTGCTACAGGACCCATCAGTGCTGGAGAAACACATCGGGCTTATGCCAGCAGTCAATTTGAGTCATACCGGGGCCGACCTCAGTACGGTGGGGGTGGAAGAGCTCAAGGAAATGAGGGAAGGATTCCATACCCTGAGGGCCGTGTTTACAATAATGCTGGAGCCAGACATTACTAATCTAATCGCCACGAGGCTGGCTACATCTGTAAAAACAAAACGAGTTCAATTCTGATCGTTTACTCATCTTGTTGCTTTGATCATGGTTTAGTAATGTAGGATTGTTAATTACCCGACTTAAAAGGGATTTATAGTGCTTCAAGAACTTGCTGTATGGAGGAGGGTACATTTTGTGCCTAACGCTTCACACGACCTATCTTCCTGCCAGTAATTTTGTGCTTCTTTTTTAAATTGTTGGCTCCAATAGCCAAATCTTATATCATATACATTAATAGTAGGATAAATTGACATTTTTTATCTCCTATTTCAGTGGTGTTTGGTATTAGCCTGAATATATTCTTTATTTTTGTATTTTTTTTTTTTGCTTCAATTTGTGTTTTTGGAATATCAAAAATAACTCTCAATCAGAAACTTAATGGATGATAGCTAACACTTAATTTGACACTATTTAAAAGGCGTATTTTGATACCAGATAAGTTTGAGACTATTTTTAGCAGTGGTAATTTTATTGCTACTGCAATAAAAAAAGTATGAACATAGGATACACCTGGTTAGATTCAAGTGAAGGCTGGAAGTACACCCAGCAGTCAACCTGATCTCTTAGGGGTTGAATGGTTAGGGTCGGCCTGCTTGTCTTTCAGCAAACCCTCGTGTATAATTCAGTGTTCACTTCTAAGTTCTGTCGCCAGTAAATAAGGCAAGAGAGAGGAATGTTAGAAAACAGATTACAAGTGAGATAAAACAATGATTATTGGAAATACCTGATGCTCAGAACAAGACACTTTCTTAAACAAATCGATATGATTTGCTGTTTATGTTACAAGTGATTGAGTACAGACTACAGAGAACATGATCGCAAGCAAATTTACCCAACTATAATCCTATGAGCTACCACTATCTTAGGTTTGCTAAGAAGACAGTACAAAATTGCAACAACATAAGCCCACCTTTCCACCATCGTCCTGAGGGGAAAGGGAACTGTAAAGACATAAGCAGGATCAGGCACATCTCTGGTGCCTGAGAAGGCAGGTTTACCTTTGTCTCAATGGGTGACCTCGGAAACAGCAAATCATGCTGTGTATCTCTCATCATTATAATTACTTGTCTGCCACGAATAACCAGGAAATTACACAACAAAACCAAACCGGAGTTCCTAGGTGTCTTTACCGCTTGCGCTGTGTTTTTTTGACTCTGACAAATTTTCTATGGGACTTGTCACCGCCACCTGTTCCCAATGAGAAGCTTCCTCCAGCATTAAACTCTAGACTACCTGAAGCTTGAAAAGATGGGTTCTGCGGAGCAGCAAGATTTGGTTGGCTTCCAAATTGAAAGGGATTTGCACCTGGTGGACCTGTAGAACCAAACTGATTCCCACCCGATGGAGCTGAAAAACCAAAAATTGAGCCAGGTGCAGTTGGTTGTTGGCTAAATACAGAAACTGAAGGCGCGGTTGCCTGAACTGTGTCCTCTGCCATGCTGTCCTCCATGCTCATTTGGTCATTATTACCAGATGAAGAACCAAATCCGAAGCTAGGATTTGGGGCACCGAACACAGACTGTGATGGAGTAGCAGATGCAGGTGAACTGAAGGGGAAAGGGGGAGCAGATGAGACACTAGAGGTTGATCCAAACACCATGGGTGCACTGCTCGTACCAGTATTAGAAGTTGCTCCGAAGGCAAACAACGTTGAGGAAGAAGAGGATGGTGTAGAACTAAATCCAGTAGATTTCGGTGCCTGCCAGTTGGAACCAAATACAGCAGATGCGGGGCTCGCCATGGAGCTAACAGAGCTGGACTCGGAAGTGGAAGAGTTAAGTCCAAACGTAGTACCAGAACTTAACAATTTAGATGTAGAGGAACCAAATGTGGAACTGCCAGAAGAGAAGGCTGTATTCACATAACCAAATGTGGAACTGCCAGAAGAGAAGGCTGAACTCGCAGTTGATGCAGGTGAACTAAATTGCATCGGCATACTCTGTGTTGAAGTTGCCAAACCAGTTCCAGCAGCAGAAACCTGAGTAGTGCCAGCATTAAAAGGATTAAAACCCTGAGATTGATTAGTAGCAGCTGAAGTTGTGCTCCCAGCATTGAAGTTAAAAGGACCACTTCCTGTGCTCATAACTGCAGATGTGGCATTCAAAACACTACTTTCTGTACTTGTAACTGCAGGGGATGTACCACCAAAAACACTATTTTCTTTGCCAGTAACTGCGGTGGTATCACCAAAAATATTATTGCCTGCATTCGTGATTGCAGTAGTACCACAAAAAATGCTGCCAGTTGTGCTTGTCATTGCAGAGGATGTGCCACTAGAAGCACTAAAACTTGTTTCTTTGGTCTTGACTTCTGTTGTTTCAGTAGTCATTGATGGTACTGTTAAGACTGAATTTGATGAGACAGTCCCAAATTTAAAAATAGATGCAGCTGTCAAGGTAGGTTCTGATGCCGATGCTGAAACAGAGAAGTTGCTATTCCCATTAGTGCTTGCAGCTGTGAAAGCAGTGGTAGTGGCATTAGTACTGCTGCTAGCAACACTGTTGGAAGGGATGCTAGATGATTTTTGACCAGTTAAGTTACTGGAAAATAGAGGCAGACTGGGAGAGGAAAATGAAGATGGGGTAGTAGAAGCAAGAAATCCATTATTTAGACTTGAACTATTGGAGGTGATGCCAAATGAGAATAGGCTTCCATTCGATGAAATTGATGTAGAAGGCACATTTTCAGCTGTCCTGAATGAGTTTCCGATCTTCAAACTGTCCTTATCATCACCTTTATCTAATCCAGGATCTCTTGTCACCAACTCAGTAGCACCAGTAGCAATAGGTGTAAAGCTGGACATTAGGCAAGAGAGAAAAAGTTAATAAACCATAAAAATTAAGATCTGGGGAAATTCAATGTCACAAAGTTTCACAAGAAATGCCATTGAATTGTTGACTTGGGAAAGGAAGAAAAGGAAACAACTGAACCAGATCAAGGTAACATCAATTTGGCATGCGCATTTATACCTGTGGTTGATCTTTTTCACAAGTTACAGTATATGTGAACCCATAATTTCTGCATTTAGCCTCATAGCACATATATATTGGCTTCACACTTTAAAGACATGACAATGAAAACTGTAAAAAAAAATACTAACATATATCTACTGACCTGAAACCCTTTGGTCCAGCATCAGATGATACACCCAACTTTTGGCCAGATGGGTCACTCATGACTGAGGTAAGTGTGAGTGGTGCAGCTTTATCACCAGTTCTATTGCTAAAATGGAAAAATTGAGAGGTGCCATTTGGTTCCTTTGGCAAAGCAACCTTCTCAGCGGTGCTAAATATTTGGGGCAAAGCATTCGAATACTTTGGTAGGGCAGCTTCATCAGATATTGATTCTAACTTGTTTACCGCAGCCTGCTTATCAGTAATGGTAGGCAGAGGTGCTGCTGGGGAAATAAAGCCAATGCTCTTTTCCACAACCACAGACCCATCAATCCCTGCATTTTTTTTGTTCAATGTATAACTTGATGGGGAGTTGACTTCAGATTGGACCGGAGACTTCTCCACTACAACAGCCTCAGCAACAATGGTCTTCTTTTCTACCAATTTGGTATCCACCTTTTCTCTCCCTTCAGCCAGCATACCAGATGCAGTCCCATTAGAGTAGTCATCATCATCAAGCTCCAGAAAATCCTTCAAAAGAGGGAATAAAATATCACACACTAGTACTAGAATATAGAGCATACTGAATTTATAACCACCTAGATGGTGGTCTGTGGCTGTTGCCACAGGTAATGTAGACCTCTATCAGTTCAATGTCATTGTAGTTTATTTCGAATAACCACAGTTGCCCATACATATATGTAAAAATAATTAAGTTGAATAATGCAAAAAAAAAATTAAATCATATATTATTATGTCATAACCTAATTTTAATTAGCTTCAGTTTACATGTTGAAATAAATTGGATAAAAGATTTTAGTTGAAATTCTGAAAGAAATGTTGTATCTGTATTGAATGGCTAAATTATTGCAATTTATATTCTTTTTATTTTATCAACATGTTATAATTCTAATTATAAACAAAGTTAAAAAAATCAAGACAATTAAAATCAAGACAATCATGTACACTCATACTATTACTTTCATTTTTTTTAATTACATTATATTTCAGATAAGAAAAAAAAAGCAGCTAATGGGTCTAATCTCCATTTGTCATGTGGCACAACAAATGATCACCATCACCCCAAATTTTCGGTTTAAATGTGGATATAATCAGATAAGAGGTTTAGTTGAAATTGTAGAAAAACTTTGTGCGGTCTAATGATCCTTGAATGGTTAAATTATTTGAAATTAAAATTTGAAGGACTGAAAATGCCTCTAACTGCATATGAAAGATAGGAGTGCAGTTTTTTTTCCCTTCAATTGCTCCTACATGCAGGGGACTAAGATGAATATAATTACACTAGAAGGATTAGAATGGGAACCCTCCATAGCAACCGAGAGTGAAGGAATGGCTTACAACTAGAAAGGATAATAATAAATTATCTGAAAGCTGAAGGGCTATACTGAAATTGCATCCAAAAAATGGCAGATGGCTAACTTTCCCCCATTCCAGCATCCACAACCCAATTTTAATGTTTAGTATGATGCCAGGATTTTCCAATCAAGATGACTACATTTTCTATGCCTGAATTATCACTACAGAAATGTATGTTTGTTTATTAAGCACGAGGAGAAACTAGTGCACAACCAACTTTAGATGGGTGGAAGACAATGGATAGAACCACGGCAAAATGCAAACTACAAATCTCAGGTGCATGCTACAATCACTTGGACTGCCCACTCAAACCTAATATTAGAGGGAAAGGAAAGACAAGATACCGAGTGTGGTGTAACTTGGTCTACCCAATGTGATGTAACTCAGTCCACGGACAAGCAAAGGAAACTATTTTTTTTTAAAAAAAGAAGTGATTCCAGATGTGATAAGTGAAGAAATATAGAGAAAATAAATAGGCTAAGGAGACTAGTAAAGGGCCTTCATCCAACTTAGGTGTAAATATCAAATATTACTTGATGTAACAAATACCTCTTGTGCGCTCATCTGGAAAGCCCTTTTCTTTTGTACAGGAGCCTGAGCAAAGGTGCTCATCACAGGAAAAGCTGATGTTTTGACCCCAGCCAAATCATTCTTCAATAAACTTGTGGTATCCATACCATTTCCTGCCAAGGCTGACTTGCCACATGGAGCAATGGGTTTGCTAGGACCCTTTTCTTCAATTTTGTCTTGCTTTTGTGACACAGACTCTCTTGCATCAGGTAACAAGGTATCATGTTTCAAGGCTAACTTGTTAGTATCATTATCAATTTCTACAAACTTTGAAGAATCTACATTCTCCAGGCTTCTAAGAGCTGGTCCCCGTAGCATGGATGGTGACAACTTGGCAGGAGACTTCTCCCTTGATGAGACCAACACATCCAGCTGATGCAATATCTTTGATGCCATCTCACTTGACTTGGAGGGAACAGGGGTAAAAGTAGTACCATGGACATTGTTATCCCCATTATCCTTTGATGGTTCACCCACTAAAACTGGCTTCTCTGTTGAGGGTAGTTTTTGAGCAGCGTTAGAGCCGATACCAGCTCCGCGAATAGAAAGGGTTCCAGAGGTAGGCAGAAGGTTTGATTTCTGACGAATTCTACGTATGGGACCAACAGATCCTATATCATTATCCAGGACAGAACTCCTCCGTTTTAAAGCCTGAAAAAAGAAATAAACTAATCTGGTCACATAATGCTCGAGAATTCTAAATGTCTATGAAAATGTTTTTGATTGATTTCAGCACTGGTACCCCTTGTTTAGATCCAGAAAATCTGCTGCTCTCCAATGCATTCTGAGATGAAAATGAAGGTCCAGCGAAAGCATCACTTGATGTTCCGGCACCCTGGAAAATGAGGGGGGGAAGTGTTGATAATAAAAATTTAAATCACAATTTCGAACAGAAACAGATTTTCATATCATACCAACCTGGAGGCCAGTAGATGCATGAACTCTGGAATATGGTGTTCGAGCCATATTGTATATAGCAGATCTGCCTCGAGACCTTGGTGTCACAAAATAATTCTCAGGAACCCCAGGACAGCCAGAAGAACGTGGCGTGAGTGACATCATTGGTGATTTTGGAGTGAATGTATGGTTGATCAGAGCTGTTGAATTATCCCGAAATGGCTGGCAGCGTGATTCTAGCATTGATGGTGATACCTTTGAAGGCCTACTACCCATGTAAGCTTTTGCAAGCTCTGTAGGTGAAGCAACATCCTCATTGACGACCTGAATAAAATTTTTGCCATTAAATGTGAATCAGAGCCACAATGCAAAGCCATGGGTGGGTATGCAGATGCACATGAGTGCATGAATTCACACATCATGTATAGGCAAGTCCTAACATTCTCCATAAAACAAGAGAAGAGAATCACGCCAAATCATATATCTATGTGAAACAAAAGCAAAGGTGCAAAGCCACTAAATGTGAAACAAGAGAAACAGCAGCATAAAGCCATGTGACTATGTGCATGTGCAGGTTTGCATGTACAAATAAATGCTTGTGTACACACATCATGTGTATGCACACTCTTACAACTTCTATGACACGAGAATCAACAAACCAACAAAAACGCTTGCAAGTGTCAGAACAATAGAGAAGAAGCATGAGAATTTCTCCTACACTTGAGCAGACAATAGGTGTTGAATTAATGCGGCTCTCAAACCCATTAGTAACGGGAACAGTCAATAACTCCTTTTTGCCTTCAGAGACCATGGCTCTTGAAGAAATCACTTCAGGTTTTTTCTCTTCATTACCAGTTGGAAAATCAGCAGTCCTGGATTGCAGCAGAGCTGTCAATCGATCAATCTCAGACCTGTAGAGAAATTAATAAAGAAAAAATTATGCCTTGCATCACCACATCATCATAATAAACACTTGAGAAAAATTATAAAATGCAGAAAAAAAAGGAATTATGACATCACAAATAAATATACAGATGAAGAAAGTTTCCACCGAGCATGTCTCAGATGTTACAATACATACATAACAGCTAATTCAAAGTCAGTGGATTTTAATTCTACAGTAACTTGCCTGGTAAAGGTCTTCTGCTTTAGAATTAATTCGAGTTCAGTGACCCCACCTCTATCGAAACTATTAATCAGACCACTGTTTGCATTGATGGCTTCTCTATGCACTTCAAGACAATCCTTTGAGAACAATTTTGCAAACAGAAAAAACATACGAGTCAAATTTGCAACACATAAATCACAAAGTTAGTATACATGAACCACAACTGCAAACATATGAAAATATCGCTGACGCATGCATGAAAATGATGAAAGTGAAGTTTTTATAATCCATAATAAAACGTATGCATTTAATTTACTCTTTGATCCATTAGAAAATTTCCTTATAGCTGATTTTAGATTCATTAAGGGGAAAAAAAAGGAATATACAACTAGTCATGCCCTTTTCTCCCCATCACTCCTCTCTTTAATCCTGCAAATTTGATGGCTAATAATATTGCATACCTGAAACAGTTGTAAAAAGCTACAGAAAGTTCATGGTTTAACTAGTTGCAGTCTCAAAATGCACTAACATCAGTTATTAAAATCCCTTTGGTCCATTCTGTGTCAGCTAAAAAAAAAGCACAGCAGCAACGACATTCATAATCATGTAAGAATCTTAAAATAGATTTATATCTACATTATAAGGGAAAATACAGACATGTATTTTCTCCTCATAACTATTTCTACAACTCCCCAACATAAACAGGATTATCAACTAACAGAAGAATTTTTAAATAACCCTTGAATTTAGCGAGATTTGAACTTAGTCCCTCAAATAACATTGACATTCTTCCCAAATTCCCAGTTCCGACAACATAACCCAAAGTCATAAATCCATCAAAATCAACTAAATAACCAAGTGATAATGATTATAAGAAAAAAGCTGAACAGGAGCAAAAAGAAGCACAAAAGCAATCACTTACTGTGGAAGACATTCCCTTTGGCTTATCCAATGCTCCCGGGTTCACGTCTGTTTAAAACAACACATGATTCAAACAAATTCTCTCTTTAACAAAAAAAAAATTGAAATTTACTAACTGAAGTACAGTTAAGGAGTGAGCATCGTTAATTACAAATTTTAACTAACTGTAACAAACAAGCCCTGACTCATTAAAGAGAGAATCCCTGATTAACAATTCTTCTAGCCCAAAAACAATAATTCCCAAAATTCACCGAATCAAAAACCTAACTACGCCAATTCTACAACAAGAATCAAGCAAAAAGAAACCAACATCAACAAAAAAAAAAAAAGCAATAACTCAACAAAATGAAAACATTTTCGAACCACAATCAAAAGAAACCCAACCTGCCTCCCGCTCCGTCTCCGGAGGCTGCGACCGAGGAGTTACCACCGGCGGCGCAGGTAGCCGTTTTCGAAAGACAGAGGCGAAAAGCCTGTGTGCGCTAGAAGCAATGAGTCTCTGAGCCGGATCCACTAATTTCGACAACCAACCATTACTAATCCCGCCAGGGTTTCGAATTGCCGTCGAAGGACGATCATACGGCGTCGTCTGCGTACTCCTTCGAAACGGCCGTTTTCGAAACTTCCCGTAGCCTCCTCGGTCTTCATACAGCCTCTCGTTACTTTCCCGACCAGCCGCCGCCGCCATTTAGAACCGCGAAATTAGGGTTACGGTGTGGAGAGAGAGAGAGAGGAAGAGTATGTTTTATTGTAGAGAGAGAGAAAAAGGCTAAAAAGAAACCAGTTTAGGGTTTTTATTTATTAGTTGAAAAGAAGAGAAGGGGTGGGGGGGTAGTATATCCGTATGTACTCATGCGTATTTTACACCCAGGTAAGCCAATATTTTGTGTATTTGTTTAGTATTTTCCCTTTTTTGCTTTTATTAGAGAGCAGCGCTAAAATGTCGTGTAGGTGTGGTTGGAAGGGTGACAAACGAAACGAAGCATGGCCAGTATTGTGTGGTGGTATTTTAGGTTGATGAGATTAGTGATTTATTTGTTAAGGGATTGTGATTTTGATCTTGATTTTTTGTTTTTCTTTGTTTTTGGGTTTTTTATATAAAAAAATACTGATTGATTGTGAGGTAAATAAAAAGAAAACTTTGGTTGAGTATATTAGAATAATTACACATGATGAATGGCCCATGATCATGTATGTAGTGGGAATATACTTTTTACTATACTCCTTTTCACATGGGATCCTCCAATTAAGTGGTGTACCATGGGATTCCCATGGGACTTTGATTTGTGAAGAGGTGCAACTTGGAAGTGTGTGAGAACTAAGTACATGTCAAATTATAATTGAGAAAGTCCAAAACCAGCGCTATTTGTTCTTGGGAAAAAACAAACAAAAAAAAATTCAGCGTTTCTTTTACGAGTTTAGTAATTTGGTAGGTGATGTTTTTGCAAATTAATTGAAAATATATTAAAAAAATATTAAAAAATATACATATTTTTTATATTGTCGTATTAGAATCATCTTTATTTTTATTTTAAAATATAAAGTTTATTTGTATAAAAAAAAAATTATAAAAGAATTAAAATAATATCTTGAAAAATCAAATTCAAACAAAACAATTAAAAAAACTATTATTAAAAAAAAGCATTAAAAGCTTGTGACTCAAATCATGATATCAAGATAAATTCATAAAAAAAAATTAAAGATAATCATAAAATTAATATTTAAAAAAAACAATGCAGAACAATAAGACCGTAAAAAGCCAAATCCTTGACAAATAAATGTCAAAAGATAAAGTGAGGAAAAAAAATCAATCACGTAAAAAAATTCAAGTAAAAATGAGGGAGAGAATAAATAAATAAACCATTAACTAGATGGAAAATAAAAAATTTTAATTTGAGGGTTAAATTAAGTTAAAAAATTGCTTTAAAAAAATTAAAAAAATGAGAGTCAAACTGGAAAAAACAAAACAACAAAAACTTTGATTGAGTGATGAAATTTAAAGCCAAAAAAAATCAACAAAAGAGCTAAAGAAGAAATAAAAAATAAAAAATATAAGAACTGAAATAAAATGAGAAATTGTAATTGAATGATTAAATTGTAAAAAAAAATTATATAAAAGAAATAAGAACGAAATAGAAAATTAAAATAATGAGAACTGAAATAAAACATATAAAAAATTACAATTGAAGGATTAAATTGAAAAAAACTTTTATAAAAAAGAACAATAACAAAATAATAAATTAAAAAAATTAGGATTAGAATTGAAAAACAAAAAACAAATAAGACAATTGTGCACTTAATCTGTAAAGAGGGAGAAAAGAAGGAAAAAACCATCGGTGACCATCTGATTACCATACGCCGCCACACACCAAAACATGTGGAAGAAGACATAGGGCGCGTCCAAAAAGGTGGCAGAAGGCTAGATTTGGCTACCGGGTGGCATCACGCACGCTACTTAAATGACACAAACACCACCCACCCACTCGCGCGTATTATTGCAACTTTTTCAATTTAAAAATTCAAAAGACAACATACTTTCACTGTACATCAATAATGAAAAAATAATGAAAAAAGTTCTTGTCTAACAACCCAACTTTAAAAAAAAAAAGTATACGGAGGCAAATAAATATTTTCACTGTTAAGAAGCTTATGAAAAGTTAAAAAAAAAAAAAAACCATTTGTTAACAACTCTAAATTTCATGGACTCCAGGGGTAAAAATGTATATTTACAATGTTAGAAAAATAAAAATAAAACACAGACAACCCTGAATAATCTTTCAATAACCAATGGGTCAATGAAAAAAGATTAAACCACCCCTAACCTCGTTGTAGCAATTCATAATAAACATGTCTATTGCCACAAACTCCCATGCTCTTTAGAGTTTCCATTTTTAGTGATGCTTGTGTGTTTGTTTTGCACCTACTTTTGCGCTTGTGGTACAAAAAACACAACATGGTGTCTGGTAACTGTAAAAACTATGTTTTGTACTATGGGATCCACTAAAAATTAAGTTTAAAACGTAGTTTTCATGAAACAGTTTTTACATATTTTTTTAACTGAGTTTCGTAAAACACTGTTTGTTTTTTCGTTCCAAAAGCGCTTTTGAAAAAAATTGATAATTTTTTATTTTTTTCTTTACTTCAAATTAATTTTTTTTTGTGGTATTTTTAGATCATTTTGATACGCTGATATCAAAAATAAAAATATATTATTTTAATGCATTTCCAAGTAAAAAGCACTTTGAAAAGCAACCGCAACCGCACAACTACCAAATATTTTATACATGTTTTTTGCTGCACATAAACCTCAACCACAATTTTTATCAAACACGTATCTAAATCCAACTAACCACACAATATTTAAACTTATTTTTTTCAAACCACAACTACAAAAGCTATCTCAAAAACAAACACAAGTTTTTTAAAAGCTTTTCAAAAATAAAAAAATCAAAATAATTTTTTATTTTTTTAAAATTTTTAATACTAAAACATCAAAACTATAAAAAATACCTAAAAAACATTAATTTTATATTTTTTACAAAACAATTTAAAAAATAAAAGCTAACACATATACAAACGGTAGTCATAAAGCAATTTACAACAAAATAAGGAACCAATGCAGGCGCCAACAATTTAGCTTGCTTGATGTTTTGCCTAACAAGCTTTCATGAAAATACATCACAAGATCTTGAATATTTCCATCTGGGCAGATCACACCCCAAAAGTGAACTGGTTTGCCTGTCTTCAAGTTCCACAGGGAAGAAAGGAAGATGAAGAAACAAATGAAAAAAGGAAAACTAGAGGGAAGTATGGCAAGGATGCTAAAACCCAGAAAAAAGAATGCATTTCTTAGGACATCAAAATGTTCTGCCAACATATTTGGGTTCTGAAGAAGTAACAAAAGGAGCATACAAGTTCTCTTTCCACCTCAAAACTATTACAAAGATTGCAAGGTAGATTCCAATCGAAATGGAAAACCCAAATAAACACTGCCATGTAAACAGAAGGCCTGCTTGCTTCTCATAGTGGAGCAGCCATGCTCTTTACTATACACCGTAGTCCCTCAAAAAAAGAAGAGAGAATTAAACCGAACCTCGCCATTGCCTATGCAACTAAAGTTTGAGAGCTTCTCTAAAATTAATGCTGAAACTATGCTCCAGGCCCTTCCTTGCTGGACCTGCTACATTTCCCTTTTGCATCATGGCCACAAATTCGTTGTAATCTATGCGTCCATCCTGCAAAATTTATAAACAATCAATGACTACAAGCTCAGCATGCAACGCAGTTTTGCAAAGACAGAAAAGAGTTCGTTCACGAGCAACATATATGCAGTATAAGTTGCATTGCAGAAGCATTTTCAACACAGAATCCAAATAGCATATCCACTCTGCCAAACGTCTCTCAAAAACCATGAAAGAAAACCAATACGGATAAATTTCATATTCTTGATTGAAGATATTAGTGGACCAATTTGCATCCAGATAAAGTTTCTATAGGACCAGTAATGCCTCTGCAAATCAAATCATCATCATCTACTATATATTGCGTTTGAACGTGTCTTCCTCAAAGGTCACCAAGTAGACCATTCATCCCTTCCCATCTCTATTCTTGTCAAAACCTCTTCCCATCACTGGTTCAATTAAAATGAAATCTTCAAAAGAAAAAGGGAAAAAAACGATAAACATATCACTTACATTGTCCTGATCAACTTCTTTGATCATTTCTTCCAAGCGAACATCCCCTATTCCAAACTCCTCACAAGCTTGCTGAAGCTCATCGGGAGTAATGTAGCCACTTCCATCCTTATCAAAGTATGAGAAAGCTGCAAATAGATGATCCTGTCTCTCAATTTTGTTTAGATGAAGCGTGGCAGCAATGAACTCTCCATAATCAATTGTGCCACTATTGTCTACATCAGCCTGCAATTTAAGAGTATGCAATAAATTAAAGAAGGATTTTAGACATAAAAGTATCTCCCATACTTTAGATTTTTGTGAAATTTGCGATCATAATCTAACTCTTCTTCAAGCAATGAAGTACCCCACATCTAGACCTAAATCACTCGGAAGGAATGAAATAAGTCACAGCAATACCTTTTGTTGGGCTGGCAGTATAAAAGTTAACAGTTATTTTCATGAAATACATTGAGTTCACATTTAGAATATCCCCCCTACACGTTCATTTCTTGTCAATACAATATAGTTACTTTCCTAGCTTAAAGATGGAATCAGGACTTCCTATGATACTCACTGCTTGCATCAGATCATAAATTTCAGATTCCTTAAGATTAGCTCCAACTCTTTTCAATCCAGCCTTGAGTTCTTCAAAAGTGATTTGACCACTGCCATCAGAGTCTATCATCTTGAACATCTCCTTTAGGCCAGCTATTTCTTCTTCAGATAGGGTCTCTGCAATGATCTGCAAGAGGAAAAAGACAAATCCATCATTCTACATCTTCAGAAACTTCTACTTTAAATTCCTGCACTTAAATGATGCAACATCTGAATACAGTTATTTTAATTCCAGATTCTAAGCATTTCCAGAATATATAATATTCGAATGCTTCAAGGTTCATTACAACATCATGTCTTGCACATGTGGAGACTTACTCCAAGACCCATTCTGGAGCCCGAGACTTACTCTAAGAGCCATTTTCTTTAGCTTATTCATAGCAGAAAACTGCTTCAGACGACTCAATACAGCTGAATCCAGAGGCTTGTCAGGAGCTACACCATCTTCATGCACCCAAGGATGGCCTGCAAGAAGTATGACCCACACATCAGAGATGAAAAGGAATCCTACTGGATAAAAAATAAGGAGGTCTTGATTTCATATTAAGATTTTCTAACATGAAATGAAAGAGAAACAGAAAAACCACCCAACCTGAGCTTTCCAAAGAAGTCTGGAAAAAAGCAAGAGGTTCAGATGTTATTTTTTAAAATAATGCGCTCTGTTCTTTTTTCTGTCTCTAACACTTTTGCTTGATTATAAGAATCTATCAACACTGCAGATAACCTGGGGAGATGTGGCTGAATGACTCTGGCATCGTTTGGAATTGTGTTCCAAAAGGCGTTTCATGAAAATTAATTAATTTATTTTTTGCTTAAAATTATTTTTTTATGTTTTTAGGTTGTTTTAATGTGCTAATATCAAAAATAATTTTTTAAAAATAAAAAAAATAATTATTTTGATGCATTTCTAAGTGAAAAACACTTTGATCACATCAATACAAGTCCTGTCGAGGATTTAAAGATCATGTACAACCATTCTGAACACATGTTTACCCTTCATTCAAAAGATAAGAAACCCATGTAAAGAGACTGCCATTTGGCATGATATAGTAATAGTCTGACATGTCATGCATTGAAACTCAGAAAAACCAATTTTCTCATAGGGTTAATTTGTCAGTCTTGAGCATTTCATTTCTGTTTTTATTCAGGCAATAATCCAATGTAACTACCCGTAAATCAAGAGATAAGAAAAAAGGAATAATCAAGACTCACACAGAACTTCATGTGCCGTTAAACGCCTTCTGGGGTCTCGAACAAGCATTCTCCTCACTAAATCCTTGGCACTTTCAGAGATACTAGGCCAAGGGTCTGATGAAAAGTCAAGATCACCATGCAGGACCTGTTCAAATATCTCCTGCTCGGTCTCTGGATAACCGTGACAAGCAAGATGAAACAAGAGATGGTGGAAATTCTATTAAGTTAAATTTGGATCACATTTAGACAAACTGCAGAAACAACTAAATTTAGGAAGCTAGTAAATGACAAAGTTCTCACCAGCCCAAAAGGGAGGAACTCCACTTAACAAAATGTAAATGATGACTCCGGCACTCCAAACATCTGCTTCAGGACCATAACGCTTTTTCAGAACCTCAGGAGCAACATAGTACGGACTCCCAACCACATCGTGAAATCTCTCTCCTGGAAAGAGAACCGTCAATTTTCAAGTAGAATCTTTAAGGCAAATTTATGGCTTCTTACACAAGGTCTTGCAGTATATTTGTCCGAGGAAACATATGATTATAGAATTGAGAAGCAAGTTGTCAAATAAAAAAAATGGTAATGAAAATAACACAAGATCAATTCCAGTAGATGCTGAAAGTACAAGGATAAGAACATACCTGGCTTGAAGAATATTGACAAACCGAAGTCAATTGTTTTTAGAAGTGAGTCCTCTTTTTGGTTAACAAACAGAAAATTCTCAGGTTTAAGGTCTCGATGCATCACACCCAGTGAATGACAAGCTTCAACCACTCCAACTATAGTTCGAGTAAGCTCAGCTGCCTTTCTTTCGGTATAATGCCCGCGCTTAATAATCCTATCAAAGAGCTCACCACCAGCACAAATCTCCATAACAACATGAACTGCCACAGCATCCTCATAAGCCCCTTTAATAGATATAACATTTGGGTGGCCAGCCAAATGGTGCATTATCGAGATTTCCCTTCTTACATCCTCAACATCCTCATCAGTTAACAACTTCCTCTTAGCAATCGATTTGCATGCAAATTCTTTCTTTGTCGCTTTCTCCACGCATAGAAATGTTGTCCCAAATTGACCTTGTCCTAGTTTCTTTCCCAAACTAAAGAACTCTTTCAGATTACCAGCTTTAGTTTTTAAAACAGATTCAGTTCTAAGCCCAGCACTAGACACCCTTTTCACTTGAGGGGGCTTCTTAGGCTTTGCAGGCTCATCTGATTTTTCCGATTTCTCTGGTGCTTCGGGTTTTGGGATGGTCATCTGTTCCGGGGGTTTGCTCTGAACTGGCAAAGGCGGTTCAGATTCTCTAGATACTGCCTCAAGTTCATGGACAGACTCTCCATTAGTCTGAGAAATTGAATCATCTGGCGATCGAGTCCGCCACATTGCAGCGGATACAGATTGGAAAAAACCATTCTTGGAAATGCTCGGTCCTACACAAGTATTACCCATCTATCCAGCACTCAATCACTTCTAACCACCCCCACTAATCTCAACATCAAGATCTAGTCCTACAGACTCTACCAACACAACACAACTGATTTGAACTTCAAATTACTAACAATATGATCACTATGAAAACTCGAACACCATCAGCTTATGGAAAAATATCAGCAAATAGAATCAAAAGTCAACCAACTATCACAAAAATTCTTGAAATTATCTGC
>Ga0307515_10007393_pt1 | contig 21723 bp, 10 predicted proteins | sample 17_EM_MG_FD_194513 | JGI IMG/M metagenome (GOLD analysis project Ga0307515, IMG submission 194513) | Populus trichocarpa ectomycorrhiza microbial communities from riparian zone in the Pacific Northwest, United States - 17_EM | ecosystem: Host-associated > Plants > Roots > Unclassified | place...
TAAGGAATGTTTTCTCGCTCCTTAATTAGCTTTTAATAACAAAAACCTTGACCTTGTTAGGTTTATATAAAGATATTCAATCAAATTATGTCATATGAAATCATGGTTTGTTGCTAAAATTAATTTTGAAAATAGAAAACAATTATCCGGTAAGCTTAATTTACTATCTAATAGACTAGCTTTTATGAAAAAAAAAAAAGTCACATTTCAATAAGATATTGAATTCTTTAAGATGTTTTGTCCCCGAGGACAAACTTTATGAATCAGAAAAGCAGAGGAGATTTTTTTTTTCTTTTATAATGGACTGTCCCATATGAAATGAAAAACAAAAGGAGTACCACCACCCTTAATTTGTTTCTTTTTAAGAACAAAAAAATATATTTGTGCTAGAATACCACAATTGCAACCATTTGTCACTCTTACTGCTTTAGCAGTAAATAATAAATATATTTTAAAGTTAGCTTTCATGCATCGAAATTAATTTTTTTTAAAATCAATTTTAATTTATATGCAAAATATTCAAATTTGGATATCAATGTATTTGAAAAAATTATTTTCTGCCAACAATGTAAAAAAGGCAAATCCTCTTAAATGATGATAATAGGATGGTAACAGAAAATTATTAGTTGGATTATAAATGTTGTACAGTAGAATTAAAATTATAAATTTATATCAAATTTTTTTTTAAGAGTGTGTTAGTAATTAATTTTTAATATATTTTTTCAAAATATATTAAAATAATTATTTATTTTAAAAAAAATTATTTTTGACACTACACCCAAAAACCATTTAAAAATATAAAAAGATATTTTTAAATAAATAAAATTTTAATATTTTAAAAAATATCTTTTTAAACGCGTCACTAAATTGCTTTGCGAGCATTTGAAAACGCGGGCCAACCCGAGTTTTCAAAATAATTAATATTTTTATGTTAAAAATTAAAAAAAATTTATGTTTTAGATCATTTTGATGTGTTTATCTCAAAAATAATTTTTAAAAAATAAAAAAGTATTATTTTAATATAAAAATTATTTAAAAAAACAAACATAATACACTTCCAAACATACACAAAAACGCGGCACTTTTAACAAGAGGGGGTCTATTCTTAAACAACTAAAATAAGAAGACCTACTGGTCAGTCACCAAAACTCATCCTATCCGCTCCTTCTTCCACGTTGCTAAGTCCGCACACGATTGGACACCTCTCTTAAACTCGTCAGCGTCCAATTCTCCACATCATCACCATTGAAATCCAGGAAGCAACCTAACTTACGCTACACCCCTCCATACTGTAGCTTCCCCCTTGCAGTGGCGATTTCGTAATTTTGTCCCTTAATTTACACACCATTTGTCTCTCACATATTATCACACTCAAGACTCGTTTACACAAAACCATACCCCGCTTTCTCTCTCTCTCTCTCTCTCTCTCTCTCTCGGAATTTAGAACCCGATCACCTGGATCTCTAACTCGCGCGATCTGCAAAAATGGTGAGTTCGTGATCCATTACCGTTTCGTGATCTATTGCGGTTTTTCTATTCACATCCAATTTGTGCTGTCGTTTTATAGCCTTCACTTTCGAGTTCGAGTATGCATTAGATCTGGTTGAAGTCTGCTTTGATTTGTTGCTGTTTTCTAATTAAGCATCTAATTGTATAAATTGTTAGCTTCTATTCGCACCACTCAATCATTTTTTCTGTTGAATTAATCAAATGCCTTACATTGGGATCGATTGCGCTCTGTTTGGTTGCTTGGAATCCGAGGTTCTTGATGTTCGCTTTGATTTGTTAGTGACCAAACGGATGTTTAGGTCTTGAGTTTTACTGAGATCTGGTGTTAGGGAATTTGAATTTTTAGATATTTGTGTAATGTGAGTTTTCGAGGTGTGTTTGATTGCTCAAAAAGTGAAGGAATAACCAAAAATTGTTTTGGTTATGACTTGATGTGTTTTGAGATTATGAATTTTTTCTTATTTTATTGTTAACTAATTGGATTAATGCGGATTTTATTTTTCTGGATTAATTTGAGATCTGGTATATAATTCCGGGACTGATGTTTTTTTTTTATATATGTTTGTGTATTAACAGCCTCTCAGACTCGAAATCAAGGTATTCTTATATATTTTCAGCTTCAATTCTATGAGTTTTTTTTTTTCCTCTAAAATGACTGGGTAATATTCTGGCTTTGATATTTGGATCAGAGGAAACTTGCTCAAAGATCAGAGAGAGTAAAGTCAGTCGATCTACATCCAACTGAACCATGGTAAATTATATTCTTCTTTTTGCGTGTTTTCTTCACTTAATTTGTTAGTTATTTGAGTGCAGAGAGAAGTTGTAGATATGGTGGTATTTTAACTTGATGAATTTTATAGTTGATGTTCTGTATTAACATGTGATTTGGGTTTCTGCAGGATTTTAGTGAGTTTGTATTCAGGGACTGTGTGTATCTGGAACTACCAGTCACAGGTATGGGAATGTAACCACACTTGTTTTTCTTCACGATTCTGGTTTATTTACACATGGAATTTTCAGCATTAACAATAAAACGTTTGAAGTAGGGTGATTGTTATTGATGATCATGATAATTTTCTAAAAATTATGTATATGTTTTATTAGTGAAGCAACATGGCTAGTAACTTTAGTTAACGTTGAGTAGGTATGGGGTCCCAAGATCATTGTTTCTTATGAGAGTGCTGATAATTCTCAATCATCTCCTGTTCTTATTTTAGAGAAAAAACTACAAAGAAAACACAATCCTGGTTTTCCACCTTAGTTGCTTTCTGTTACGAGTTAGGGCATGAGGGTAATGCGCTTATGGTAAAACTGAACAAGTTACATGTGATTGGGACCGTACCTAGTAGTACTTTCTCTTAACTTGTGAAGCTGGTTGCTATTTGGATTTGTTTTCATCAGCTGGGAACAACGATGAAGTACCAGACTATTAGGGGTAGGAAAAGCTGCAATATGGTATGAGTTGTTTGCCCCCCAGCTAATTGATCATGGAACATGAACTGAGAGAGCAAGCAACACATCACACCATATCAATGGGGAGCTTTACAATTTATTTTTCCATTTTTGTAGACCAAGTAAGCTTGGGAAATAAACTTAGCTGCTGACTATCTTGTGAGAAGCTTGTCTTGAAATGTATTTTTGTTTTGCTACAGTCACAAATCAGCAGCCAAAAGTTTCTTTTTGTTGTTTTTGAGCTTGAAATTTTCTTACAATTGATTATTTTCTTGAAGTTTTTATTTTTTCCCTTTTAATCTAAATCTCCTTGATCTCCTCCAGACCATGGCAAAGTCTTTTGAGGTCACTGAATTACCAGGTATATTATAATATTCGCTTTATTTATGAAGCCATTGTAAAAAATTCTCTAATACTTCATCTCTTTATTTGCATATGATGTGAAGTGAGCTTTTTTCTTCTTTGTAATCATCATATATTCTGAGGTTTACATTATGTTTCTGCAGTTAGGTCAGCCAAGTTTATAGCACGAAAGCAGTGGGTTGTTGCTGGGGCCGATGACATGTATATTCGTGTGTACAACTACAACACAATGGATAAGATAAAAGTTTTAGAGGCGCATACAGATTACATTAGATGTGTGGCTGTCCATCCTACCCTTCCATATGTGTTGTCATCATCTGATGACATGCTTATAAAACTTTGGGATTGGGAGAAGGGTTGGGCCTGTACTCAGATATTTGAGGGGCATTCTCATTATGTGATGCAGGTTACTTTTAATCCTAAAGACACCAACACTTTCGCAAGCGCATCCCTTGATCGCACCATAAAGGTATAAGGGGTGTTCTCTGCTGCTAACTTTTTGTAAATGCATTATGTGCTCCACTTGGTTCAGTTAGTTGATATTTCTTTGTTTTAGATATGGAATCTTGGCTCTCCCGACCCAAATTTCACTCTGGATGCCCATCAGAAAGGAGTAAATTGTGTCGATTACTTTACTGGTGGAGATAAACCTTATCTAATAACTGGTTCTGATGATCACACTGCGAAGGTCTGTCCTTCATATATTTATTTAGTTTTTTTTTGTCATGCTCGATTAACATATTTATCTTGATTTTGAATCTTAACGGACCATTTTTTCAACCAGGTATGGGACTATCAAACTAAAAGTTGCGTCCAGACTTTGGACGGCCATACACACAATGTCTCTGCTGTATGTTTCCATCCCGAACTTCCAATAATAATTACAGGTTCTGAGGATGGGACTGTTCGTATATGGCATTCAACAACTTACAGGTAATTCTTTCTCCGTATAAACATAATTTTGTCATGTCTGTGATAGCTTTTATGTGCACTTAATTATCTGCTCTACATGGTAACTGGAACATATACATTCTGATTGAATTAGAACATCTCTTAGAGATGTTTTTTCAGCACCTTTGCAAGAACATTTGGCGGGCCAACTTCCTTGGATATTTTTTTTTCCAATTTTTATATACCTCTCAATCTGAGATTATGGACTAGTTTGTGTAGGCATCATGGGCTTCCTAGAGTCTCGCACACCTGAAAAATATTCCTTATGCACCTGTTTAGTCAATTAGCTTCAGGATTTTAATTTTACTGGCATGTGAAATTGTCATGAATTTCTGCATATTTGCAGCCATAATTTGATATTAAATTGAAGATTTTTTTCTATTGGTGAATGCACAGCCCAGTATGATCTGAATTAGGCTGATTCTTTGAGTTGTTAAATTCTTTGGGGTTAGAATTGATGCAAAATCTTGAAAGCTCAAGCTAAATAGTTGCATCATGTTTCTCTTTATTTTTCTTTGTTGTAAACCTATAACATTGCATATATATTGAAATTATCTGAATCTTTGTAATTTACAAGGATAGATTTCTGTTTGCCTTAATGTTTCAGACTTCTAATACATGTTTCATTTCCTACAGGCTTGAGAACACCTTGAATTATGGCCTAGAAAGAGTTTGGGCTGTTGGATACATGAAAGGTTCACGCCGGTATGTGTCTTGATTAGTTTGTTGATGATCAACCCTTCCACCATTTGGGGAATAGTTGAACATCTTTTGAAACTGAGTTTTTGTCGATGATGAGTAAAAGCAGAATGTTTATCAATTTCTTTGTGCAGTATTGTGATTGGGTATGATGAAGGAACCATTATGGTCAAGATCGGCCGAGAAGAACCTGTAGCTAGCATGGACAATAGTGGAAAGATTATATGGGCCAAGCACAATGAAATTCAAACTGTGAACATTAAGAGTGTGGGGGCAGATTTTGAGGTTTGGGTTCCAGTTAGACCACCTCATAATTGCTACTTAACATACAATCTTAATGTGAAAAAGGTTCTTTTGCTTGGCATAACATCACCCTTTTGTTATCTATGCTTTAGGTCACTGATGGTGAAAGATTGCCTTTGGCTGTTAAGGAGTTGGGAACATGTGATCTTTACCCCCAAGTGAGTTTGCAACTTTTTTTCTCATTCCATGATTTTTTATGTTTCTTTTTGTCCCTCACCTGCACCTAAGGTTCCATCATATTAAGTAAGGCTGCATCGTTTAAAGCTACATAAATTTCTTCATGCATCTCAGCGGGGTTAATGTAACATATTTTAGATTTTTTAACATTCTTTCTAAGAGTTATTCGTTGGTTTAAGAAAATTCAATTGATGTAGCAGCCCAGAGCAGATGGCCATTTTTTCCTGGTAGGACATAAAGTCTGCAAAATGTCTCCTAAACTCAATTTAGATGCTTGATAGACAAATTAATGTTTTTTTTTTTTTTATGGTCCCTTGCATCATTTCTTTTTTCCATTTTTTTGTGGGAGTATTCCTTGTTACATGTATATGCATAGTATCATGGACTAGTTTTTCAAGGTGGAAGGGAAACTTGTAACATGCATAGACATAGCATTAATGGTGTTGAGAGTAAGCTAGGAAAAACACGTGCTGATTTTTTTTATAATCTATGTTGAAATGTACATTTGTGTACATGGGTGACTTAGTTTTTCTTCCACACTTATATTACAGACCTTAAAGCACAATCCCAATGGGAGGTTTGTTGTTGTCTGCGGAGATGGTGAGTACATCATATATACAGCTTTAGCATGGAGAAACAGATCATTTGGTTCTGCACTTGAATTCGTTTGGTCTGCTGATGGTGAATATGCTGTTAGAGAAAGTACATCAAAGATAAAGATTTTCAGTAAAAATTTCCAGGTATGTACACTTTTAGCTGATTTCATCCTTTCTCTTAAATTATTGTTTTGTTCTGGAGAAGTGGAAATTTTTTGACAAGCTGGCCTGTATAGAAAAGCAATGTAATATGCCAAGCTTCTTTGATGAAAATTGTTGAACATTTATCTCAAGAGCCACTAGTAATGCTCTCCCGGTTCATCTTGTGATTTGTCTAATCATGTTCAGGCTTATATTTCCTGGGGGCTAACAGAATTGTTTTTTATTCTCAAAACTCATCAATCTAGCTGTTATGTAAATTCTTTACTATTATGTGAAGTATGGAGTCAAATGATGGTAAATTCTTTCAGGAAAAGAAGAGCATCCGGCCAACCTTTTCAGCTGAGCGTATTCACGGAGGAACCCTGTTGGCTATGTGCTCAAATGATTTCATTTGTTTCTATGACTGGGCTGAATGCAGGTTGATTAGGAGAATTGATGTTACTGTGAAGGTAAGACCAGATGTTTCTCCAATATCATGGGTTTTTTTATACCATGTTCCTTTTGTAATTATTAATGCTTGATCTTGAATATATCAGAATCTCTTTTGGGCTGACAGCGGAGATTTAGTGGCTATTGCAAGTGATACGTCATTCTACATCCTCAAATACAATGTAAGGCTCCTTATTAGATTATCCTCTGGGATTTCTTGAATTGTCTGTACATTCACTTGCTGCCTTCATAATGCATACATTTATTTTAAATGATGTTTGTTTAATTTTGCAGCGTGAGATAGTTTCATCTTATTTAGATAATGGAAAACCTGTAGATGAACAAGGTATTGAGGATGCATTTGAGCTTCTTCATGAAACCAATGAACGTGTCAGAACTGGCTTATGGGTTGGGGATTGTTTTATATATAACAACTCCTCCTGGAGGCTTAATTATTGTGTTGGAGGCGAGGTACTTTGCATCCTTGTGCTTGCCACAGAATTTCCTAAATCCAGATACAACTTGTTTCCGCATATTTGATGTTGCTGTATTGATAGCTAACCCAATTGTTTTAGGTAACCACTATGTATCATCTGGACCGTCCCATGTACTTACTGGGGTACCTTGCTGGTCAAAGTCGGGTGTATTTGATAGACAAAGAATTCAAGTAGGTGTTTTTTTCATATCAGTTTTTGGAAGTTACATGATCTAATTATTTTTCTTTTAACCTTTCTTTGCTGTTTTCTTCTTTGGTTATCATGCAGTGTCATGGGGTACACTTTACTCCTTAGCTTAATTGAGTACAAGACTCTGGTGATGCGGGGAGATCTGGAGAGGGCCAGTGAAGTTTTACCTTCAATTCCTAAAGAACACCATAATAGGTATTCATCCTGTTTACTAGTTCTTAGATTTTTGGCAAATGGATATTTACATTTGTCCTCTGCAAAATGAGTGATTTTACAATTGGCTGCTGGGAAATACTGTGTATTTTTGGGTGTTCAACATCAACATTGCTACATGCTTGTCAAATTATTACAAAATAGAAATAGTAGCATGTTTTTACTATTAGATTCTCTTTAATTTCTTCATTTTATGATAATTTATATTATATTCTTATTTTTTGTTGCCCCCCCCCCTTTTTTTTTTATAAAAACATTTTTTCTGTTGGTATGCCCTGTGGACAATTTTTTTTTTTAGTAGCATAGCAGTATACACAACTTGTGTTTGTGTTTTGAATGTTCTTGCAATTTCCAAGTTAAGAGATTGAAATGTGATTGCAGGGTTTTGGCTATTCGCTTTCCCTTTCCCTTTATAAATGTTTCATAGAATTTCATAATTCTGTCATTTGCTTTACTTGTTGTTAGTTAAACTGTGAAGTTTGGCTGTTGAAGTGTTTATTTTCTGATGGACAATTAACTTTGATTGCTAGTGTGGCTCGTTTCTTGGAATCACGAGGCATGATAGAGGATGCTCTGGAAGTAGCTACTGACCCTGATTACAGATTTGAGCTAGCTATTCAGCTTGGTAGATTAGAGGCTGCGAAGGTGAGGTCAATTGATTCTACTTTTGGTTGGACTCCACAATTAGTCATGGAAGCTTTTTTTTCATTTTCATGTTTTAATCTTGTCTTCTTGATATTTGTCATCTCCTTTGGATGAAATGACAACTTTGTGTCTGCTCTGAATGTCTTTCTTTTACAGGAAATTGCCAGTGAAGTGCAGAGTGAGTCAAAGTGGAAACAGTTGGGAGAGTTGGCCATGTCCAGTGGAAAGGTATCGCGTTACTTGAACAGACATTTAATTGCCAGAAATAATTATGGCCTTCACTGCAGTAAACTAATACATAATATCTTATCCATCCTGGGTACATTGTATGATGAGATGGATAACAGAATGAAGAATTATTCTCCCACTTAACCCAGAAAAAAATTCTTTGGTCTAGGAGACAGCTGCTTGAAATAATAATATTGTCTTTGTACTTTGTTTTTGATTGAGGTTGGGCTGGTCAGATGAAATAGTTTGATTTAACAACCTTCATGAATAAATGGGCAAATAACACAGCATACCAGTGCTTTTGTTGGATTTTAGATCTAGTTGTTTTTTTTTGCTGCGTATGTTGATTCCATGTCACATTTCAGGCAGCATTCTGGGTTACAGTTTTGCTCTGATTATATCTTATTTTGAGTTACTGTGCTGCAGTTGGAAATGGCTGAGGAATGCATGAGGCATGCAACAGACTTGAGTGGTTTGCTGCTACTGTATTCTTCCTTAGGAGATGCTGAAGGGATATCAAAGCTTGGATCCTTGGCAAAAGAACAGGGGAAGATAAATGTTGCATTCCTTTGTTTGTTCATGTTGGGCAAAGTTGAAGACTGCCTCCAGTTGTTGGTGGAAAGGTAATTTTCTTTTGACTACTTAAGATTAGAATGGAGGTTATTTCAAATTGAGATACTGAAGCATTATTCTGGCAGCAATCGGATACCTGAGGCTGCTTTGATGGCACGATCTTATCTTCCCAGCAAGGTTTCAGAGATTGTTGCAATTTGGAGGAAAGACCTGAACAAGGTATCTTGTGTTTTTGTTTCACTTAGAATATCTAGGGTCCCTGGCAAGTCTGCATGAACTTCCCCTTCTCTTTTTCTACCTGTATCCAAGTATGTGAAATTAGTTTCTTACTTGTTGAGCAATGCTTCCATTGGTTTACATAATCGAAAAGCTTCAAGCAAATTAGTTCAAAAGAGAGAATTATTCAACTTCAAGCAACATTATATTGTAAATCTTGCCTGAGATAGCTTGTGATAAGCTATAATTCATCATGTTTCTTTTCCCTGAGAAATGCTTTCTCCAGTCTCCACCTCACTAGGTTGTTATACAAAGAACTCCAGTTACAGTTAAAAAAATTATGTCAATTATTCTATTATTATTGATATATACATATATATTCCTTGTTATTCTATTCAAGATTTCCACAATAATTATTTTTTTTCTTAAATAAAACTAACATGTCCCTAGATAATTTTTGAAAAATGCATTTCAGGAGTCTTGTAAGTCGTAGTTTGTGTTTCTTTATAGGTCAATCCAAAAGCTGCAGAATCTCTGGCTGATCCTGAAGAATATCCAAATTTGTTTGATGATTGGCAAGTTGCTTTATCTGTCGAATCTAGAGCTGCAGGGACAAGGTACTTTTGTAGGGCACACATGCGTACACCATGAATTCACATGGCTGCTATTGTCTTTGAATGAAATGTTTCTTCTTAACTAGTTGCAATGCATAACTGATTAGTTTAGCTGAACAAGAATCTTTCTTTCCAAATTCCCTAGAATTGATAATTTGGGACAATATCCCAAGAGTTACAAGGGAGCTCATAATTTTAATGTGAATTTTTGAATTACTAGTTTATTGATGGCTCTGTTATTGCTCCTGTAGGGGTGTGCATCCTCCCGCAGAGGACTACCAATACCATGCTGATAAACCTCACATCACCCTCGTGGAGGCTTTCAGAAACATGCAAGTAGAAGAGGAGGAACCTCTTGAAAATGGAGACTTTGATCATGAGGTATTTTGTCAATTGGGTGTTGAATCGCCTTTTCATACTCAGCTGCCTTTCTTCATTCCATCTATGCTAAGGTTATGATGACGTTATGAGATGTGCATTTGCATTTCATCTGCCAAGAAATCTATATCCTAATGGTCAATGCCATGCATTTAACCTACTTCAACCTCACAAAAGCTCACTTTTAAGGAGTTTGATGTGCAAGTAGTTTATAAATTCCTGATTTTCCTTAAAATTAGGGGTGCAATAAAGCATTATTAACTATTATGGTTTTCAGATTTTGACTTTTTTTTTTATCCTGATAAGTAAAACTATATTCATCAGTCTGATGAACAGAATGGAGACGAACATAATGCCGAGGAACAGAATGGCGAAGAAGGGAGCCAAGAGGAAGCAGTTGTGGTGGATGCAGATTCCACAGATGGTGCTGTACTTGTTAATGGAAACGAACCTGAGGAAGAGTGGGGTACGAATAATGAAGAAACCCCGTCAGCCTAAAAGCAAATTGGTTGGGGCAGTGTGAAAATCCAAATTTTGTCTCTGGTGATTAATTGATTCTAAAGTGCCATCTCTAACTCCCGATCTCACATGTTATTTTTTCTACCACTACCACAACTAGTAAAAATATTTGTTTTTGTTTTATCAATGTGCTATGCTAGCACTATATCTGTCTGGCTCATCAATATCTGACACAAAGTTTAGGTCTAGTCAGGCTCAGGTGGTGCTAGTTTTCTAACCGATGGCTGGGTCTTAGTCTTGCAAGTTCTAGCTGTTATTACTCTTTACATTATTCATTTTTGAACAAGCATGCATCTAACATATGGTAGTTGAGGGCCAATCCAATTTCTGACTTAAATTGATTTACTACTTAAAAACATCTCTAGGAGTGTTAGACTACTTCCAACCATTGCTGTTAGATTTAAAAGTGTTGAATTTATGTTAGCTATCCACTCCTTGTAATTTCCATGTGCTGTTAGTTCTAGTTTTGTTACAATATGTGCTTGCATTTTGGCTCTTCTCTTTGACGTTTGGAAAATTTCAAATTTATTTTGTTGAGGTTTTCAAAAAAGTTTTCCTTTTAGTGGAGTCATTTGTGATTTGAGTGGGTGGGTGTATGACATCTTGGTCCTTACTCCTCTACCCATTTTGTTTGCAGTGCTTACACCACATCACTAGGTCTTCTTTCAAGTCAATCGGTCCAGCTGTATTAATCCCGTAAGGTGAGCAAAGCATGCTTTAGATATAATGGATAGGTTTGTATAGAGAGATGAACAAGTTTGAACAGAGCATCGGTATGCAACCAGAGTGGTTGTTTGGTGGAAAATATTGAAGAAACTCCACAAGAGTGGGATCTGGCAGAAAGTTGGGCTCACTACACTACACAATTGAATATGTTTTGGATAGGGCACTTTAGCATCGTTTATGTTGATTGTGCACTGTCAATTTGGCCTACTCATTGCTAAGATTGATGATGATTTTTCACAACATTTCAAATGTGGTGATTTTTTGTTTTCTTGCCTTGGAAGTATGGTTGATATTTGGTTTATAGTTAAATGACGATGAAATGCAGTAAATGTTTACCTTTGCTACATGCTTAAAGAACGAGTAACTTAAAAGATATCGGCTCTATTTTTCAATGATAGTAAATTTACTTCATATGGTGGTTTCCTCCCCTTTTATTGTTTATTTTCTTGGGTGAACTCAGGTTTCTTGCTGGATGCTAGAAAAAAAGGTTATTATAGGGATCGGTTGTCTCTTTCCAGGTGGTGTGGCTATATAGCGCATTGAATTTTGTCATGGAAGATTTAGTATAAAGGATTCCTAGTTTCGTTTATAATTGTTGATGTTTTAGCATATTCTTTGAGGCCCTCGTATTCCTGAAGTTTCTTATTGTGAATTTACAAAGTTGAATTAGAGATTGCTCTCATCCAACTCCCCTTTTGCCTCGCATATTATTTATTTGAAACTCCACGGTATTCTTTTTGTGTTTTGAGAATTTCCTACGAGTGTAATTCGCCATGTACACATACTTGAAGAAACATGATTTTTGTTTGTTGGCACCCTATCAATAATTGCCAGGATCTTCCATGTAATGATTCTTACGTCTGATGAATAGATGTGGAAATGCGTAGATAAATCGACTTTTTATCAATAGCTGTGTAAAATGCACTACTGTGATTTGGCTTAAAACCTGTTTAAGGTCCCAGAAATCCTATTTGACCAAATGAAATGTGTTATAAATAGGGTGGGGGGGTGTTTAAAAACACTGGTTTATCTGTATTATTTGCGTTATCCAATATGTTTCAACTCATAAGTTAGATATTGTGGATTTTGCAGGGTTAAAAAAATCAAAAACATAAATGTCACGGGTTGGGGTGGTGTGTTGAGATTTTTGAAACCTCATGAACTTTATCTATCTTGTATATCCTGTAACAACAAATTTAATTTGTTGTTTTATATTCTGTTTTTGTTTTTTTGGTTATAACTTGTAATAGGTTTTAGGCTAATTTATCAAGTTTAAATTTTAGTTTTGATTCAATTCAACATATGAAAATTAGTTGGATTTCGAGTTTTAAGGTGATTGTTTATATTTTTTGTGACTAGATTGGTTTAACAATAGTGTTTTGGATTAAAAATAAATTTTTAGATAAATAAATAAAGAATATTATTTTTCCAAATTTTAGAGATGAACAGGTAATATTATAATATTATGTTTGCCTCATTAACCTTAAAAAAAATATAGGCTCATTGGTGGGCTGTTGTTTAAGTAGGTCAAGTGTTAGGCCTGATCTACCAAGCCTAACACCTTGAAAAAATGCTTCTATAATACATTAGTATATATTTGTTTTTCAAATAAATTTTGGATTTATGCTGTAATTAGCTTGTGATGATTTTTTTAATAATATTATGTATGTTTAGTTTTTAAAGATGTAGGTATGATTCATTTTTTTTAAAATTTTATATGGATTAAATTTGTTTTTTTAATATTGATTTTTTTAAAAGATTTTTCATATGTGGAGCCTTGTATTTTTTTTTTGTATTCAATAAATTTTATGTGTATCGATTTCTATTATAAATTTTATGTGTTTTTCTATTACAAATTTATTTTGATAGAGAAATTCATTAAATGCAATAAGCTAAATTACTCGTGTTGTGATGTTAAATATTTTGATATTCATTTATTGCTTAATTTCTTACAATATCTCAGTATTAGGTTGATGTTTTATTTTGCAATTGTAATTTTTTTATCATGTAATTAAATAAAAAATAGTTTTGAAAAAAAATTATAATCTCACTAGAGTCCATAACCCGGTTCACGGGTTTTGCGTGCTATCTTGGGTTATCCAGTTCATAAGTTTGACGAGTTCATTCGCTGACTGGATATGCTTCTTGGTTTTTGGTCCGTTAATTGTTTTTAATAGTTTTTTTCTCTATTTTATTCTTCAATATTTGATTGATTCAAAAATAAACGGCAAGATTTATTTCTTTTTTGTTTTCTTTAAGGTTATCTATGTTTCAAATAAGTTTTTATTTTTAGGTTGATACTCAATTTTGTGACAATATATTTTTATTATATAATTAAAAAAATTATAAAAAAATTATTAAACTTAATAGAGTCTATGACATGATTTGTTTGAAGATTGAGATCAATCTAATATGTCATTGTCTCAATAGTTTTTTTTTTTTTAAATTATCATCTCGAAGTTTTATTAAAACCAAAGTCATGTTTTTACCTGTTATCAAGATTATATTTTGATTTATGAAATCAATTAATTTTAATTTGGGTTAATTCTTACGTGATTTAGTTTGAAACTTGAGTTAAGTGAAAGTTAGGTTACGAAATTTTAAAATTAATATAATAAATTAGGTTTAATAACACAATTAAAAAATTATTTATTATTTTAATATTTTAAAAAATTTATCGAATGCGGAAGAACAGAATAGTAGTAATGATATAAAGTTGTTTCGGTGTAAACTCAAAGAAACTTTAAGAATATATATATTAAAAGGACGTGACTTCTGATATGGAAGAGCTTGACAATATAATTATGGTTTTTAAATATTTGCATTCTAAATAAACAATTATTTGAAAGATCTGCTGTTTCAAATCAAACAAAAAATTGTTCAAATCAATGATTAATATAAAAATATTATTATTGACGTGTTATTTAAATAAAGAAAAATCGACACTAATATGATATCTTAAATCTAATGAGGGGAATGTTAAATAAAGAAAAATTGACACCCACATGATACTTCACACTAGCAAAAACAATTATAATATATAGACGGACATACTGATAAATAGATTATTGTGAATTTTTTTTTTGACTGAATATGTTCTACCAATATTCATGATAAACATCAATAAAAATATTTTCTCAACAAATTATTACTAATAGATTTATTAACGGACTACAAATCACTAATGAGAATTTTTCTCACAGATTATTTTTATTTATAGATCCATAGAAAAAATTCTTGCTGACATATTATGAGTATAAATATTGATAAAAAATTATATTGATAAATCTAAAAATTATAGTAATTTCCAATCTAATGGAAAGAATGTTTAAAGTGCGAACAAAATATTATTTGCTCAAAGTCTAAAATTTTTTTGTTTAAAATTAATTTTATTTTATTTTTATATCTTTTTAATATTCTAATATCAAAAATAAAATTTAAAAAATTATTATCTTAATATATATATATTTGTTTTGAGGAAAAAAGAAACTTTAAAGCAGGCCCGATGAGCAGTAAAATGCATCTACACACACTTAAAGTTGCTTTTTTTTTTTTTCTCTCTCCAACTGCAGATGTAGAGAGCATACGTTATTGTGAATCTTCATCGAGTCCCTTCTATTTATGACCTTCTGCAGAAAAGGATGACACCAGAATTTCCAATGATCTGGCTACACTCTGCCAAATGCCTGGGTCCTTCTTTGGGATGGATGTTACATCATCAATTAGTTTAGAAACAAAATAATACTCTGACAACTACAATTTTTTTTACTAAATTGAGCAAAAAATTCTTAGAATTATAATAAAAATATAAAAAAATCAAAAAATATTATAATAAAATATTTTTACAAATATAATTATCGAGTTTATATTTGTTTATTAAATTCATTGTTGTATTCATCTAAAATATTTAATTTTTAATTTATTATTTAACGAGTGACCTTCTTTTTTCTCCCACTTCACTATAAATTCGATCACATTTGAGAATTTTATATTTTAAATAAGTAAAATTATTTATTATTTATTTGAATTTAATTTTAAAAAATATTAATTTTTATTTTATATATATATATATATATATATATATATATGCTCAGATTTTGAAATCTAAAGGCCCAATAATCGGCCCAGTAAACACGAGTAATCATTCAACTCCAAATTTCCTAAAAGAAACCAAAAGGAGAGGGGGAAAAAAGAGGAATAATAAAAGGTAAAAATACAAAGGGAACCTGTTTAAAATTAAAAATGAAAAGGGTCCCCTTGGTCTCTGACATAATCCATACCCAGCCCCTCAATCCATCTCCAAAATAATAATAATAATAATAATAGCATTAGAAACCCTTTTCCTCGTTTTGAAGTTTGGATCTCCTTTGCTAGGGTTTTGCTCCAGCTTCCGCTCCAGCTCTTGTAAGTCTCCACCTTCGCTTCTTCGTACAGAATCTTCTTATATGTTTTCTCTCCTCTCTGCCTGTTTGTTTCTCAGTGAGAATTTCTTTTTTTCGCTCGCAAATGTTTCGAGTTTTAGGGTGGGGTGCGTGTATCCTCTACGCTTGTTAGTGTCTTGGTTAGTTTTTTGTTGGGTGTCCCAGCTCACAAACTGCAGGTTTAGATTAGATTGTTAGGTTTATTATCTCACACCTTCTGTCTGGTTGGTGGGAGAATTGAAAGAAAGTGAAGAGCATTTCTTTTTGAATCCGAGATTTTATTGATAATTCTTCGCCTTACTTTTTTCTTTATTTCGATTAATTAGTGGGGAGGTAGGTGCTTTTTTTTTTAATCTGATGGAGCTGAGCTGTAGCTTGTTTCTTTCTAATTCAAACTATTTTCCTCTAGGGTTTTTTTTTTTGCCCTCTTTTGACTTGCAATATATTTCTTTTACCAGTTATTTAGTTGCTGATGCTCACCTTTAACAAATCATTTATACGCTGTCCGTTTTGTATGATTTAACTGCCATTCATTTTAACTCTGAGACTGTTTCAGAGTTGAAATTCATTTTTTTTACTGTATATCCTCGCATATGCTTTGTGGTTCGAGGCAATCTTAAAGAAGTCTAGAGATGTTTAATATAAGTTTGAGATGGAATTTTTATAATTATGAGGGAAGAGGGAATGATCAAATCATTGTGTGTGAAGGAGTTTCCTTATGAATTTGTACACTTCTAACTGGGATGAAGATAAAAGGTTTATCATGATTTAATGAAAATTCCATCTGGTTAAGTTTGTTTCTGTTCTCAATTATTGATTTAGGTTATTCCTGCTTTCATTTCTCAATTATTGATCCTGGACATGATAGTTGGATGTGAGATAGCTAGCTAGGCTTTGAGCCTTTTCCTGAATGTAACTTTGGTTTAAGCAATCAATGTCTTAAGAGCCCAACATTTTGTGTACTTGTTTATTTTTGGGATAAAAATATCATCCAGACTCTGTTATGCATAAATTATCTTAAGAGCAGTTTCCTGTTGTGTCATAGGTTGTTTGTGATGCATGATGTAGAATATTTAACCCTCTATTACCTTCCGTTAGGGATATACTGAAGTGGTAGTGACAATATTTTACCGGGTTTAAGTAATGAAGTCTTGGAATACATTAGAGCAGAAGAATTTGCAAGTTTATTTTTCAATTGTGTATTTTGATTATTAGTATCCTTCTCATGTTAGTAACTTTATGGACTTAATTTAGGGAGACAGTTTGTTTGACATTTCTTACTAAATGGAACATCGAGCAGTCAGATTTTAAATCATTCATCGCTCTAGTTTCCACAACTTTAGCTCTGCTTTCTACATTTGTCACTTGTGTAGAAAGAGTGTGCTTTGGAATTATTTGATAGTCATGGTGAGAAAGATAAAATCTGTTGATATGCAGGATTCATCTTCACCCTGTCTTGTGGAGATAACAGTTCATAAGTTTTAGGTTTTTGGCTTTGTTTGACGATGGGGGATGCAGAAAATTCCCTTCCTCCTTCGAAGAAGAGGGCTGCTGGAAGGGAGATCTCCAGAGATAACCCTGGTCTTGATGATGATGACTCTGTTGAGCAAGAAACTGGGACTTTCAAGAGAGCCAGTGAAGAGGTACTGGCAGGAAGAAGAATTGTGAAAGTTCGTCGCAACCAAACCACATCAACTCCATCATCCAATCCATTTGCTAGCATTCGCCTAGTTCCTCCTACTGAGCCAATTGCGGGCACTGCTGTAGCCACAACTGAAGTAGTTAGTACTAGGCAGCAAATTTCAGAAGAAGGGAAAAGTGATGTGTGCGAGGATGTTGAAAAGGGTCAAGGTGAGAAGACTGAGCAGTCAGAGAGTGAGATTGATAAGCCAGTGGCTGAAAGTGCTGAAGATAAGAAGAATGCTGTAGATAAGGAGAAAAGTAAGGAGCCAGAAGGAAAGACTGACGAGCCAGTGGCTGAGACTGCTATGGACAAGGAGAGTGTGGAAGATAAGGGAAATACCAAAGATGAGCCAGTGACTGAAATTGCTACAGATAAGGAGAAGGGTGAGGAATCAGAGGGCAAGGTTGATGAGCCAGTGGCTGGGACTGCTATAGACAAGGAGAGTGCGGAAGATAAGGGAAATAACAGTACAGTCAATGAGGCAACTGAATTGAAGGTGGATAATGAGAAACCATTGGAAGATGAGACTGAGAAAGAAAAGGCTACAGGAGATGATGATGCAGAAAATCAAGATAAGAAGGATAATGGTAGTGAAAATGTTGATCCAAGTTCTGAAGGTGCCCCTTTGAATTCATTCCAACAGCTTTCAAGTAGCCAGAATGCTTTCACAGGGCTTGCTGGAACTGGGTTTTCCACTACTTCGTTCACTTTTGGTTCATTTCCAAAGGATGGCTCTGTAATGGGTGGTGGTTCTGGTTCTCTGTTTGGGCAGAAAAATGAACAACCTTCTTTTGGATTCGGTCTCTCTAACAATGGAAGCTCTTCACTGGCGTCTATTGTCTCAAAGACCGAGGGAACTGGTTTTCCATCTATGCAGGAGGTTCCAGTTGAGACAGGGGAAGAGAATGAGAGAGTGGTGTTCTCTGCTGATTCAGTGGTGTTTGAATTTCTTGATGGTGGCTGGAAGGAGCGTGGAAAGGGAGAACTCAGGGTCAATGTATCTACCACTGGAGCTGAAAGAGCCAGACTTCTAATGAGAGCTAGGGGTAATTTCAGGTTAATTCTGAATGCAAACATTTATCCTGATATGAAGCTTACAAATATGGACAAGCGAGGTATCACTTTTGCCTGCATGAACAGTATTGGTGAAGGTAAGGACAGCCTTTCCACTTTCGCACTGAAGTTCAAAGACAGTTCCATTGTAGAAGAGTTTCGCACAGCTGTCACTGCACATAGAGATAAAGCACCTGTAGCTCTGAAGACTCCAGAGAATTCACCAAAGGCTTCTGATGAGTGAGGTGCCTCACATTGAACCACATAAAAATGTTGTACTGGGAAACCGTTAACTGTTCTTCATTGAAGAGAAGAATTACTTTCAGGTTATCCTGATGCCTTTTGTAGCAGAGTTTGAAAAGGTGCACTCCCCTTTTTGTTGTTGAACCTCGGTTTAGTCTTCAGGAGAATGCTCTTTATTTGAGGTTATTTCCTGCTTCAACTGCATAAATTTACAGCTGAAAGGACACGGAATGTTTGACAGTTTTATAGTTGCTCCCTTGCACAAGGGATACATATATTGTATTGCATTGTTGCATGTTGAATGTTTACCGGACGTCCGGCATGAATTTATCCTTTAGGTGTCTCAAAAGGTGATGTTGATTTTCACATCTTAGCACACAACCGACATTAAAGTATAAAAATATGTTAAACATGTAAATGAGGATATTGTTGTCAAGGACAAAACCCAAGAACAGACCTCGTTCACAGATTGGGAAAACTTCAACCTCACCTTAATTTGCTTACACATCTGGTGAACCAAGCATCATTTTGCGAGCCCATTTGAAATTCCAACCTAATTACTACTTTTTTAGTTCCATAAATTTGAAATGTGAAGAGAGAGATTGAGTTTATGGTAGTCAACTTTGGTGTTAATTTATTATTCAAAAGGCTAAGCTCCTTTTTTTGATGATAATATAAAGTATTTTTTTATTTAAAAATATATTATAATAATATTTTTTATTTTTAAAATTTATTTTTTACACTCACGTATCAAAATAATTTAAAAAATATAATTTTTTTAAAATTAAAATTTTAATGAAAAACATGTTAAAATTTATTGCCAAACACCCTGAAAGCATTTCAAACGCAACCAACCTTTCTTTTCACTATTTGGTATCACAACTTATTACGTGGATCCATGTAATTTCCCTCAAAATCTTGTTACCTTGCGCTGTGATCCACTATTTATTTTTCTTTTAATGTAAGAGATGTTAGGATACTGACATGCAAACCCGATAAGATAAAAGACAAAGGATATGATAAAATGAGAAATTAGACACACAAGAATGTACGTGGTTCACCCAATTTGGCTACGTCCACAGGCAAGTATAGAAGGATTTTACTAAGTAATGTGGAATTACAATTTCTCTCTTCTAATAGGAGAACAACTGAAATCTCTCTATTATTAGGAGAAAACACCTCACTTATTATTTTACAAATACCTCACAACTTCGTGGGATTACTCTCTCTTCTTGCTCTTTTGTTTCTCTTTTGTGGTGTGTCTATAATGCTTGGATGCATTGCCTATTTATAGGCAAGCATCCATGCAAAAGACAAGGTGCAAGGCAAGTGGCACCAATTTGGTGCCTATAATTTTTGACTAAGGTGTAAAGGATGGCTTCACCTCCACCCACCATTGTTGACTTAGGTGGCTGGCTTCACATTCTCCCACTTGAAGACTTTGATGATTTAATCAAGTCTTCACACGTGATCTTCTGTGATTCTTCTATCCTTATACTTGCCATCTTCATGCTGCTTACGTTTCTGCTAGGCCATAAGAGAATCTGCACCATATGTACTTGTCAGTGTTGACTGGTTTGGTCAAAGCATTTGCTGGGTTTTTCTTTGTGTGAACCTTCTGGAAATCTACACTTCCATCTTCCACCACTTCGCGAACAAAGTGATATTGAACATCTATGTGTTTTGTTCTTGAATGAAACACTAGATTCCTTGCAATATGCAAGGCACTCTGATTATCACAATACAAATCTTCTCTTGTTTGTGCCCGAGCTCATCCATATTGCTTCTTTACAAGCTTGTGTAGCTTCCATATACTCAGCTTCTGTTGTGGATAACGCTACAACAGTATGAAGTTTAGAGACCCAACTTACAGCTCCTCCTGCAATTATAAACACATAGCCTGTAATGGATTTTCTTTTCTCAAGGTCGCCAGCAAAATCTGAATCAATATAACCTTTGACAGTAAATTCTAATCCTCCATAACATAATACGGCATCTGAGGTACCTTTGATGTATCTCAAGATCCTCTTAATAGTATTCCAATGCTTTCTACCAGGATTTGCCATGTATCGACTAGCTGCTCCCACTGCTTATGCAATGTCTGGTCTTGTATATATCATGGCAAACATTAAACTTCCCACTGCTGATGCATACGGTACTTGAGACATCTCCATCCTCTCTGCTTCATTGCTAGGAGACATACTTGAGGATAATTTGAAGTTAATTGGAAGTGGGGTGGAAATTGGCTTACAATCTTGTATGTTGAAGCGTCGTAAGATTTTCTTCAAATAATTCTTCTGAGAAAGCCAAATCTTCCTCTTACTTCTGTCTCGGTGAATTTGCATCCCTAAAATCTTGTTTACTGGTCCCAAGTCCTTCATATCAAACTCCCTAGCCAATTGTGCCTTCAATTCTCGGACTCGATATTTGTTGGGGCCTATTACCAACATGTCATCCACGTACAACAACAGAATGATGAAATCATCATCTTCTTCAAACCTCTTGTAATATGTACAATGGTCTGAACTGAGTCTGTTGTACCCAAGGCTAATTATGAAGGAATCAAATCTCTTGTACCAACACCTCAGTGCCTGTTTGAGACCGTATAGAGATTTGTTCAACCTGCAAACCAAGTTCTCTTTGCCTGTTTCAACAAAACCCTCTGGTTGGAGCATATAAATTTCTTCTTCAAGTTCTCCATGAAGAAATGCAGTTTTCACATCTAACTGCTCTAAGTGAAGATCAAATATAGCACACATCGCCAAGACTACTCTGATTGTAGCAAGTCGTACCACCGGGGAAAATATCTCATTAAAGTCTATTTCTTCTTTCTGAGCATATCCTTTCACCACTAATCTTGCACGGTACCGCTCCACTTGATCA
>Ga0307515_10007394_pt1 | contig 21721 bp, 18 predicted proteins | sample 17_EM_MG_FD_194513 | JGI IMG/M metagenome (GOLD analysis project Ga0307515, IMG submission 194513) | Populus trichocarpa ectomycorrhiza microbial communities from riparian zone in the Pacific Northwest, United States - 17_EM | ecosystem: Host-associated > Plants > Roots > Unclassified | place...
GGCATCTACTCCGCCACAATCCTCAACCAAGTCGCCGGCTCCGACAACATGATCACCGCCTTCGGCTGGAACGTAGTCCTAAACCTCTTCTACATCCCGGGAAGCTTCCTCGGCTGTTTCGCCAGCGACTGGATCGGGCCACGCTACTGCCTAATCCTCGGGCTGGTCCTGCAAGCAATCTCCGGCTTCCTCATGACCGGCTTCTACGGCACCCTCGCAACCGCAAACCACATCGCCGCCTTCGTCGTGATCTACGGCCTATTCCTAACCTTCGGCGAGCTGGGCGCCGGCGACAACGTCGGCGTCATCGCCTCCAAGACCTGCGCCACCCCGATCCGCGGCCAGTACTACGGCATCGCCGCCGCAACCGGGAAGGTCGGCGCCTTCGTCGGCACGTACGTATTCCCCATCATCATCCGGAACGCGGGCGGAAGCGAAACGACCAGGGGGAACCAGGCGCCGTTCTGGGTGAGTAGCTGTCTGTGCGTGCTTTCGGCGGGCCTGGCCATGTTGCTGCCCCACATCGGCCAGGATACTATCCAGAAGGAGGATCGGGAGTTTAGACGGTATCTGGAAGAGAGTGGGTGGGATGTGAGCCAGCTGGGGTTGAGGACGGCGGATGTGGAGGAGGTTGCGAGCGGGCTGGAGGGGAAGACGAGTTGATGTGGTGTTGTAAATTATTACGTGATAATTCCTGTGAGGTTCTGGAAATTTAGAGATACCTGCTTTACATGTGCATAAAATCGAATTTTTTTTTACTAAACTTCCAGCTTCTGTCCATATTGCTGGATGATAAACCGGACGTTGAGGTACAGTTTTTGAACAGTCGCGTTTTGGGACAAGTCGTGAACACGGCTACAGAGCTCTCTATCTCACTTTCGGCTAGGTCAACCTTGATGGAAATGCATATAAATAGCTAGTGGACTAGCGGACTGTAGTAGGCAGGCTAGGCCTTTCGACATGACCGCCTGGTCGGCTACACAAATACGATACCGAATTTATTAGTACGGGGCGTACCGAGAGCCATGATCAGTGTGAAGCAGTAGCAATTCAAATCCTATCAACTCAACGCTGCCGCTTGGTAGAGGCCATGAAGCAAGCCAGAAAAGAGGCGTCACCCACTCTCTCCGCTCTATTGTCCGTACCAGGCCTATTCCCGCAACAAGGGTAGATGGGTTATTTTACACACTAGATATGTGCTCCAGTCTTCTCGCAGCCTTATTCGTTTAACAATCTCATAAGAAACACCAAGTTCACAGTAAAAGACACCGAATGACCAGCCCAATCAATATGTACGATCCACAAAGCTGTATATAATACAAACAATAAACAAATAAACGCAAAAGCGGAAAGTAAAAAAACCCTTCACCCATGAGCCCATGACAATCATCCAGACATCCAGTATAAGCAAAAGAAAAAACCCACCCGCCCACACCAACGAAAACCCCCTCAAGACCCCAAGACAAACCCCTCTCCCAAGATATAAGATAGAACCTCCAATCCCAATCCCAATTACTCACTCCTCAATACTTTTCCCATTGATAAAATAAGCCGTAGTCATAAACAGAAGCAAACACCTGCCTTCCAAAGTTCGCTCCGGGTAGTAATCCAGATACAAAGAAGAAAAAGCACAAGAGAATCAGTCCCAACCAAACTCATACAACAAATAAACTAAGAGGACGCTGCAACTGCAATCTGTTGAAGCGGGGCGCGATCGGCACGGCCTAGGAGCTCGACAGGACGGGTGGAGCGGTTCACAATCCCCCCCGTAACAGGTAATCTAGTGGACTGCATGAGGTACTGGTCGACCTCACGAGCACATTGGCGACCCTCATTAATTCCCCTAATTGTATATTAGCAAAGACCTGTTGATATATAAGATAAGGTTACTCACCAAACAATCAAACTCTGTCCTCTTCTACAATCTCCCGCAGCAAAGATGCCAGGTTCAGAAGTCGCATATTGTCCAGCTGCAGTCTTGACATTTGAGCGTGGATCACGGTCAAGATCGCCCAAAGCCTTGTCCTCAGGACCCAAGAAACCCATGGAAAGCAATACCATATCGGCAGGGAAGAATTGCTCAGAACCTTCAACTTGCTTCATGTCCCAACCGCCGCGTTGGCTTCGTTGCCATTCAACGCGGACAGTGTTGATACCCTTGACGTTTCCATTACCGTCGCTAACAAACTCCTTGCTCATAACGCAGTATTCGCGGGGATCACGACCGTACTTAGCCTGAACCTCAGAGTGACCATAGTCAACACGGAAAATCTTAGGCCACTGCGGCCAAGGGTTGTCACGGGCACGCTCAGAAGGAGGTTGAGGCAAAAGCTCGAAGTTGACCACAGATTTGGCTCCATGGCGAACCGCAGTACCGATACAGTCGTTTCCGGTATCGCCACCACCGATGACAACAACATCCTTGTCTTTGGCGGAGATGTACTTCCCATCCTGGAGGTTGGAGTCAAGAAGGTCCTTAGTGTTGGCGTGAAGGAAAGTCATGGCGAAGTCGATGCCCTTGAGTTCACGACCTGGGATAGGAAGGTTGCGCGGAACGGTTGCTCCAGTGGCGACGATAACCGCGTCATTCTCTTCCCTGAGAGCGGACAGCTGGATGTCTTCTCCAACATGCGTGTTGGTCTTGAAAACAATGCCTTCCGCAGTCATGAGGTCGATACGGCGTTGAAGGACACCCTTGTCGAGCTTCATGTTGGGAATACCGTACATCATAAGACCACCAACACGGTCGTGACGCTCATAGACGGTAACGCTGTGGCCGGCCTTGTTCAACTGATTTGCGGCAGCCATTCCTGCAGGTCCAGAGCCGATGATAGCGATCTTCTTTCCAGTTCGGCTCTTTGGAGGTTTTGCAACGACCCAGCCTTCTTCGAAACCGCGGTCAATAATAGCACACTCTATGCTCTTGATACCGACTGGGTCTTCATTGATGCCAAGGACGCAAGAACCCTCGCAGGGAGCGGGACAGACTCGACCAGTAACTTCGGGGAAGTCGTTTGTAGCAAGAAGAGCGAACAAAGCGTCCTTCCACTTGTTCTGGAAGACCAATGTGTTCCATTTGGGGATGACATTGGAGATGGGGCAACCAGTGTCACTCTGACAGAATGGAACACCACAATCCATGCAACGAGCCGACTGGTACTTGAGCTCATCGACGTCTAGTCTCCGAGAGAGCTCTTGCCAATCCTTGGTACGAGACTTGGGGTTCCTGTACTTCTCGGTCTTGCGGTCGTAGAGCATGAATCCCTTTGTCTTGTTGAGAACCAAGGTGGACTTCTTTTTCTGTGCTTTGGTATCCGGGATACTGTCTTCCAAGTCGGTCATGCTGGCTTCATGCTTGTGCTCCGTCTTCTCGGTGTCAACGCTTTGAGTCTCGTGCTCCGGCATCGCATGGGGGAAACCTCTGGCTTGCGCTGCCTTCGCGGCCTCAGCCTCAAGGGTTCGCTTGTAGTCGGTCGGGAGAACCTTGACAAATCGTGTGAGGGCTCTTCTGAAGTCCAGGAGAACTCTCTTCGCAATCTCGGAGCCAGTATAGTGGTAGTGGTCCTCAATGAGCCCACGCACCCAAGCAATCTCAAGGGGATCGGAAAGACCAGAGAGCTCAACCATCTCCATGTTAACTTTGCCGGGGAAGTTTTGCTTGAAGTCGAGAACATATGCAATACCTCCCGACATACCAGCACCAAAGTTGCGACCAGTTTCTCCAAGAATGACCACACGACCTCCTGTCATGTACTCGCAGCCGTGATCACCAACACCTTCGACAACAGCAATAGCACCAGAGTTCCTGACAGCAAAACGCTCGGCAGCAATACCATTGAAGTATGCCGAACCGGAAGTTGCACCATAGAGACAGACGTTACCAACGATGATGTTCTCTTCGGCCTGGTAAGTAGCGTTCCGGGGAGGATAAATGGCGATGCGGCCACCAGAGAGACCCTTTCCGACATAGTCGTTGGCGTCACCCTCAAGTTCCAGCGTGACACCGGGTGCAAGGAAAGCACCGAATGACTGCCCGGCGGAACCTGTCAGACTGACATGAACAGAGTCTTCTGCTAGCCCATTCTCTCCCTTCGCTTTGCTGATCTTGTAGGAGAGCGTGGCACCAAGCGCGCGGTCGGTGTTCACAATTTCAGCATCAATACGGCTAGGAATGCCTTTGGCGATCGTGTCTTCGGCTTCTTCGATGAGTTTATTGTCCAACCTGACATGGAGACGATGATCTTGCTTCCTAACGTTGAAAGTAGCAACACCAGGACGGAGCGTGTGTGCAGGCGTGAGGATACGGCTGAGATCAAGGTTCTTGGTCTTCTCAGTCAACAGATCCTTGCGAACGAAAAGCTTCTCCGAGTGTCCAACCATCTCGTTGATAGTGCGGAAACCCAATTTGGCCATAATTGAACGGAGCTCATTGGCGACATAGTAGAAGAAGTTGATCACTTGCTCAGGTGTACCTGTAAATTTCTTGCGGAGCTCTGGGTCCTGGGTGGCGATACCAACAGGGCAGGTGTTCAAATGGCACTTTCTCATCATAATACATCCCATGGCGATCAAAGGAGTGGTGGCGAAACCATATTCTTCGGCACCTAGCAAGCAAGCAATCGCGACATCACGCCCCGTTCTCAGCTGACCGTCAGTTTCGACGACGACACGTCCACGCAGATCATTGAGAACCAAGGTCTGATGAGTCTCGGCAAGACCAAGCTCCCAAGGTACACCGGCGTACTTGATACCAGTCCATCGCGAAGCACCAGTTCCACCATCGTGGCCAGAGATCAGGATATGATCCGCCTTAGCCTTTGCGACACCAGATGCGACGATACCGACACCAGTCTCAGACACAAGTTTGACGGAAACTCGCGCACGGGGATTTGAGCACTTGAGGTCGTAGATGAGCTGCTTCAAGTCTTCAATTGAGTAGATATCATGATGGGGGGGAGGTGAAATGAGACCGACACCGGGCGTAGAATGACGTGTTTTCGCAATAGACTGCGAAACCTTGTGCCCGGGGAGTTCTCCTCCTTCACCAGGCTTCGCACCTTGTGCCATCTTAATTTGAAGTTGGTCGGCGTCGGCAAGGTAGTTGGATGTGACACCAAAGCGTCCAGATGCAACCTGCTTGATGGCGGATCTCATGGCATCTCCATTCTCCATGACGCGGCTTCTCTCGGGATCTTCTCCACCTTCACCCGTGTTGGACTTTCCGCCTAATCTGTTCATAGCAATTGCCAAAGTAGAGTGAGATTCCATGGAAATGGATCCGTAAGACATGGCTCCGGTACAGAAGCGGCGAACGATCTCCGTCCAAGGTTCGACCTCGTCGATGTGGATCTCTCTCGACGATTTGTAGTCAAAATCTAGCACACCTCGGAGTGTACATTTCTTGATCTGTTCATATGCAGACAAAGAGTATGCTTCATAGGACTTGTCGTTCTTTGACCGAACGGCATCTTGAATGTTGGCAATACTGACAGGGTCGTTAATGTGGGCCTCGCCACCATCACGCCAGTGGTACTCCCCAGTTTCGGGAAGTCCAGGGACTGAGATAATCTCTCGCGATGGATATCCCCGTTCGTGGAAGGCGAAGGCGTCCTCGGCGATGTAGTCGAATGTGATACCCTTGATACGACACGCTGTCCCAGCGAAACATCGATCCACAACAGAATCGTCGACACCAAGCGCTTCGAAAATCTGAGCGCCTTTGTAACTCTGCAGCGTGGAGATGCCCATCTTGCTCATAACCTTCAAGATACCTCCGTCACACGAATGCTGATAGTTCTCAACGATCTTCTGGTTTGTAAGGCCCCCCCGAATCAATCTTTCTCGGTTCATCTTTAAGATGCATTCCAAGGCAAGGTAAGGACAGACGGCATCAGCACCATAGCCCACGAGAACACACAGATGATGAACCTCCCGAGCCTCCGCAGTCTCTACGACAATTGCAACCTTTGAACGGAGTCTGTTGCGAACAAGATGATGATGGACTGCTCCGCAGGCAACAAGAGCGGATACGGGAACGCGGTCGGCAGAGGTATTGCGGTCAGATAGAATGATAATTTTAGCTTCCTGTTCGAGGGCCTCGCTGGCTTGAGTGCAAATGGAGTCTAGAGCATTGGTGTACCCTGCAATACCGTGTGATTTGGGGAAAGTGATGTCAATCTTTTGAACACTCCACGATTTGTGGACCTCCTGAATTCGGTTCATTGCATTGAATTCCTCTAGAGAGAGGACTGGTGAGGGGATGAGTAAGCGGTGGCATTGAGAAGGGTTAATTTCTAATAGGTTGCCCTGGGGCCCGACATAACATTCCAAGGACATGACTATGGCCTCACGGATAGGATCAATTGGCGGGTTGGTGACTTGGGCGAAAAGTTGCCTGAAATAGTCGTACAAAAGACGTGGTTGGTTTGCGAGGCATGCCAGGGGGCCATCGTTACCCATGGAACCAAGGGCTTCCTTCGAATCCGCTGCCTATACAATAGAGGTTCATTAAATGCTGTTTTTTTTATCGTTTGCCTGGGCGTAGACTTCAGGATTTGTGGCTTACCATAGGACCTAGCAGCAGGGTTACCTGTTCATAAGAATATCCAAAGGCAAGCAAACGGTTATCGCTTTGCAGTCGGACATCATCGAGAGGGGCATCAATGGTCACACCACTACTCTTCAACTCTACTTGAATTTTATCCAAAGTGAGCAACTGATCGTCCGCCCACGATCTAAAATCGAAACGAGACGAAACCTGCGACTTCAGCTCTCTGTCATCGACAATACGCCCCTCCACCGTATCAACCAGGAGCATTCGACCGGGCTGGAGTCTGCCCTTCTGAACGATCTTCTCAGACGGTATCAAGATAGCCCCAACCTCGGACGCGCAAATAATACGATCATCGTCGGTCACGTAGAATCTACATGGTCTTAGACCGTTTCGGTCCAGGTTGGCACCACAGTAACGTCCGTCTGCGAATGTGAAAAGTGCGGGACCATCCCATGGTTCCATCAAACATGCGGCCCACTCGTAAAACGCGGCCTTCTTAGGGTCCAGATCGACGTTATCTTGCCATGCTTCGGGAACCATCATCATGATGGCTTCTGGTAGGGACATTACACCGTTGATAACGAGGAGCTCCAGCACGTTGTCAAAAGCGGCAGAATCAGAACCTCCGTCTTCAATAATTGGGTATAGTCTCTCTAGCTCTTCGCCAAAGAATGTAGACTTCATGACACCCTCACGTGCCCTCATCCAATTCTTGTTACCACGCAGTGTATTTATTTCACCTATCGCAGTGTTAGCAATTGTCCGCCGGTATAGTACACGACCTGGGATCCTTGCCATTGTGAGCAGCCAATCGCAACGGCTGAGCACGATCCCAACTGGGGAATGTGTTTGTTGAGAAGCGAGAATGGACCAGGGCAAAGTACACCTCGAAATCAACATTCACCAGGTCATGGTAGTAGGTGTAAACTTGTACCGGAGCCAACTGTCCTTTGTACACAATGTTCTTATTCGAGAGGGAACAAATGTAGTACCAATTGGACAAGCCAATCTCTCGCGTGCTGACTTTCCGTAGGATGTATAACTGTTTTTCGAAGTTCTTTTCGTCAAAGGTCTCGGGGTCCGTCGAGGCGGGCTCGTTTCCATCGCCGTATCGAGATCTCAAAACCACAAAAGGCTGGAGAATCTTAGGCTCTCGCGACAACGCCGCAGGCCCCAGAAGCGAGCTGTCGTGTGGTACATCTCGCCAGTGAAGAACTCGTAGGCCCAAAGAGTCGGCAATTTCTTCAAATTTCAGTTTGCGTTCCTTGAGTGTTTCTTCGTCAGGTTTAAAAAATAAATTCCCGACAGCGTATTGACCCTGTGGGGGCAGCCTAATCCCTGTCTGCCCTCGCAATTCTTTGACGAAGAATTTGTGGGGGATTGACGTCATAACTCCGGCGCCGTCACCGTCGCGAGCATCGGAACCCACGGCGCCTCGATGGGTCATGTTGCACAGTAGACTTCGTGCATCGCTCAGGATCTTGTGGCTCGCTATACCTTTGATATTCCTATTTTTCATGTCAGTCCCCATATAAACCAGAAATTGAATTGTAGGAAGCTCACGCTGCGAAGCCTACACCGCAAGCATCCTTCTCTAGCTCCGGATCATACAGACCCTGCTTCAGCGGTAAAGTGCCTGCCCATGATTTGTTCTCGGGAGTCTCCTGGTAATTAAAGACATTTGTAATCTCTTCTAGTTCAGTTTCGAAGTCGTAAATCGGGTCCATTTGTATCTAGGGACCGATTGGGGATGTGGATGGAGACTTTCTTTGTCTTTTGAAGTGGGATCCAATCGCCGGTCACTCGCGGAACTGGAATATGTGATGGTTGCGAAGCTGTGGCTACTGCCCCTCCTGTCGACTTCTTCCGCCGCCTGTAAATTAGAAACTGTCAATGAGCTGTCCTATGTCGAATATAACGTTCAATGGCGTGGATCCCCGCCCTCTCGACGATACACCAGTTGTTTGTTTGTACAGTGGAAGCAGTCACTCACTTGATGCACAGTTGGTAATTGGAAGAGTAGGATTTCCTGAGCAAAGTAGGAGAAACAAGTATAAATGAGGGAGGACACCGGCGGAGAAGTACGGAAGACCAGAGTTCAAATTCTCGGAAACTGAGACGACAGCTACTTAGGCTTGGGAGTGAACGTAGTTTAGGCTTCTCGGGAAGTTATTATCGCGGGGCACGCTGCCAAAGCTATGGCACGTGTCGGGGCTCCCGTAAATGAATTCGTATAGTGATTTTTCTTAGACCCCGCAATGTGGAGGGGCAGAGGAGCGACGGGTGCGTCGAGGTGTGGTAGTAGCGGGGTTAACGGTTGCTGCGATAACGTCAAGCAATTAGCAACTGCGCTGTTGGAGCCACCGATAAGGGTATGTAGCGACAAATCGCCAGTGCAACAGACTATAGCGAACTACAGCAGCGTTGCAGACTCGGCGTTACAGATATGCAGTCCGGCAATGGGCGGGGAAGTTGGGATGAGGAGAAGGGAGGCGGGTGAAGGAGAATGATGCCAGGTCCCAAGCAGTGAATCCTAAGCAATCCAAGTTTCCGGTGCATACCTTATTTATTAACCGAAGAGGGCCCAATCGATTAATGACTGTGCAGGGACGACGACAGCTGGATTTTTGGAGAGAGGGTGCAAAAGGTTGTAAAAGAGACGGAGGGGGCTCAAACAAACTTTATACCTCCAGAACAAAGGTCCAACGGTCGACTTGAGGAGCAAACTGGTGCCGGTGGAGATGTGATGGTGGGGTGGTGGAGGAAGATATCAGGGCACGAACAGCGCGGGAAAGGCTGGTGGGGATGGATATATTGCGTGTGTGTGTGGTGGTGGGTGCTGGCGGGTCCCAGAATCACTTTATTTTTCATGCGGATCTGATCTCAAATGGTTGTACAGCGAGGGTACGGCGTGCTTGCTTGGTTTGCTTTTGCCCCTCTCTCGCCAAACAAAGCACCACTCAGAAAGACGCCGTTTCAAGACAGGCAGATTCTACGCTATATTGGCGTCAGGGTTCATTGTGCACAGACACTTACCCCACGCTTGCCTCGCCCTCCAACCATTTCGGATGTTAAAGCGCACAGGCAAGCAGAAGGCAACGGGAATGCTGCCACCTCGTGTAACTCTGGACACCGCACCCGCCCTCCCAGTGGCCGCCCTAAGCAATACACGGCCAATGCCGTACAACCCATCGATAAGGAAATATACCTTCCACCTCCTCGCCGAGAACTGTGAATGGCATTCCGATTACCGGCTCTCTATTCGACCCTCAGCTCATGGAACTTCTCGCCCGGTTCTCTTCGGCCGCTCGCTGGTGAGTGTGAGTGGTGTAGCACATGACCGAGAAAAAATTCCAATAAAAAGTTCCCGACCAATGCGTCTGACTTCATCGACGGGTGAATTCGGGTGCATATATCTGCACGATCTTCCTCTATTTTCCAATCAACCAGTCCAAGGGATGTGCCAAATGCATTAGGTACTCAGATAAATTCCAAGGGATGGCGCCAAAAATTTTGTGTCTCCTCTGGGAAAGAGTCAGACTAACGAAACGAGTGTTCGCCGACGTCTTCAGCACAATCATACAATACAGTACCACCACCACCACCACCACGAGCTGGTTACGAGCTTACGGATAGGGCTTCCCCCGCTCAGCAGCCCCATGGATCCTTCTTCCTACATTGGTCATCTTAGCCCTCGGCATCCAGTCTGGAAGAACCGACAATTCGAACGTGGGGTTCTGAGACCCCGCCACTAGTCCAGGCTCCCCAACATACAATCGGCCGTATGTGCCGAGTATTACAGAGTCGATATGGCATCTCCGGAAACCGTACTCTACACCCGACATATCCTATTACTAAATTTACTATTGGATATTCGGGAGTTCCTCGGAGATGGACGGGCGTTCCTTATAGGTGTCTCGTCAACATGCAGTGAGTCGCGTGCTGCGTCCCCGGACGAAAAAGAAATGGACTAATGAGCCGGCACTCAGATTCGAACTTTAGCATTAAATCTCCGTACTGTTGCCGCTACTGGATTCGAATGCAGATGCAGGTGGGTGGTATCGTGAAAGGAAGGAACAAACAATCGCACCCCGCGTGATTGGATCCGGAAGGGAATACACCGGAAGGGCTCCGTCACCGTAGTTGAGATTCAATGCCAACTCCCTCGCCCAAGGATTCGGACCAACCGTCAACTTATATGTTCCTGAGCGATTACAAGCTTTGCCCCCTTCCAGAACACCGGCCGCAGTGCGCCCGGCCGCCACAAAATTTAGACTGCATGCAGCAGAGGGTCGTACAGAATGTGGGGTACACATCAACCATCGCAAACGAGAGTGTGGGCTCCGAGCGAATCCAAAATCCAGTTTTAAGAATTCTCGCAGATCTGACCTGCCCAATCAACAACACGACTGTCGATCTACAGCAGTTGCGCGGCAAATAGTGAGATTTTTCCGCTCCACTCTCCGTTAGAGAGTGTGGGTACAATTGTGTGGTTTTCTTTTTAAAAAATCCTCAATTTGGTGTTCGCTCGAGGTTCCTACCAATGATATGATTCAATTTCTTTGATATTCGGCTTTTGCAGTGACATGGAGGGATTACTTACGTGGAGGGATTATATACATTGCTGTTCAAGTGCCGCATCAAATGACTGCTCGCTGCATTTGGACTGGACTTCGAAACAGTGTCTACCAACAGAATATACACGTGGCGAGCCCACTAATATAATTAGCTGGAGAACCCCGATGACCTGGTTCCAGGTCCCGAGATCGTCGTCACGTCAACTAGAGCAGAGCTTTCTGCACTCGAGTGTCTTCATGATCTGCAACCACTCTACAGGTAACTAGATATCAGGTGAATTAGATCTACTCTTCCGGGCTCATCTTATCAATGCTCAGGCAGCCACCTGTACTACATAATATATATTCGACTCAAATTGTAGCAACTTCCAATTTTTGAGCTTTGTACAGATGTCACCACCAACGGAACCTATGCCTCGGTTCTTCGGCACGGAAATCTCCGCATTATCTATATCTCTCCAGATTCTAATCAGTTACCCCGGATTTCCACTTTCGCCTCCATTCTCAACACCACGTCACGATGAGCAGCTTGCAGCCGTACACACCCAACCCGGACCCAGACGCGATGGCGAAGGTGCAGCACATCTGGGACTGGTATTTCGCCGTGGCCGAAGCGCGGGGACTGCCGGACTTGGTTGATTATCGGATGATGAGGGATTTGAAGCTTATTGATGCGAGGCCCGAGGGTCGTTCCGTGTGGTCGCTCACTATCCCGAGGTATCTTTGCAATCTTAATTGTATGCCAACCGTCCTGCGCAATGGAAGGCAAAGACTCTCATCAGCTGATTGGACCCACAGTGTCGTTACATGGCGGAGGAGCGGCGGTGCTGCTTGACAGTATGTTCCCACAACTCGTGCGTCCTCCCGCGAGTAATAGCTAACGAAGTCCAGTGTGTACCATGTCCGCTCTCGGCCCCCTTGCAAATCATAAGTACTGGGTGTGCGTCTAACCGCCGTCTCCGCCTCTCGTACTTTCCTAACACCCACACCCGCAGCTTCTTAGGCGGCGTAACACGCTCTCTGTAACCCCCCCTCCACTTCCTCGCATCCCCTGCTAATACGGCAAGTTCGATAACCTACATCCGCGACTGTCCCGAAGGCACGCCGGTGATCATTGACTCAACTGTGGTCCAGGCGGGGCGAACAATGGCGTTGATCAGAGGCGAGATCAAAAGCCCGGATGGAAAGATCGTATATGTAGTAGTTGACCATAATAAGGCGAATGTTGGCCCGCCGCCGGATATGATGGAGTATGAGCCCGAGCCCAGATCTCAGCTCATGCCGTCGTTTAGACTGGGGGATTTCGATTCGAAACTTTAGATGGGATGGATAGAATGATACCCCGAGTGTATGTAGAATTTTTGCATATAGGGTAGTAATTAACGATGAAGTGGTGAGAGATAGTGATGCTAATTCCACCACCACCACCACCACCATCACTTCCTCTCCTCAATCACCCCCATCCCCTTCAGTGTGTCAGACGGCTATTTGTTTCACTGATACCTGCAATATCCAGGGCCGCCTAGTAGGCAGCGGCTTCACACGGGTGTCACAAATTGTATTTGTTTATGGCGCGCGCGTGCGATCATTTCGCAATCATGTCATAGCACTCGACGTATTGAAGCAGTCGATGTCTTGTTGATGCCAATATTACTTAATTTTAATCAGTATTATCCAATCTTAATCAATACTTGCCTTACGTGGGGAATCCTAGGACATGTTATTGCTTCTTCTAACAGATGTGTTTTTAGAAAGGTGGGGCGTCACGAAGGGGTAAATGGAATGTTAGGTCTTCAGTTCTAATCTCTAACCACAAACACGGCGCATTACTACTTCTACATTGTACAACGCTACATCGTATACCCATAGCTTACCGTGCCCCTCTCTTCCTCCTCAGCCTCAAGTTCTCCTTCACAAACCTTCCCACGACCCTCAGCGCCTCCTCCGCCCTCTTGTCGCCACGCTTCCGCATCCACAAGATGACGATACCCCAGAAGATAACCTCGATGACCAGATGGCGGGCAACAGCCCAGACACACCACGCCAGCCACACCCACACACGCTTTGCACGCTGCTGCCGCCGCTCCTCACGCCGCTTCTCGAGCTGCTCCCGCAGCGCCGCCACCTCCGTCATCACTCGTGATAGCGCATTCTCGACACGTCCGCGCCAGACTCGGTTACGCTCGCTAGCGTCATCATGATCGTTATCGCCGCCGTTGTCATCGTATGGGTTCGGGGATATGAACCCCAAGTTATCTTCCTCCTCGTCGTCGTCCTCGGCTCTCGGCGCTTGCGAATGCGTAGACGGAACATTGCTGCGGATCTGATCCCACACGAACTCCAGCTCTGCGATCAATTCGCGGGCTTCCACCGTATTGGATGAGGTCCGGTGCATTGTCTATCCCCCATCAGCGGTCGTCATCACTGATAAGGGAAGGCAGGGACAGGGCTACCTCGATCAGCGTCGTGATGTACCGACGCTTCGCCTCCGTCTTCGTCAGCCCCCGCTGCGCATACCATGCATCCCATTTCTCGACCTCGGCGCGCAGCTGGTCGTCGTTTGCGATGACGATATCGGGCGGTAAGAGAGTGGGTGGACGCGGCATGACGCGTTCAATGTCGCCCTCCATGCTCTGCTTGTATAGTCCATATAGCTTTAACCGCGCGTCGGGTGGCGGCCGCATGGACCCATTGCGGGGTATCTTTCGGACGGTTTGAAGGGCGTGGGCAAAGACTCGGTCTGTGTCTGCGGTTAGGGAGTACGGGAAGGGATATGGGCGAGGGGGATGGTACCAACGGAATCAGACATCTATATTTACATAAGGGCGCGGCTCAGGGAAGGCGAGGATGATGGATGCCGTGACGTTGTGGTTGAAGGTTAGTGATGATGTCGGAGTTACAGCTCTGTTGGAGCTCTGAGTTGACCGAACTGCCGCGGCTGCGGCACGTGATAGCCGGGGAGAACCGATGGACATGGGGGAATGAGATGGGGTCTGACACAGGGCGAATCCATAGCGATGAAACAGTAACGGTTTCTGGAGCCGAAAGAACAGTCCATTGGAGAAACAATATTTTCAAGTGTTCGTAGCTAGCCTAGCCAACGTTTTCAAGCGGCATAGATAAACAAAGGTACTTTATCGTAGAAAGTAAATCTTGACATCTAGCAGCTACAAATTGAAAGTTTGCAATATCTGAATACGAACCTCCACAATGCAACGGGAAGGCCTACCGGCAAAGATACCGAAAGCCTATATTTAGAGTATAGAGAGTCCTGACAAAGGCCGGCGGCCCGATTTTCTGGTCCCTGGCACTGTTTTCCGACCTTTATCGTTTTCACCAAGGCGTGTAATTTGAAACACCAACACCATTCCAGCGCTCCAATGACGTTCCAAGCGTTTAAGGGTGAGTCCAACAACACCCCAGAAAAGCGACATACGCTCATGCGCCTCGGAGCTACCTTTAGGCTCATTCATGAAGATGTTACGCGGCAAAGAGTTAGGGTTGCAGAGGGGGCTGCTGCAGACAAGGATTTGAGTGCTGCAATGCTGTATGATCTGCGGTTCAAAGATGTGTCTGCAGTGGCTGTCAAGGACCCCCACCAGCTTACCAAAGCTAGTGTGATCACTGCTGAGGAGGTAGAGAGGAGAGACAAAAAGATGCTGAAAAAGCGGCCAGGGCGGCTGCAAGGCAGAAGAAGAAAAAGCAAGGTGCTACTGTAGAAGGCGCGGCCACAGGCGCGGCCAAGAGCAAGGAAAAGGAGGCCATTGACCAGAGAATATGTTGAAGGAGCTCCATATGTCTGGTCCTCAAATTATGGGTGAGGATGGGGCGGATTTTGGGGCTCTGAGGGGGAGGAGGATTCTTTTTGTTCATATTGATGATATTTTGGGTCAAGGAAGCGCTAGTATGGTAGGGAAGAGGGTTGAAGTGGTTACAAGGTCTAGGAGACGGGCAGGGCATGTTATCTACGGTTAATAAATGGCACTTGGCGGGCGGACGGTATTTCGATCATGAGAGATTACTTAGTAAAAATACGTTAGATGCGAAGGCGGTCGTAGCCGGGGACGTGAGTAAAGAGCTGCTAGAAAGGCTTTCCAACGAACACCGGCAAAAATGCAAATCGACTATAGACTGCGCTACGCGCACACGTGTAGTCTATAGTCGTCCATAGTCGGTCCATAGACATATGCGCGTGGGCCTATGGAAGTATATACACCGGCGGCTGGCAGTCGATAGACCTCAGCCAGTTCGCTGGAACTGTACACACTATGGATACTATCATTGAAAGCCTACTTGAGAGAGCCGCGCTTCTGGGGGAGTAACATTTTTCACGGCAAGCTTTGCGCCGATGGAAAACTCTGAGTTTGTGGAAGCTTGGCCGATAGGAAGTCTCAGGCAGATGTGGGTAGTGGAGTTGGTCGCTGGGATAAGCTTTGTCTAAAAGTTTATCAACGTGCTTGTAAGAGGGTGAAAGATCGAAGCTCTATTCTCTAGCTACTTAAGTACGCGATGATCGTGTTGTGTATGATCGTGGTATTCACACGATCTTGCAAATGCGCTGCAAGCCAGCAGCATAAATTGTTGTGCAAGCTGACGTCCGAGAAATTCATAACAAAAAAGGGCCCAAATAATGAGTACAGAGGCCCGATTAACGGGGGTCAAGCACCTCAAATTGGATTCGTTTTTGTCAGGACATCATTACATAGAGTAATATGTTTATCCACCTCGACGGTAATACGGGCTGAGTTGGGAATGGGACATCCGTGTTCTTTGATTCGAGAATGGAGGCACTCACTATAGACTTGTCAGCCCAGTTACATTAATGGCCAGGAGGAGATGGCTTACACAATGCTGATCATGGTTGGTGTGTACTGCAGACAAGCCCCAAATATTCCTGCATGGAATGCCTCCGACGCGATGCGTTCGCATTCTGCTTCCTTCTGTGGCTGTGAACGATACATCTTGGTGTCCTCCCAATTAATGGCAGGTATGGGGATTTGGCGGGTTTGGAGTTGATTGCATCGTGTTGGGGAGTACAAAGTGATACATCGCAACGTCATCGATCGACTCAATGCAGGCGCCATCGATCAGGTATCTTTACGCGTAAATGCCATGAAGGGTACTTCAAGACACACTCCAGGTTTGTTGTCACTCCAAAACCTTGAGGCCAAGAGTTGACTTACGATTTTACGCGCGGCGATGATGACGTTCCAAGACGGAAGACTATATAGAGATCCGAGCAATCCATCCAATCGTTATCTTCACCCAAGGAGACTCTCCATGCTGTGTGCTGCGGAATTCAAAGCTCAAAACTCGCCGCCGCCACAAGAACAGAGTTACAGATGCACACGCGCACGCACTAGCGTCACATCGGAGCAGTAACGCAGTACCTGCACCTGCATTATCTCCTGTTGTCTCGTCTCGGATGACCTCCAGCATTGTAAATATTGCTGATCTGCGTTTTAGCAGATATTTGTGAATTGGTGAGGGTTTCCGAGATTCGGAGGCGAGTACTGGTTGCTAAGTGGCCCCTGGCTCTGAAAATAAGGGTTGGCGTACTGCAAGGGGAAAAGCGCCCAGTATTTTAGCATATTTTTTTCCCTGGCATGTGTTTTCCCACTTACTCCTCGTCAGCTCAAGGTGACCCTCTGTGGGTCAAGATATACAAAACATGTAACGAGCCTTTACTGCCGAATTCAGAAACCCCATCGCACTAATGTCTCGGCTTTTTTCTCCTGAATCCTGAATCTTGCTTTATAGGGCACCCCGGACTGTGGAGCAACCGAGAACTAATCTCAGCGAGCTCCTTGTCGGGGTTTACATAACATAAGTCGTTATTCAAGATCGGGGTTGGAGCTTGGAAACGCCGACTGCTATCTACAAGCGGCACACGACCACCTTCTTCTCCTACACTAACTGCTACACCCACTACACTACACAGCCCAGCCTTACACCTAATTCTATTCGCTCGTTCATCGTATACCTCCTTTTCCTTCAATAGACGTTCCTGGTACGACAGTCAAAGAGTACATTCGCGCGACATTCATTTACTATTCACGACTTTTCTCATCGGCTTCTCACCTTTGCACGCATACACGTTCGGGCACCCCCGTTGCATACCCACGACTCGTGCGATTTCGATCCTCACCGTCTAGATTCCTTCCGGAATCCACTACACATCACATCACAATGTTGTTCAACTGGATATTACTCGGATTGACTGCGGTGGCAGTGGTCGGTGCAGCTACTATACCTGAGCCCCCTCTGATGAAGAAGCCAGATACTAAATACTTTCGTGCGTGGATCCTGCTCCTTGTTGGCGTTATCGATGATGTCGCCAAGTTGCTGCAGCGGATTGTTTTTGTGTTATGTATGTGCTAACAGCCATGTCCGATTACAGATGAACCTGGGTATGCTGGATATCGACCGAAAAAGTATTCGGGACATTGTCAACTGACGCGACGATGTGTGGAATATAGACGGAGCGATCTGACAGGACACTACGACATCCGGTATGTGCACTTTCGACAGTCTGGACCTCTTCCGGAACGGGATTGTTGATCGAATTGATGCATGCAGATATTTCGACAAGGTTGTCGATTATAATACACGACTAGATACGTTGCACCATATGGTGAGGGCATGGCTTCAGATGACGGCAAAGGAAGGGATTGAGACTTGGATTGCACACGGAACGTTGCTGGGCTGGTGGTGGAATGCAAAGGTACACGAGCCGTGCCCCCATCCCAATCCGGGGGTTATAGTGTAGCCCGGTATAGGGGCTAACGGGAGCTGTAGTTACTGCCTTGGGATTGGGATCTAGACGTCCAGATGCATACAGATACCCTGCAAGTGGTTGGCAAAAAATACAACTTGACGAGGCATAAATACACGTCCGACGATGGCACGATAGAGCGAGAATACCTGTTGGATGTCAACCCGTGGATCTGGCAACGTGTGCGGGGAGATGGACAGAACATCATCGACGCTCGGTGGATCGATGTGCGGAATGGATTGTTCATCGACATCACCGGAATCGCAGAAACGGACCCAAAGAACCCTGGCGTTCTCAATTGTAAGAACTATCATCGCTACCGCCCCGAGGATATCTGGCCGCTCCGTGATACCACTTTTGAAGGTGTTCCGGCCAAAATCCCATACAATTTTGATCCGATCCTTGTCAAGGAGTACGGTTATAAGGCACTGGTGGTTACCGAATATGAAGGGTCCGTGTCCAATGCCATGAATCATTTTCATTCACTAACAGTGCATTGTAGTCACCGCTGGAATGTGCAGAAGAAGGCCTGGGAGAGCGCCCCAGATGTTCCGACTGGTAGACAGGGAGCACTCAAGAATCCCCGTATCCCGGACAAGTACTCGACGGTTGAGACTGGAGGATTCTTTTACAACGTCTACCGGCTAATTCACTGGTGGGAATGATGGGCGGCGAAATGTACATATTGCATGTGTGGCTAAAGAAGTAATGAGGGGAAAAAGTACATACAGTATGCGGGGTTAAGACTAATGAACGAAGTAGTTGCGCTGGTGGCTTTCTTATATCCTGTACAAATAAGCATTGGGTGGCCTTGTGGAAGTGGGGCGTTCATATCTGATATTTTTAGCTTTATAGATCAATCTCTTTCCGCCTTTTCTTTCTGCTGTCATATACTTAGGTAACATTCTGTTATGACGAATTCCTATCGCAGCTAGTCCCTTTCCGCTTCTTGGTAGAATAGATGCCAAAACTAGGAAGTGTTAGCAAACTAACAGGATCATATGATCCGTGGCGGGATCCGTGGCGTGGCAATATGTTTTACCCCCATCACCATGTCCAGCACTTCTACCACCAACTCCTCAAGCCCCACCCTTCGCTTTGTTTTCGCAACGCATTCCACTACTCATCGACTCTCTCAACCTCAGTAATATCACTTCCATCAACCGTCTTCTCAGCAGCTATACAACCGCATCACGTCTATCACGATAAAACCGCAGACATCTCTCCCACCAAGTACTCTTATTCTCCGGAACAGGTCGTGACCCTCACCTACCTTGCGGCGCACACCACTATCCCTATCCCAGCGCCAATCCCAGCGTACTCCACCACAAGCACAAACCCCCTCGGTATACCCTACACTCTTCATCCACGTCTCCCCGGCGTCCGCCTCGACAATATCTACGCTTCTCTCCTCTTTGAATACAAACTAGCCGTCGTGGATTAAATCACCAACATCCTCAAGAGCCTCAAACAAATAACCTTCCCCGCTATCGGCTTACTTGTTGTCGCAGAAGATGAAGGGGTCTGACAAAACCATTCTTGATACCATCTGACTCTGTCATACCGAGCATGAGGCTACGAGATTTCATATTGTTCTACATCAGCGAGCAGAAGTCACACTGCCAAACACGGAATAAGAGTGCACGTGGATGGCAAGACCCCCAGTGGAACACTTTGGCCAAGATAGTTCATACTCTTTGAGCCGAGGGAATGTTTGGAGGCGTTGATGGGAGGGCTGTCTTACATCATCCCGATTTCGAGGCAAGGAATATTCTGATCGATGACGAGGGCAGGGTGGCGGGAGTGGTCGATTGAGACGGTGCGGCTGCGTTGCCGAGCGTGCTGGGCAGGGAACCGCCCGATGGTTGTGGCGAGACGAGGAGGAAGAGGAGGAAGAGGAATAGGATATGAGAATTAAGGGTTATTTTGTGGAGAAAATGCGTGGGGCTGAAGACGATGCGTCTGATGCGGACGATACCGTATTGAAGTCCATAGCGTAACCTCAAGCGGTGATTCTAGCGTGGTAGGTAGTATTACCTTAGGTTTGACTTTCTAAAAGATCCGTTCTTCTTAGGACATCGGAGAGGTAGACAGTACCAGAGAGGGTACTTTTCCAATCTTTGATCCTATCTGTGGGCTCATTGTCCGAAGACATGTCGGATCCTTGCAAGGGGAAATGTCGCTCAGTTCCCATACAAGATCCTAAGATCCCATGGTTTAGAATATCGAGCAACTACTTTACCAGGCTCTCGGGGTGTAGGCTGAATCACAGCACGGGATCGGAACAAGGAAGAGGTGCTATCACAGGGAACAAGGAGCAGGGTCCTGCGTCATACAGTAGTCAGGTAGGATCGAAAAGGATGGTGATCCTCCATCCAGACACTTGCGAGAGGATATATATAGAGAGTGGGTGAATGTAATATTCCTAGCATTTAGCTCAGGTAGGTGAGGCTGTGTTTAGTGCCGAGTGAGCGTGGATGAGCAGGCCTGCCAGACCTCCTGCCCACAACTGAGAACATATGTACGCCAGTACGAGGGTGGCAAATAGCCCTCGGAGCATATGCCGAACTGTGCATCTGCAATGGCTTTTGTCGGCCAACCGCAGACCGCGATCGTCTTTGATTGTGTGTTGTTATGTCTCATGTAGATACAAAACACGTGTGACCTGCAGACCACACAGAAGGCTCCGCTTGCGTTGCCCGAGTGATCTCGATGAGCTGAATGCAATGCCCAAAAAAAGCTTAAAGTCATGATGTAACCACGAGTTGAGATATGGGCTCTTGTTTATTCCACTCTCTCTACCTCATTAGTATGAAGTTGAAAATCTTTGCGTTTCTTACCGCTGTGGCCATTGTTCCCCAGGCCCTTGCGTACAATTCTGTTGACGCTCTGCGACTGAGGGATGAACTTCTATCACATCGTCCACGCCATCCAGTTGCTCCAAGAATTGAGAAGCGCCAAAATGTAAGGCTGAATTACTTCAACGACAATACCTCTAGTACTTTCTCTCCCTTCTTCAGATATCCCCGAGCTGATAGTTGCGGATAGAATTCTACGTCAATGGTACCTCGATCCCAGATGTCGACTTCGATGTCGGCGAGTCCTACTCCGGGCTCCTTCCCATATCCAAAAACGCATCCGAATCCAGACAACTCTTCTTCTGGTTCTTCCCGTCTACCACTGGCAACACGACATCAGACGAGCTGGTGATCTGGCTGAATGGCGGGCCGGGGTGTACTTCCCTCGAAGGATTGCTACAAGAAAACGGGCCGTTCCTGTGGCAGAATGGAGTCTTCAAACCCGTTCCTAACAGATATTCGTGGAATAAGCTCGCGAATATGCTGTATGTTGACCAGCCGGTGGGGACGAGTTTTTCGCAGGGCGTCCCGAATATTAGGAATGAGGAGGACCTTGCGGCGCAGTTCTTGGGGTTTTTGGAGAATTGGATGGAGACGTTTGGGATGAAGGGACGGAGCACGTATGTCTCTGGTGAGAGCTATGCGGGGTATTATGTACCGTATATTGTGAGTTCTCCCCGCACCCCACGCCCTCTGTGGATTGTTGTAGCTGATGGAATAGGTCGATGCGATGTACAAAAGGAATGACACGACGCTGTTTAATCCCAAGGGCCTGATGATCTACGACCCCTCCATCTCCTACGATGTGGTGCAGCGGCAGATCCCCGCCTACCCGTACATCGAATACTTCGCCCCCTTGTTCGGGCTGAACGAGAGTTTTATGGCTGATATGCGGGAGCGGCATAATTCCTGTGGCTACGCTGCATTTCTGAACGAAAACCTTGTCTAGCGGCCGCGG
>Ga0307515_10007395_pt1 | contig 21720 bp, 8 predicted proteins | sample 17_EM_MG_FD_194513 | JGI IMG/M metagenome (GOLD analysis project Ga0307515, IMG submission 194513) | Populus trichocarpa ectomycorrhiza microbial communities from riparian zone in the Pacific Northwest, United States - 17_EM | ecosystem: Host-associated > Plants > Roots > Unclassified | place...
TGGAGATTGGTCAAGGATTGGAGTGATCTCAAAGGAGAGTGAAGACTTGCTAAAGGTTGCGGCCTTTGTGGTTATTCCTCTGTGTGTCTTTCTTATATTTTCAGTCTCAAAGGAAGAATAGGCTTAATTTAATTGTACTGTAAGAAGCTATCGTTGGCAGTATATGCTTTCACAGCTCTATATTGCTGTAGAATTTGTGCATACAGCTGCTATGTTTGATAGGTATGAAAACAACAAGAAGAAGAAAAAACAGTGATGGGATTTTGAATGCGAATTGCTGTTTCCGTGCTCATTCATTTGAACTGTATTAGATAATACACGCTTTAACGATTTTGTTTGGTAACGCGGTTTAAATTGTATTTTTTTAGAATTTATTTTTTTTATTTAAAATTTTTTTTAAATTTTTTTTAGATCATTTTAATATAGTAATGTTAAAAATAATTTTTAAAAAAATTAAAAAACATATATTATTTTGATGCATTTTTAAACGAAAATTACTTTGAACCGTAATTACTACCACATTCCTAAACACACCCTACATTGTGCGAGAAATTCTAAGTTAATTTCTAATATAAAATAAAGAAAAATTGTTGGTGTTAAGAATTTTTTTAGTATTATGATTTATTTTTAATTGAAAAACAAAAAGATATTGTTTACATTTAATAAAATAAATTTAATATATATATATATATATATATGTTTTTATTTATTTTATCTTAGATGTTAAATATGATTGCTAAGAACAAATGATAATCATTTATGCTTCATTCAACAATTTTGTTTTATAAAATATAAGAGGAAAAAAATTTAAAGACAAATTACAATAATCAATATGAAGCATTATGAAATAAAAAAATAATTTAAAAGATTAACTATTTTTTAAAAAAATTAAAATAAATAATTCAAAAATAAGAGGGAGAATATTAATTAAAATTTAAATAAAAGAATTAAAGTAATAAAAATTAAGCTTGGAAGCCTACTCCAATTTTGTTTTAAATGAATGACATGTCGTCTGTTGTGGCGGATGACTTATCATTCTTCAGTGATTGAAAAACCATGGTCTGAATTTGTAGACTCTAAAATCCATTTTCCAACTTGTTTTCACATAAAAACACCTAAAAACACTATATGAATCTTTATAAACCCTTTTCCAATCTTAAACACATCCTTTAATCACTCAAAAAATAAAAATAAAAACTAAAAGGAAAAAAAATTATTGTCATTGGCCTACTTTTTTAGACATTATTAAAAGGTAACGTTATCTCCATTGAACTCCCCTAAAAAAGATGAATTTATTGACACCAAGATTGATATTTTTTATTATCAAAATATGGTCATCTAGACACTTTCTCTCTCCTAAACATTTCTCAACGACTTTCTCTATCTTATCTCAGCATATATAGATTAAAACATAAAAAAATAAAATTAGAATTGAAATGTTAGATTTTAAAATAAGAGGGACCAAATAATACATAACTGAAACTTTAAAAAAGAAACAAAAGTTTTCCATGCCAAAAATGAACATGGGTCTTCTTTGTTTTCAATTTGATCTTTATTCCTTTAATTTTATATTTAACAACAATCTAATTTTTATTGCACAAAATCATTCTTTAATTCATGGTCAGAATATTTCTTGATACTTTGAATATGCTAGAGCGAGCAAAGTAAAGTAAACCTCAGCACATAAAATCATATTAATACAACTTGAAAGAATGAAATTACAAAGAAAAAAGCTCTCACAACATTAAAAAAACACTATTCATTTGAATTCTTGATTGGTAGGGAGGAAAAATGCAAAACACATTGTTCCTTTTCTCAAATCCTTTGATATATTCTATAATTGTAATGTAATGTGCAAAAAATAAAATAAAAACACTAAATTGTGATATTATTTTTTAAACTTTAATCACAATTAGTTATAGCGGACACACAATATGTTGAACTGATATTGACAATTTGAGAACACACAACTTGGTAACTTATATAACAAGATTTTTTTAGAATTAATTTTGGTAATGAGTAACCAAACAAAATCAGTAAGGATTGAGTAAGTTAAAGGATTACTACATGAACTAGTTAATTTTGCCCTACAACCTATCCAGAAATTAGAATGGTAATTTGAATTTTGTAGATTAGATATATCTAGGTGCAAGTTATAGTAATTCATTTGATTTTTGAATAAACTTCTATACTAACTTAGAAAGTTATTATGGGTTGGCTTCGTTTTAAGAAAATATTAGTTGTGTATGGATGATGTTCCAAAATTCAAGGGGCTTAGAAATAAGGATTTTTGGTGGTTAGATAATGGGCTAAATAAAGTGTTTATCCTATTAGATCCATTCTCCATAAAAAAGGAAGGTGATAGCTTGATGTAAGAATCCTAATACCTGCAAAACATTCCCTTTTGAGTGGATTGGGGACTCTTAAATGCTTAACTTAATATCTTTGTACAGAGATAGTGTAATAATTATGAAAATAGCATTAAATTCTAAAAACAACGTTTTTTTTTTAATTTTGTTTTGGTATGAAAATAAGTGTCACGTAAGAAAATAATGTGTGCATGTTGAGAATGAAAATTGTGAACCCTTTATATGCGTGGTCTAAGAAGTATTTATACCCCCTAAACCTTGTCCATATGCTTGAAGAAGGGGGCTAGAAAATCATTCCACATTTGTAACATTAATGAGAGATAAATATCTCTTGCACGTGTATTAATGAGAGATAAATATCTTTTACATAAAAATTAATAAGGGACAAATATCCCTTATATATGTATTAATAAGATGAAAATGTGGCAATCCATGAGAGACCTAGAGGTGTAAATAAAGTAGGATCTAGGCTAAAAAACTTGGGTTAGTAAAAAATCCTAGGGGTCCAAGTGGTGGGTTTAGGTCATAAGGCAATGCTTAGGTAGAGCTAGGTATGCATCTCATGGCTGGTGCAGGCGGGGTGTTTGAACCCACGAGCGCCAGGCACGCTGCTTAGCACCTATGTTGAAGTGTGTTTCCTATGCCTTAGGGCACTAGGTTGCATGCCTGGCATTTGAGTTAAGGTGCATTGCCTATGCAAGGCCTCATGCCTTGCGTTTAGGCCCACAACTTGTTTTTTTAGACCTTTAAGGCTTTGAGCCATCATTAAAATAGGCTTGAACTAATAAAAAGTTGTTTACAAAGTACTAATAAATCTTGGTGCATGGAAGCCCCAAGTCTTTGTGATAAAAAAATACATAAAAACTTTTTATTTCTACATCTCTTACATGATATCTAATATCATCTCTATTAATATTTCTCAAATTACATAGCGCATAATTAATAAAGCCTCAACTCTATTACAATAATTTATCATGTGCAATCCTTCAGGTAAAATTCAACACATCCAAGAACAATCATCTATTACTTATATCAAACGTATATAGAATATTGAAGACAACATGCATTAATTATTTATTAAAAAAAAAACTAAAAGGCCCCAAAAAATAATATGCACTCTCTCATAATTCATTATGGATTGAAGCAATGTATTTTTTTTGATAATTTTCACTTTGGTCCTCAAACTTTTCTTTTGCGCGATTTCGCCCATTTGAGTCCAAATTAGCCCCCGATTACATATTTTTTTAGGATGGAGGATTGAATTGAAAGCTAAGGGACTGAAGTAAAACTCTTGGGTAACATGAGGGGTGGGTTGAAAGTTTCATTGAAACATTCATTTTAGTCCTCTATATTTTTTAGATATTAGGTGACCAGTTGCTTGAATTTCAAGATAATACATTTTGGTACCTAACTTTATTTTTCTCTTTTTTCAATCCTTTTATGTTGGAAGGAAAGAGAGGGAATCGCCGGATTCTAGCCGAGAGAGAGAAAGTGGTAATTGAGGAAGATTTCGGGCACCAAAACAGTTAATTTTTGTGTCAAACGATTCCAAGATGAAGGGGGTTATGTTTAAGTATTTTTTTTTTACCTTGAAAACACCTAAAGCAACAGATCTAAGCTCGAGAAGAATTTTTGTTTTGGGTGGATTTTGGGGCAGTTTGTGTGTGTATTGGTTTCTATTATAAATTTTATATGTTTTTCTATTACAAATTTATTTTGATAGAGGAATTCATTAAATTTAACCAGGTAAATTACCCGTGTTGAGATATTAGATATATTGATCTTTATTTTTCTCTTGATTTTCTCAATTTTATTTTTGTTTATTGTTGATGAATTTTTTTTTCATTACTTTATACAATGGTTATTAGGTTGTTTAATTAGATGTGTGCATAAGTTTTTCGATTTCTATCTAGAAGTTCTTTTGCTATATATATATGTATATGCTGAATCTTGTGGAGAAAACTATTTGGCCAATGCTTACCCCAGAAAGTTTAAAGGCTTTAGGTGCTCTTAGGTTGCTTTTTCTTGGGGGGGGGGAATTTACTTTTTAAAGCGAGTGTTTGAGGTATGTATCATACTTATTTTATATATTAGGTCCAGACACATAGATGAATACATAAAATATTTTTGCAGATATTTAATTAAGTTATTCAAGTCCTTGTAGTAACAAAAAGTTGACAAGAATTTGTTACTCTTTACTGGCCAATAGTTGTTGGGACTTCTCTTCTCACCCAAAAGTTGGGCTTCCATACTCTTTTTGTTCATCATGCCATCTTTTTGTTTCGAGTTGCTCAAATAATGTCTATGTTAGATTGATGTCCTTTTACATTTTATAATTTCATTCTTATATGAAATTCAAGACAATTTAAATAAGTTTTTTACATGTTACTTATCTATTGCTTGAAAGTCAAATCTTATACATTTTAATGCTACCAGCTCTTAATTGCATGCTTAGAAAGCTTTATTTTTTTTATGCTTAGAAAGCTCTTTTTTTTCTTTTTTCAATTGTCTCATAATTAAAAGCAGCACGCGTTTCTAAAAGTAGCCCACGACAATGCATGAATAACCTATCTAGTATGAACTAAATAAATTAGGTAACATTGGTTTAACTCAAACTTACTCAATCTATTTTAATAGCACCCTTAAATCATTATCAATTTTCTACAAAATTTCAAATCCCTCCATATTTATTGAAATTTTCAACTTAACAATAAAATTGATAAAATATGAAACATACCTATTAAATAAGACATTATTTATTTCATTACAAAACATCTTAGTCACAAAATTAAAATTAATTTCATCAAATTACAAACAAATATAATTTTTTAAAATCTCAAAAAACCATAATATTTACAAATCATGCATTCATACAACAAATTTCTATGAGAAAGAGTTATAAAACAAGTAAATACACAAACAAACTACATATACTACATCAAAATACCAAAAAAATTAACATTTTAAAAATTAGTTAAAAAAACGGGTAGTTTTACTTACTTGACGTGGGGAATTCTAGAAAAAAAAACTAACCATAACAGAGATGCTGATAGAGATGCTGATAGACTGAGTGTTGGGGGTAACTAGATTAGTGGTGATGAGAGGTTTGATTTGTGATGAAATGAGAGGGATTTCTATTATTTGCATAGAAAAATGAAGGAAGAGGAAGAGGAAGAAGAAGAAGAAGAAGAAGACCGGGGGGTTGCTAAGTCATAACTTAAATATTATCGATGAATATTAGTGACGAGTTTATTTCATTGGTAAAACCATCTGTAACAATAACAAGTCATTTTTTTTCATTCCTTCTTTTTATATTGTAATTCCCTGGTATATACCGAAGGAAAATTTATGTCGGTGTATGTTAGAGGTGAACATTTTCGGTTCGGTTTTGTTTTTACCTATAAAAACAACCAAATTGAAATTTTGTAAATTATATATAAAAAATTGAAACCAAACCGAACTTACCGGTTTTGGTTTGGTTCGGTTATTTTAAATTAAAAACCAAAACCCAACTGACCGGTTTCTTTATGTCGGTGTATATTAGAGGTGAACATTTTCAGTTCGGTTTGGTTTTTACCTATAAAAACAACCAAATTGAAATTTTATAAATTATATAAAAAAAACTGAAACCAAACCGAACTGATCGGTTTTTGTTTGGTTCGGTTATTTTAAATTAAAAACCAAAACCCAACTGACCGGTTTTGGTTCAGTTTGGTTTCAGTTCGGTTTGGTTATTTTATATTAAAAACTGAAAATTATATTCTTTTTTGGACATTTTTTGGACTTTTTAATGGGTTCTTTTCGGTTCAGTTCGGTTTATTTCTTATGTAAACCGGATCGGTTCGATTAGTTTTTTGATTTCAGACTTATGAAACCAAAATCGATTCGAACTGATTTTTTTAATATTCTAATCGGTTTAATCAGTTTTTTTTCATTGTTCGGTTTTTTCGGTTATTTGTTTTTTGATTTTCTTGGTTTAATTGGTTTGTCGGTTTTTTTGCTCATCCCTAGTATATACCAAAGGACATAACAAGACAATATTTCGTCTATAAATTTTATTTACCAATGGGATTGTTTCCGTTAATATTTCTATTTGTATTTATTAATTTATGGTTGTGAGCCACATGTTTATGAAAATCATGAGAGGTTTTTTAAGGTCTTTGAAAAGCATCCCTCCACATGTTTTTAGGTTGTTTTAGTATGATATTATCTTAATGTAAAAAGTAATTTGGAAAACATGGTAATACCAAAAACTATTCCTACCGACAGCATCAACACAGGCCTTTCGATTTTTCTTATCCGCGGCCCCATCAGAATCAATTTAACCGCACGCAGAACCCGCTGGGGTGCTCTTTGAGGGGCAGTAGACAGATGTTTGTAACTGTCCAGAAACTCCTGATGTTGCTTCAGTGCCACTTGAGGAGCTGCATACTGGTCGCATTCCTGAATCCACCGTTCCTTAAAGCCTGTGGCCTGATAAGAATTATATATAAGCCCCAATGGAGAAAGAAGTACTGCACCAAACTTGTTGGGCTCTGCAGCACCCACCACCTTGCTAGACAACATACATCTGATTTTATTTTCTTTTAATTAATTATTTGTCTTATATTTTGCAAAATAGTAAGATTTTGGTAAAAAAAGAAATTGGTTCAGTCCTCCTGTCACAATATCATTCCTCAACAATTAAATTGAACGTAGAAAGAATTGGTATCATGTAAGAATTTCACCATACATGGGCACAAGAAAATATTTTCTACGAGTAAAATATCAACTACTTTGAAAACCCATTTTTCCTTGCTTAGACCAGTATGCTAGTGCTAAACACAGCCCAACTCTTAGCTACAACCTCCAACAAGATATGTTCTACACACTTGGCACACGTTTATAGGCTCCAAACTGCCATGCCAGCAAGTAAAATCTAGCAAGATGACGACCCATAAATTAACTCTATACAGTGAAAAACTTGCACAGTATCTAGAACGAGTAAAAAAGGGTTCTGATGAAAGGGAAGCGATGAGGCAAGTTATAAAGAAAGAGAAAAATGAGAGGCCTGAAATGGTTTACCTTACATTCTTGTGCTACGCTTGTGTACAAGAAAGAACTTGGCTTACCTTATCCTATCCACCTCTCAAGCCCTCTCTCTCTCTCTCTATATCCTCTTCCCAGCAGCAGTCTCTCTCGTTCTCTCATATTCTCCTTAATTAGCCCATGTCCCAAGTTTTCCTTTCACTTAAAGATTTTATTATGCTCAACAATATCCTACACAAACTAACTTCAATTCAGTTCCCTCTCTTTTCTTCTACTCTATCTGTCCCCATCCTTCTCCTCACCATATAAAAGCAGCTTCTTGCTTGAGCTATGAACTGGTTACGCGTGCTTGCTAGCTAGCTAAATCTCCCCCCCTTTAATTATCCCTCTATTTGTTAAAAAAGAATAAAAAATCCTGCACTTTTGCATTATTATTTTGTTTTCTTGGTGCTTCCTGTCCTTGCTCCACATATATTTGTTTCTTAATTCCTTGGGGTTTTTTCTTATGAGTGTTCGACGAAAGATTCTGTAAATTTTTCTTCCATGCAGAGAAGTTTAGTCGATAAATTCAATCTGGGATATAGTTTTTATCGTCAATTGAAGGAGTACTTCTTATAACCAATCAAAACAGATTTCTTTTCCTTCATTCGCAACAACAATATGGCTCCCAAGACTGGAAAGGCCAAGCCTCATAAAGCTAAAGGAGAGAAAAAGAAGAAGGAAGAAAAAGGTTATTAATTCTATCATATATATATATATATATATATTCATTGCATCAGTCAGCATATTACTTTCTTCTTCTTCTTCTTCTTCTTCTTCTTCTTCTCTATATCTACATGTATATTTCATTTCCACTTCCATTTGGTATCTTCCATGTCTTTTCTCCTTTCAAAAGTGAAAATCCAACTCTCATGCGTGCGTGTGTTGAGCTCAAAGGCTATCTTTTTATCTTATTGAGTTATTATTTGGATTATCAGGCCCTACATAAGTTCGAAGAAAATGTATGGTTCACAAATTTTCTTCTCCATTTTCTTATCCTTTCTGCAACCAATTGGACCTTTTAGCTAGATTGCTTAGATAAAAACATTCTGTGTGTGTGTGTATATGCATATGATATGAATGCGAGGAAGTCGATGGACTGAATTATTGTTTTTTTTTTTAATTTTGTTTTGAGAGTGCTGAATTTGTTGGGTCTTGTTGATTTTGTATGGAATGTACAGTTTTGCCTACTGTCATAGAAGTCACCGTTGAAACGCCGGACGATTCTCAAGTGTCTCTCAAGGTAAATGTACTTTCCTAGCTAGTATTCTCCCTCCCTGTCATTATAATTTTTCTTCATTAATTCCAAAACTCAACCCTTTGAACTACTTTTCTTAATTAACTGGTGATATTAGCATAAAATTTAAGAGTTTAGGTTTTAGAAATTTTGAAGTTAATACTTTCATATATAGTTTTTTTGTTGTTGTTGAGTTTTTAATTAAATAATATAAAAATTGAAGAAAAAACTGTTCAAAATTAATTAAGTTATATTGACTTTAAGAATAATATATCTCTATTGGTCCAAAAAAAAATATATTTCTTTTGTCAAATTAATAATTAATGAGTTGTAATTTGCTTGTTACTATCTTCTGCTTTTTCGTATTTGTTTTGTTGTTTTTGGTAGGTATATATTTCGACAGTACTCCTGTTTTATTATTATATTTTCTATTTTTTCTGCTTGGTTTGTAAGACCTTTTTTGTTGTTGCATATATTTGTAGGGCATCTCCACGGACAGGATCTTGGATGTAAGAAAGCTTTTGGGTGTGCATGTCGAGACATGCCACTTGACCAATTTCTCCTTATCTCACGAGGTAATTACTAGCCCTTCTATTTTAATTAATTTATACTCTTAGCCCCCAAACTAATTTTTATTTTTTTTTGAATTTTTTAACTTTAAATCAATTTTTTAGGTATTTTTAATTAATATATAAAAAAATATTTTTTTAAAATGTTTTAATATATTAAAAAAAACAATAATTGGAGTGCTAACGGCTTTTTTTCCCTCAAACTCATTGACTCCTACCACACTCACAGGTACGGGGACCCAGACTCAAAGATTCAGTGGACATCATCTTGCTCAAACCCTGCCACCTCACCATTACAGAAGGTAAGCCCCTCATATCAACGGTCAAAACTTCAACACCCACTCTATCTCACTAAGCACCACCAACAGCGTACTGCTACCCAAACAACCCCGATTTTTTTCTTAACGAGAATTCAAAATTTCTGGTGCAGAGGACTACACAGAAGAACAATCCATAGCTCACATCCACCGACTCCTCGACATCGTCGCCTGCACCACCTCATTTGGCGCCTCTTCCACTTCTCCGACAAAAACACCGGGTCGAACCGGAGGTTCAAAGGAGTCCGGTTCGACTGAGACGGGCGGAGATAACAAGAAAATCGTGAACAAGAGTGGCAAGGATGCTTGTACGGACGCGATGGAGAAAGCGGATGCGGCGGTTTCCATGTGCCCGCCGCCACGGCTTGGCCAGTTTTATGAATTCTTCTCTTTCTCGTACCTCACGCCGCCGGTTCAATGTCAGCTTTCATTTTCATTATAATTATAATAACAACTATAATTATGCAAAAAAATACGATTTTTTAATATAATTTTTTTTTTGAATTTTGTTGATTTCAGATATCAGGAGATCGAGTCGTCCTTTCCTTGAAGATAAAACGGAAGATGATTTCTTCCAGATAGACGTGAGAGTTTTTGTTTTTTATGAATAGTTTGATTTTTAGTGGTTTTGGTTTAAAATTAAGGAATATTTTTGGAAATGGAAAAATTCAGGTTAGGGTTTGCAGTGGGAAGCCAATGACAATTGTTGCTTCGCGGGAAGGATTCTATCCAGCTGGAAAACGCGCTCTTCTTTGTCGCTCTTTGGTTAGTTTGTTGCAGCAGATTAGCAGAGTTTTTGATTCTGTAAGTTCTAATTCCAAACTGACGTGTCGTTTGTGTGTTTTTGCTTTATTTTTACTATGAAAATCAAAGTCAGTCACTGGTGGTGTTTTTAAAGCTATAATTTTTTGTTTTAGGCATACAAAGCTCTTATGAAAGCTTTCACTGAGCATAATAAAGTAAGCCTTCCCTTCTCTTTAGCTCTTAGGTTTTAATAAGACTATAAGAGATGTTTGATTGTTAATTTTGTATTTTATGTTAATTGTTTGTTTCAGTTTGGTAACCTTCCTTATGGTTTTCGAGCGAACACGTGGGTTGTTCCACCGCTTGTTGCTGATAATCCTTCTGTTTTTCCGCCACTTCCTGTGGAGGATGAGAATTGGGGAGGTAATGGAGGAGGACAAGGAAGAGATGGGAAACATGATTACAGGCCATGGGCGAAGGAGTTTGCGATTTTGGCAACAATGCCTTGTAAAACAGCAGAAGAGAGGCAAATTCGGGACCGGAAAGCCTTTCTGCTTCATAGTTTATTTGTCGATGTTTCTGTTTTTAAAGCTGTTGCAGCAATCAAAAGTATCATTGAAAATCAGTGCTTTTTAAGTGATACTGTGAAGTCGTTTTTGCATGAGGAAAGAGTTGGAGATTTGATTATTATCATTACGAGAGATGTGTCAGATGCTAGCACCAAGTTGGATTGTAAAAATGATGGGTGCCAGGTTCTTGGAGTGTCACAGGAAGAACTTGCTCGGAGAAATTTACTAAAGGGAATAACTGCTGATGAAAGTGCAACTGTTCATGTGAGTAGTCTAATTGCTACATTTGCTCATTATGTTATTCCTGAAGTAGTTGTATGAGTTGCTGAAGTGGACTTATGATCTTGTAGGATACTCCCACTTTAGGTGTAGTGGTTGTTCGACATTGTGGCTTCACAGCTGTTGTTAAAGCTTCTTCTGAGGTGAACTGGGAAGGGGATCCTATTCCCCAGGACATTTCCATTGAGGACCACCCTGAAGGAGGCGCCAATGCTTTAAATGTTAATAGGTCAGTTCATTTCAAACGCTTTATTGCTGTTCAGGACATGCATTTATTCATGTTTTAGTCCTAATGAACTGCTTATTTGTTGAATCCTCTTAAATCAGATCAGTTTTCTCTTAACTCTTCTCTGTTTCTTAATGACAAATGGATATGTGTATGCAATTGTACTCAAACAGACCCACTATCCAGAGAAATTACGCTTTGATGGCTTATAATAAAATCCATTGTTCCATAAGAGCATCCACAGTTGTTAATTGTCATTTTCTTTAAATTACTTTTCAGCTTGAGGATGCTATTGCATAAGTCATCGACGCCCCAGTCATCTAATACACTCCAGCGACTACAAGGTGGAGATCTCGAAATTTTACACTCTGCCAGGTCTTTGGTGAGGAAAATACTAGAGGATAGTTTGTTGAAGCTACAGGAAGAATCCAGTAGATACACGAAATCTATCAGATGGGAGCTAGGAGCATGTTGGGTTCAACATTTGCAAAATCAGGCTGCGGGGAAAACTGAGGCTAAGAAAAATGAAGAAACTAATCCTGAGCCTGCTGTCAAGGGGCTTGGAAAGCAAGGTGCATTGTTAAGGGAGATAAAGAAGAAAACTGATGTCAAAACCGGCAAAACTGAAGAGGGAAAGGATGTTTATGCTGGTAACAACCTTGACATGAGCAAGAAACCTGATAGCACTAATCAGGAAGAAATGGAGAAAAAAGATGAGGAAATGAAAGTAATATGGAAAAAGCTGCTTCCTGAAGCAGCATATCTGCGACTTAGAGAATCAGAAACCGGTCTTCACCTCAAGGTTTGTTTACTACTTTCCAAGGAGAACATCTATCTGCTTAAATTTGTTCTGTGTATTTTTCTAGACTTAAACAACTAACTCATTTCTTCAAGAATTGATCTTTAGGGAGTCTTGACCTTCTATATTTACTTGCTTATACTTAATGCTAAATATTTAACATTAGTTATTTATAATTATCATTGTGATAATTGCTTATTTATCTTGTTGAGAAGAGGAACCCCCAGTATTCTGATTTTATCAATCAATCATATTCAAATTCATATTTTCTGTGGTTATGTTGATTTTGCAGACACCTGATGAGTTGATTGAAATGGCATATAAATACTATGCTGACACTGCTCTTCCAAAACTGGTTAGTTTTTTGATAATCGACATTTCTTTTTTGAATCCTAAGATGTTTCGGTGTTAATATGAGTGATTCATGTGGCTTCAATATCTTAGGTGGCAGATTTTGGCTCCCTGGAACTTTCACCAGTTGATGGAAGAACATTGACAGATTTTATGCATACACGGGGTTTGCAGATGTGTTCTTTGGGGCGTGTGGTAATTTACCTTTTGTGAAAGTTCTGTCTTGTTATTTTCTATTCCAAACAAGAAAATCTTTTGTTAATGCTATCAGAGTTGGCTTATCTATATAGCTGGATTCAGAAGCTTTATTATTTTTTTCTTTTCTTCTATCATTCTAGGTTGAACTTGCAGACAAGCTCCCTCACGTGCAATCACTATGTATACATGAAATGATTGTCCGAGCCTACAAGCACATTTTACAAGCTGTTGTGGCATCAGTTAATGACGTTGCTGACTTGGCTGCTTGCATTGCATCATGTCTAAATATATTGTTAGGAACGCCTTCAACTGAAACTGAGGACTCAGATATCATAAATGATGAGAAACTAAAGTGTAAGTGGGTGGAAACATTCGTTGGAAAGAGGTTTGGGTGGCAGTGGAAGCATGAGAGCTACCAGGATCTAAGAAAGTTTGCCATTCTTCGTGGACTGTCCCACAAGGTTTGAATATATGACCCTTCTGCTACTGCTTGAGAAGCCTCACAGTGTGTATAATAATCCATCTTGAGTTTATAAGTGAAGTCATCTTCTGTCAGGTTGGCCTTGAGCTTCTTCCCAGGGACTATGATATGGACAATGCTTTTCCTTTCAAGAGGTCTGATATTATAAGCATGGTCCCTGTATACAAGGTAAAGATACTAGTAACTCGTTTAAAAACTTTCATTTTTTTTGTAGTATCTGACAATATACTTCTCCTATAGCATGTTGCATGTTCATCTGCGGATGGACGTACCCTGCTAGAATCATCCAAAACTTCCTTAGATAAAGGTAAATTGGAGGATGCTGTAAACTATGGAACTAAGGTACATTATAACTTTTCTTTGTGGAGATGACTTCTTACTCTTATCGATTTGTAAAACCGGTAATGTTAACATATATGTGATATTGAATTTTGAAGGCACTGTCAAAACTCGTGTCAGTCTGTGGCCCTTACCATCGAATGACTGCGGGAGCATACAGTCTTCTGGCTGTAGTACTCTACCATACTGGGGATTTTAATCAGGTATGTGCTTTAATATGTTTTAAAACTTCTATACATCCACTGCATGCCAAGCAATAAGTAGCAGCAGCATGTATCTAGTTATTTAAACTTTTGGGAAACTCAAGATGGTGGAATTTATAGTTAATGTCTTTTTTGTCTTTCTCAAAATGATTTGAACATCAATTTTCTCCTTTTTAATCGGTTTGGTTTGTTTGGTATCGTTGATAATCACATGTTTAAGAATGAGCACAATTTTGCTCAGTTTTGTTATACGTGGAAGAAGGACTATCTTGTCACTTGGCTTTTCTACAGATATCAAGGATATTGAATTTTATTTGCATAAACAAATGGATTCAAGATGATAATCAAAAGAAATAATAGAAGGATACAAATTAAACTCTGAGAAAGAAGAACTTTTGAGAGTTAAGTTTGGTTAGAAATCTTAATACATGTTTAGTTGTCATAGATACCTCACCTCGTGATGCCTGTCTTGACATGATATTCTGAGTTTGACTTTGAAAAAGATCTTAGCGTAGCTATGAGTCCTAAAGAGCTTGAATATAAACAGTTTAGAGTGTTTACAGTATGTAAAAGAACTGGATTGCCATTCCATTCCTGAAGGTTTGGTAAATACTTTATGCTTTTATGTGATTGGTTTTTTATTATGAGGTTAATGTGTTTCATTATGCAATTACCAAAAATCAAGAACCTCCGAGTTCTATACTGATCTCTAATACTCTATCTATAGTTCTATACTGGTGTGCGTTTCCATGTTCTTCATTAGGTATTCTGTGTTGTTTATGGGGAATCACAAAGATAAAGGGAGAATTTACTCCCATACTTCTTTGCATGATTATCCTAGCTACTGCGGGGGAAATTTGAAACAGTAATATAAATAAAGAAGACAACTTGCATCAAGTCCATGAAATCCAAAAGGAGAAAGCAATTAAAGTTCGAAATTCTTTTGTATCTTAAGTACAATCTGAATCAAGTAAAGTAGTAGTTTCATATGTGAGGTAAAACTTGTAAAGGGAGCAGTTTCCATAACAAATAGAGTATGCTGTACTTTTTTTGAAGTGTTACCTTCAAGATTCAAGATTCAAGCGCACCATTACATGTTTTAATATATTTCTGCTTGTCATCTAATTGGTGTAGTGTAGTGATTTTCTGTACTGACCTCCTCCTCTTTATTTAGGCTACCATTTATCAACAAAAAGCATTGGATATTAATGAGAGGGAGCTTGGACTTGATCATCCTGATACAATGAAAAGTTACGGGGATCTAGCTGTCTTCTACTATCGTCTTCAACATACGGAATTGGCCTTGAAGTACGTTTTCATATTTTCCTAACCAAAAAATAATTTTCTACCTGACTCTGGCCCCACAATGGCTATCCTCTCTACTTTTTCATAGCTTTATGTGGTGCTATGGGCTACTGTATGGTGCTATATGACGAGTATAAACTTTTATTGAGGCTCTTAGCGTATAGAATTCAGGCTTGTCTCACTTTATTCACTGGTAGGACAATAGATAAACTCCTTAGTTAAAGGCAAGAGGGACTTTATCTATTTAAATCGTGGAAAGAAAATATAATTGTCAATTAAAAGATTATGTTATTTGGGGCTTCCATTATTCCTTACTAGTTAAAATTAACCATCTCATTGGAGTTTTCTGAATGCTCTCAGGAAAAACCAAAACACCAACATCGAGAAAAAAGCTTTCACATCCAAAAGGGGGTCTTAGAAAGGAATTTTAGGAATTTTTCACGCACACTGAGCTGGAAAAACAAAGAATCTGATGCCAACCCTGTGATAAAAATAAAATAAAATATTATGGTGCTGGAGTGGGGCAGGCAGTGCATCTATAAGAATGAAATATAGTTAATTCTTTCAGGAGTTATAACCAGTATCAAGGGAAATGCCCTAAGGGCTACCTTTTTGCTTTTCCAGGTATGTCAATCGTGCACTGTATCTTTTGCATCTAACGTGCGGGCCATCTCATCCAAATACTGCTGCGACGTATATCAATGTAGCAATGATGGAAGAAGGATTAGGGAACGTGCATGTTGCTCTGAGGTACCTTCACGAGGCTCTAAAGTGTAACCAGAGACTTCTTGGAGCGGATCATATACAGGCAAGTTCTTTCCCCCCCCTCTCTATCAATAAGAAAACTTTAACAGTTCGGTTATTCATACAGCCTTCAATCAGAAGCACAAAATAGAAAACAGTAATTATAGACTACAAAATCTGAAATGCATAATCATCCTCTCCAATTTGTACTTTACACACCAGTTACTGTTGGCAAGCCAGCTCTTCCTTATATTGGCTGCTTCTTACTTTTTGGCTGAATTTCAAGGTTTGGTCAAGAAAATATTTGTTTTCTTTACACAGCATAAGTTATTATGGTCTTTCTTCCGTGATTTACAGATAGCCTTCACTACTCAAAATAATTAATACCTAGAAAATGAAACAAGAAGGTTAAAACTGATTCAATAGTTGTGCTAAAAATGTTAAGGCCTGGTTAGAGTTAGAATTTCAATAAATGATATTACCATCATTGAACTCGCTATTCTCTCAACTTTGATATCCTTAGTTGATTTGGATATCTTTAGATGCAACCAAATTAAACAATCAAGAATTATGAAGTGGGGCTACTAGAAGGGCTGAGACTTGAGAGGCAGTAGTGGATCTATCACTAAAACAGATTTACTCGTTTGAAAAACCAATAACATTTCAAAAGGTATGTCTAGATTAAACATTGAATATACAAATCCAGAAATCCTGCTTCTTGAATCCAACCACTTGACAATTGCGTGTGTGCATGTATGCACATGTCCACTTTTTAATGAAGGTAATAGCTTGCATTGTCATGTCTTTAACACATTTCTGGCTTCTTCAGACTGCTGCCAGCTACCATGCCATAGCAATTGCTCTGTCATTGATGGAAGTTTACTCCTTAAGTGTTCAGCATGAACAGACTACTCTGCAAATACTGCAGGCCAAACTTGGACCTGAGGATCTACGCACTCAGGTAGTATGAAGTTTAATATTTCAATTTTCAATAGTCAAATCTCATATTTTCCTGTGATTCTTGTTCCTTATATCTGTACACGATGGCTTTTACAGGATGCAGCTGCATGGCTTGAATATTTTGAGTCAAAGGCTCTGGAGCAGCAAGAAGCCGCGCGCAACGGTACTCCAAAGCCAGATGCCTCGATCTCCAGTAAAGGTCATTTAAGGTAACAATCAGCAGACATCAAATATGTGCTTTATACTGGTCCATGGTAGCAAGTTTTCTTTTCTTTTTCTACTGAATTCATTGATATCATGTGTTAATAACAACTTTATGCAATATTTTCTTGTATTGGATCAGTGTATCAGATCTTTTGGATTATATAACACCAGATGCAGATATGAAAGCAAGAGAAGCACAAAAGAAAGCTCGTGCAAAGGTCATAAACTCTTGTACCTGCATATTTTTGCTTATGCTACTGGTATTAACTTTTCTCTTTTCTGAAATAATGGCTGAAGTTTTCTTTTCATCATGCAGGTTAAAGGCAAACCAGGCCAAAATGGGGAGACAGTCTCAGATGAATACCAAAAGGATGAAATATTGTCACCAACTTATCCTATTGTAGAAAATTCAAGTGATAAGGAAAACAAATCTGAAACTCAATTTGCAGAGCCTGGGAATGAAAAATCTGATTCTGGTCTTCCAGATCAGTCATTGTTGAAGACTGATGATAAGACCCAAGAGGAAGACTCAGATGAAGGATGGCAAGAAGCTGTTCCTAAAGGTCGTTCACCGACAAGTCGCAAATCTTCTGGTTCAAGGAGGCCAAGCCTAGCCAAATTGAATACCAACTTCATGAATTTACCCCAGTCATCAAGATTCCGAGGAAAGCCTAACAATTTTGCATCCCCTAAAACATCACCGAATGATCCTGCTGCTTCCACTGGACTGACAGTTCCTGTTCCTAAAAAGTTTGCCAAGAGTGCCAGCTTCAGTACAAAAGTAAATAACTCTGGTGCCTCTACTGGTGGAGCAGAGAAATCAAGTACCCCTAAATCAGCCCCAGCTACCCCTGCCTCAACTGAACAAGTTGCCAAAGCAGCCCCAACAGCAAGTCCAATCAGCGTTCAGTCAGCTGGAAAAATCTTTTCCTATAAAGAAGTTGCTTTGGCTCCTCCTGGGACAATTGTGAAGGCAGTAGCAGAACAGTTGCCGAAAGGAAATCTTCCAATGGAACCAAGTACTCAGGGTAGCAATGAGGCATCTGCAACTGATGTCACATCAGGAAAGGTGACAACATTAAAAGCTGCAGAGGTAGACAACTTTCTGAAACCTGAAGCAGTGAAACATCTTCCGGCTTCAGAGGGAATGAAAAGTCCTGTCGATCAAAAGAAAGAAACAGAAGTAGGGGGTTTGGTGGCGACAGAGCAACTTGAAGGAAAGAAGTCTGCTGTTGAGGATCGCACTGATAAAGAAGACAATGGTGCTGAAATTAAAATAGTTGCTGTTAAAGTTAATACCTCAGAAGCTGGAAACATTTCATTCTTGGGTAATGAGAATTTGGATACTTCCAAGGATTCAAATACCATCTCTTCCCCAACTGAAGTGCCAGAAACACAAGTATCAGACGGTTTCCCAGCAGCTTCCCCTGATATGGAACCTCAATCTACTTCAACTGAAAATTCTGGTTTGATGGAAAAAGATGCTTCAATCTCAAATGAAGGGGTAGAAGATGAGAATACTCTGGATCCATCTAGTGACAATACAAATGCTAAGGCATTGTCGACTGAAGGAGGAAAGCAAGATGAAACAGAAACTGGCAAGGAGACAGCCAAGAAACTTTCTGCAGCTGCACCACCATTTAACCCATCCACAATAATTCCAGTTTTTGGCTCAGTTACCATTCCAGGATTCAAAGATCATGGAGGACTTCTTCCTTCACCAGTGAATATTCCTCCAATGCTTACTGTCAATCCTGTTCGCAGATCACCTCATCAGTCAGCAACAGCTAGGGTTCCATATGGTCCGAGGCTGTCTGGTGGTTTTAACAGATCTGGAAATCGCGTTCCACGTAACAAGCCGAGCTTCAACAATGGTGAGCATACAGGGGATGGGAATCATTTCAGCCCTCCTAGAATAATGAACCCACATGCAGCTGAATTTGTGCCTGGCCAACCTTGGGTTCCCGATGGCTATTCAATGCTGCAAAATGGTTATATGGCTACCACGAATGGTATGCCAGTATCTCCAAATGGCTTCCCCATTTCCCCAACCGGTATTCCTGTGTCACCAAATGGTTATCCAGCATTATTGAACGGTATTCAAGCAACTCAAAATGAGTTTCCAGCCTCTCCAGTCAGTTCAGTAGAAACACCCATGTTAGTTTCTGTTGATGTTCGTGTTGAAAACAAGAGTGAAGCTGAAGCAGAGAATGGTGTTGAAACTTCTGCAATTGAAGTAGGAGTTGAAGACCAGTCAGGTGAGAAAGAACATCAAGAAGAAGATGTAAATCCCGAAATAAAAGAAAATCCTGCCGAGCTCCCAGAGACCAGTGATACTGTTGTAGCAATAGAAACTTGTGATAGCTTGCCAATTGAGGAGAAACCAAGCAAGTGTTGGGCGGATTACAGCGATAATGAAGCTGATATTGTTGAGGTTGCAAGTTGAAAAATATCCTGAACTTTTCAAAGTTGGAAACTGGAAAGAAATCTGCTTGAGACCCAGGATGTGTAGCAATGAAAGAGAGGAGAGAAGCAATAAGCAACAACTGGAGGCCCCTGTAATGAGTGGGGAAGAGCAATGTTGCTGAGTCTGACATAATCATCTGTCTCGGGAATCTGTATATTTTCTGATAACGTTTGGTTTTATTGCAGCGAGGGAGGAGAGAGAATCGGTCTGATAGACTGGCATGGGAAAGACATACCATGACCATTGAACGATCTCAGTTACTTTGAGGAGAGCTCATGACACTTGTTATATTTTTTTTTGGCTAATTTCCGTGTTATATCTCTTTGTTGGTTGTGAAATTCAAACACAATAACCTCGGAGGATTTATACTTTCCTGGATGTATCTTCTTAGGGATGATAGATAGACACTATCAAAGTTCTTCAGAAATGAAGTCCCAAGTAACTTGCATGTGTTACAGTATCGCCCTAGATGTTATGTCTTGTCATGTCATCCGATTATCATAATAGGATTCCTCACAAGTGCATTAAAATCTTGCAGGAGATCAACACAAGTTAGTTTCGTAAAAAGCTACGGAAATTACTTGCCCCGCTGCAAAGCTTATACATGTAATTATGTGTTCACGAAGTCGAATTGAAACACTATTCTCTGGTAAGGTAACTATTCTCTATTTTGAATAGAATTGAAGATACTTATTTACAATAATACAATGAAAGTCTTGCAACATGAGGGAGGAAATTCATGAAAAAACATGCTGTCAACAATTAGCTAGCTTAGTGCAAAATGCCTACATGACATGCGCGCAGGCTGGTGATCTCATCATAACTAGTGTGGCAGCAGAGTGAGAAAGTGCTGCTTGAACAATAAACACATGAAAAATCTGATGGGTGTGCCCTGCAATGTCAAATGCACCAATATGGAGGTTAGATAAAAGAACGGTGGATTGGGGTTGCAATAGAAGGTATAATAGATGGGAGCAAGGAATGAAGAAACTATCACAAGGGAGATGCCAGCATAATCTAGGCGCCAAAAGAACAAATTGTAACGTTTGGAATGGCAAGCAAGGAGGTGAGAGAGGGAGCTGCAGACCAGGCACACCATCGTCCCAGTTAAGAAAACGAACCATGGCCATCTAGGAATACCATCACCAGAACCATCCTGTTTATGGAAGACTGATTGCTCTGAACTGTGTGTGCCTCATCAAGTCCGAATCCTGGAAACAAGCATTCAAATTCCTTGTAATAGAGTACCATACACTGAACAAATTTAAAGAAAAAACATATAAAGGCCTGGAGTGTTGTAACATTGCATAATCTTTAAGGACTAAATTTTTATTTTATCCTAAAATGAGAATTGAATAACATAATAGTTAATAACTAGCCTGGTTGCCCGCGTTTCTCCTTGCAAGGCTGAATTATTTTTTTATACAAAAAAATAACATTTAAGTATTGAAATGGGGTTAAAAAAAAACATAGAAAATTATTCATGACAAATGTGTAACGATGTTAATTATAACTAAGCCAATACGAGATATTCTGCCAAACTTGCAGCTCAGATTATGTAATTGCAACAACCCGATAAAAAAATAAAGAGAAACATAAAGTTTTTTTTAAAAAAATATGTTAACTTTTTAAATTTGTGACCCAAGTTATTAGATTTGGAACATACAATTTAGAAAAATCACGAAGTTCAATTACCAATAAATTAAATATTAAAAGATAAAATTAAAAAAAATAGAATTTCAGTCATATAAAAGGATTGAAAAAAATATCAATCTCAAAAATAAAGATCAAAATTACTATTACTACTATCATTAATAAGCAATATTATCATTATCATTATTATCACTATTACTATTTCTATTATTATTAAAATTACTACCATTATTATTACTATTATTGTTGTTATTATCACTATCATTACTACTGCTGCTGCTGCTGCTGCTGCTGCTGCTGCTGCTACCACCACTACTATTATCATTATTACTATCATCATCATCACAACAATTATTGCTAGCATTATCATTATTCATAATAACAGTAGCAATCATTAACATTAACATTAACATTATCATTAGTATTATTACTATTTTAATAATTATAACCACTATCATCATCACTACTGCTATTACTTTTATTGTCATCACTCCTCCTCCTCCTCTTCTTCTTATTACTACTATTATTACTAATGTCATAACCATAATTTTTATTATTGCTATCATTATTACTATCACCACCACCACTATTATCATTATAACAAACCACCACCACCATCACCATTATTATTATTATTAC
>Ga0307515_10007396_pt1 | contig 21718 bp, 2 predicted proteins | sample 17_EM_MG_FD_194513 | JGI IMG/M metagenome (GOLD analysis project Ga0307515, IMG submission 194513) | Populus trichocarpa ectomycorrhiza microbial communities from riparian zone in the Pacific Northwest, United States - 17_EM | ecosystem: Host-associated > Plants > Roots > Unclassified | place...
CGATAAGTTACCGGAAGAATATAGGGACAAAAACGCCCCAAAGCCCTAATACAGCTGTCTGCCAAATTCTGCCATATTCTGCCGTTTTCTGCCAGTACTATAAAATTTTTTTTAATATCTAGCAACTTTAACCGCCGGTCAAAGTTATTTAATTAGTTAGATCCGTGCCAAGACTTTTAGCGGCTACTCTTTCTAGCCTAGCGCTTCCACTTAGCCTATAATCGCCCTTTATACTTAATCTAGACGTACTTATATCCCCTTTATCTCCTTATCTTATATTTTGTAATCCTATATTTATAAGCCTAGTACTACCCTATTTTCTAACTAAGCCTAAGGGTAGGCTTTCTTTTAAAGAGGGGGGTGATGTAACGGCGCTATCGCACGTTACCTGCCAAATTCTGCCAAATTCTGCTAACCTATAATTGGCCCGCCCAAAGCTAGCGCCTTGGCGGCTCACCCTATATATTTATTTACATCGGTCTTGGCGACCCCTTTTTCTTCTCTTTAGCTTAGTATCTTCGTAATACAGCATTCTACAAGCTTCGGTTTAGAGGCAATTATACGAGCCGTAACACTAATATTCTTTAACAGGTTAGTAATTATATTTATACCTTCGCTATCTTCTTTTATAATTAAGTAGGACTTTTTAAACTAATATATAAATAAATCTCGTACCTAACAAGCAAGGAGTTAAATAGTTATAACTACTTAATAGACGCCGAGCGGAGATAAGGTGCTGCTAAAATGAATTTTATAATATATATACTAATAAGAGGTTAGCTAGTATATATAAACGGGCTAGCGAGATTTATACAGTTTATTTGCCTAATTCCCTTATTACGGCAAGAAAATTCTAGTTATAGCTAAGTATAATAATAATAAGAAGGAAGGGTAGAGAGACCTTAAGTTCCTATAAAGCTTCTCCATGTTTATCTGTAATCTCTCTTACCTTCTTAACTAACTCTTTAAGTTTAGTAAGTTACGCAGCTACCTATATACCTACTTATATTATCGCCTTATCCCAGTTCTATCCTATATGCTTTATTTTAATACTAATACTAATTGGCTACTAACGTAGTAGTTTATAAAGGGCATAGTTTACAGATATAGGTAATATACTACGCTAAGCATATTCGCGAAGAGCTCTTTAACAGCGCTTAGATAGTTCGATATAAATAGCAAAATTAATCATTTTTAAGTTTAGCACTGTGTTAGCTTAGCTAGGAGGAATAAGGGAAAGTAGTAAAATTTAAGCAAAAGTACTAATTAGTTTAGTAGGCACTAAGTCCATTAGCGACTAGAGAGCTAATAAACTAGTTTAGGAAGTACGGCTTTTCTTTAAATTTATTATAGTATAGCACTAGATTAAAAACAAAGTTGTATATACTGCTGTTATAGACCTTATATTGGCAGTAATACGACTACTAAGAAGAGATATAAACGGGTTAATTAAAATAGTATAGGAGGTATTAAAACCAATTAAGCTATAGAATAAGGGGTAGCTAAGTTACGTGGCTAGTTACGTTATAAGTTCGGAATATAGGAACGTAGAAACGTAGGAATATAATATACTAATATACTAACGTACTAACGTACTTAGTATATTTCTTAGGCGTAGTATTATATATTTAAAGAACTATGGTCCCTACCTAGATAGCTCTCTTCTTTATAGTAAATCTTAGAATATAATTAAAGTTGATCTATTAGGTAATCACTCCACTAATTATATTATTATTATTAACTTATTTATTACCTATATACCTAACTTATTAATAAGTCTACTGTAGTACTTCCTATAAGGCTTTATTATATATTTACTACCTAGTTATAATACTAATAAGTTAAGTAATATACCACTGGGGGCACTAGTTACGACGCCGTTAATAGTAGCAACTACTTTAAGAATAAGTGGAGATACTAGTGTAGGAGGGAAGGCCTCTCTCTAGATAAGAAGTTACAGTGCTGTTAGTCTATTAGTTGGTTATAGTTAGTTAGTAGAAATTAGTAGGAAAGCAGTCGGTAAGAAGAAAAGAAAAGAGTGTATTGTCCCTATTAAACTATCTATCCGTTAAGCCCGTTTAAGTCATTAGAAACTTTAGGGCTATAAACTAATCTATATATTTACGGAAGGACTATACACCCCCTAAACTATACCTAATCTAGATATTAAATCTAGTGGGCCAAATTTACCCCACTACATACCTCCCCTACCCAAGTTATTATCCCTTAACGACTTCCAAAACTCTAAAACCCCTTATCCTTAAAATAAAGGTATAGTAGGTATGTCGATTTAGGTTAAATTTAGCCTATTACCCTATCCTTATTCCTATACCGGTTGTACTACTACCCCCGTTTTAGTTACAGACCCCCCCTCCTTTTCCTATTTTAGACACCTACCTCGTATATAAATAGCTTCTTTTCTTTATAGTTTAAATAGACAGAGTCCTTATTCTTTACTTACTTATTAGTGCACGGACTACTAATTAATAAAGTAACTGTATGCGTTCCTTACCTTTACTATAAACCCAAAATAGTGAATAAGGAGACTCCGTTCTAGTTAAATAAGACCGCTTAAGTCGGCCTGACGGGGTAGCATAAGAGGTATTAGACTGGCGGCTCTTAGATAATATAGCTCTTTCGCGTCCTTCTATTTACTTAGTTTTGTCCTATAGCCCTTTAGGCAGCTCCATATAGCTTTGTCCTTCTATAATAATAGGGGTAACTCTACTTAGGTTTACTGTAACAGTTAAAGAATTAATTTTATTGTTAACGTAGTAGAAGTATAAGCGGCTATTAAAGCGCTCTATTTCGGTTGTATGTATAAGCTAAAACGCATCCTTATAGTTTTTAATAGCCCTTAAGATGGTAGAAATGCATCTATTTCCTAACTTCGTTCCTATTGCTATTAAGAAGAAGGTTATAATCTCAAATTACCGCTAAAGAACCCTATCGTTGTCTACCTAGAAGGGCGTTAAATAAGGCGCTAGTAGCTATAAGCTTAACTGCAGTAGGGAAGCGGTATAAGATTGCGCTATAAAGATTGGCATATCCGGATAGCGTATAGGGCGGCGCTTTTAAGTCTTAGTAAGTATTTGCTAGTTCTACCTAGGTTTTTCCTTCCGTAACCTTAAGGTTATTATAATTTTCCTAAATGCCAATAAATTATAGTAGTATTGTTTACTAGGTCCTAGTTAAAGGTCCCTTTACCCTATAAGGAAGGTAAGGTATAGTTATACATATGTCTCCTTTCTTGTATAGCTAAGCTACCTAGTCAGTTGCATACTTTTTAACGTCCTTAGCGGTCTAGTTATGGTCTAAGATCTTATATACGAATCAGTCACCTTAGTTAATCCTTACGCTTTAAGATCTTCCTACTATAATTTTAGGTAATAATGCGTATTAGGTAGAATAATTGTATAATTATCCTTAGTCTTATTATCCAGAGAAATGCTCCCTTAGATTATATTAGCATTACATTCACTTTCTAGGAGAGAAGGGATATTAACGTTAATATAGCAAAAAGCTATAGAATCTCCTTTAATTATAAAATTTATATAATAAGGGTAGGAAATAAGTTGCTACTAGCTGTTAGGCTTAAGTGCGTAATAGAGACGGTAATACTAAGGATCCTACCTTATTAGCTGCTGGTAAAGACTATAGACCATTATTCTTAGCTAGCCGTAATTTGGCCGCCTATTAATTAGACGCTGATAATAGCGATATATACGCATTTCTTTATTAATTATTACTAAGATATTAAAATCCTACTACTATCTAAACACGTTTAAAACTACGGGTCTTTCTTACTCTTATACTTCTTAGTTATTTAATATTATTATTTAATTAAGCAAAGTCTCTCTATTATAGGAAAACCTTAGTGCCGAGTGATAAATAAACTTATATAGTTTTAGGGAGTTAGACGGAACTAGAGACTTATAAGCTTTTTTAAACTAGGAGTACGTAGTAGGGTCTATCTTTATAGTTCTAAGGTAGTTATAAGTATAATATATTAAGCAGAGTCTATAATATAGTATAGCGTAATTTAGACCCTTTATTGTTAAACCTATATATCCTCCTATTACTTGCGTATGCATCTAGCAGACCTTATATATCTTTGGATTTAAACTAGCCGCCCTATACTAACTACGCAGGAGCTTTATTACCTTAGTTGGTTTAATTTTAATAGTTTAGTTTAGGGACGCCTTAAGATAAGCGGGCACGTTATCCTTATAGTTATATTCTTATTTAATATAGAGCACCGCTATAGTATTTACAGCCTCCTTAATATACTCTATATTATCTCCCAGCTTAATAACGTTTTTATTAAACATTAATTCTACTTCTAGCCCTCCTACTTCTAGGTAAGTAATTATTAGCCTTTTTTGGATTCCTTTTTAATAAAGATACTAACAGCTGTAGGGGCGAGCTAACAGGCGTTCTAGCTACGAGAATGCTCTTATTTATAGATAATAAAGACGAGTTAACTAATATAGGTAATCCTTATTAGGACGGACTTGGCATAATACTAACGCCTCCTCCTTAAATAGATATTAATAGCTAAAAGGCTAAGGGATTTATTACGTTAGAAGTATACTATAAATATATTTATAGTGTAAGAGCTAAGCTCTCTCCTACTTGTTTAATTCTGATGTTAGTAACCTCTAGTCCTACAGTAGTTAGCCTCCTACATTTTAGCGGTAGGTCTTCATTTGGAATAAGGAAGCTAGTTAAGTGTCTTCCTAAACTATACTTATTTACCACCTAGTCTAATATTACCCTTCCTAATATCTTAGACGTAAGCGTAAAATTAGTCGGCTGTAGTTAAGTAGTGTTCTTAATGTTACGTTCTAGATATTCGAGCCTATTAATTAGAGCTTTATTAACTCTTACTATAACTTTAGAAAGTTGGCAGATTATAAGCTTTTAGACGGCGGAGAGGAAGTTATAGGAGACTGCGTATTTTAGCGGTCTGTTAAGAATATCTTATCCCTAGGCCTTTTAGATAGTTTCTCTAGCTTTATTATATCGGTTTCTTTAATCTTTAGCCATTTTACTAACGTTAGAGATATCCTTAAAGATTAATATAAATACGTCCTTTCCTAGAGATACTTGCAATCTATTATCTTAGTTAATAAAATTAACTACTATACTAGTAGCAGCTGCGTAGTTTTCTTGTAAGAGCGAAATCTTATTATAGATTTAGATAAGTACTATTTGACGCTAATTAACCGCGAAGCCTCTAACTTCCGTTAGGACGTTACTAATTTATTACTTAGCTCCTTTATAGAGGACTAATAGTTTGCTAGATAAAGATATAATAAGTATACTACTATTCTTAATTCTATTTAGTTTATACTTTAGCTAATTATAACTATCTCTAAGGTTTATTAAGGGCAAAAAGGTAAAGTTCTAAATAGGGTTTTCTAATCTAAATGGTCTACTAAATCTAGGTAGCGGTATGGAGTTTTACTAGCTCTAATTATTAAATGGACCAATTATGATTTTCTATACCCGGTATAGAAAATTGCTATTAGCTTAGTAAAGGCGGTAAGTAGAGCTAATATCTTTGCAGTAAATAATACTAGATAGTAATACGCAAATATTCTTCTGCTCTTACCTTATTGTTAATATATATTAGATTTCTAACTAAAAAGTAAATAAGAACGTGTAATAGAAAGAGCTTTAGGAAATACGGCAAATAAATAGATTGTACGGCTGTTATCTATATCCTCTCCCCTACCTTAGAACTTAACTGTCCCCTCGTTAAATGTTTTGTACTTAGTTTTATTAAATAATCTTTCTAGAACGCGCACTTCTTAAACTATATAGCGTTGCGATACTAGTGGATTTTATATGTCTTTCTTGGGCTTTAGCTCTACTGTTATTTCTTATAGCATAGTTCTACCTAACTAGCTAAGCCAGTCTTTCTAGTAGACTTTAGATATCTATTATTAATAGAACCTCTTTAATCCATTCCCTGAAGTTTAATCGCGAAATAGCGTACTATTAAGATCCTTAATTAAGTACTATCCTTTATAAGGGTAACTCTTATAAACACGGAACGGGCCCAGCTACTTTAAATTAAATTTATAACTACTAGAATAGTTTTACTTAAGCTACGTGTTTTAAAGTATAACTATATCTTTAACCTTAAATCTGTCCTAGCGAATATAGTAGGTGTTATTAAAGTACTTCTTATTTACTACCCTTAGTTGTTTTATGCGCGTAATAGCCTTTTTTATATCTACGTCTCTTTAGTTAAACTGCTTTATATAAAGTGCTAGTAGCTCTATAGTAGTCCGGACTGTTTACTAAGGTAGCGTCTGCTAAGTATGTATATAGAGTTTAATAGGAAGGACATGCTTATATCCGTATATAACTCTTACTGGCGTTATTTCCGTAGGCCGCTTAATAGTCGTCCTATCTGCCTATAAAATGGTATAAAGATTATTTAGCTATAAGCTATCTATTTTTGCCAAAGCGTCTACTATAGGCTTATAACCTCGCTCTATTAAGCCTTGCCCCTATAGGTAATACGCGGAAGCTATAATCCTTTTAATATTATAGAGCTCCGCAAGCACAGTGGTTATATTAGCATTTTCTCTACTACTATCTATAGAAAGCTATCCGAATACTCCCTATTTATAGATAATATCTTTATAGAGGAACTTTGCTATACTTTTTGCATCCTTTTTCTAAAGGGCTCGCGCTTTTACACATTTAGATATATATTCTTAAGTAGTAGCTAGGTATTAAAATCTAAGACAGGTTATTAGCATAAATGTAATATCTACTATTACTTATTGCTATAAAGTAGACTCCTATATAGGGTGTATTACTTCTTCTTCCTATCCTAACTGTCGCCCCTAGTATTGCAGGTATAACTTAATATGCTATAATATCTAATTATATAATCCTAGCCACTAATATTAATTTAAAACTCTTTAATATATTTCTTCTTATTCGCGATATCTACTCTAATTATAAAGGTTCTTAATAATCTCTCGCTAAGTATTCTCGTTATTAATTACCCTCCACATTAGCACATGTTTTAACTATTAGCAGAAGAGCTATTAATTACGCACTAGGAATTTTAGCGTATACCATTTAAATCTTTTAAATTCCTTAGTATTTATTCTTTCTGGACGTTATAAGGTTACTAGTCATTTTATAATCTTTTAAGATTCCTCTAAATATTAGTCCTTTAGTAGTAGATCTACCTTTATTTTAACTAGGCTAGCTATATATTCTAAGGCGCTTAGCTTATAGTTAATAAATTCTTTAATATCCTTAGTTGGTTCGTTAGGCCATTTTCTATTTAGTAGTCATTATAACAGTTTATTAGCTAGGCTATTATTCTTCCCTAGCATATATCTAATATTAAAGTCCTATAGCTAAATTTATACTAGCTATTATATTATTAAAGCTCCTAGTAAATTAGTAGCAGTATAATTTAGTTATATAACTAAGGTATTTATATCTATCTTAACCGTAAAGCGGACGCCGTATAGGTATACTTAATACTTCCTTAATGCATGCAGCAATACCTAATTTTTAAGCTTTCCTAAATTATACTTGTGCTCCACTTAAGACTAAATACCACTTTTATATTAATATAGGTAGCGATAACCTTATATATCCAGTTGTATAAGACCTATATCTCTATCTATTTATATATCTATTAATAGCGAGAATAATTAGCACTGCCCCCTTACTATAATCTAGTTAAACCAATATAGGTGTAGTAGTAATTATATGCTTTAAAGTCTTTATAGCGGTTATTTACTCTATTCCCTATATAAACGGAACGTTTACTTATAGTAGCCGGAAGATTGGCTCTGCCTTTATTGCGGAGTTTTCTACCCATATTTAGTAATATATAATAACTTCTAAGAATACTTAGGTAGACGTAGCGTCTTTATAGTCTCTCCAGTAAATAATTTTTACAACTTTTAACTCTTCCAGATATTGTCCTTTTTTATTATAGTGGTAGCTAACTACTATAATCTTATCCTTGCAGAAATAAGACTTTACGCCTAAGATTATATACCTAGCTCGTTCCAAATCTGTAAATACTCTATTTAGCTATATAATATATTTTAGAATATATCTATACACGTCTAAAAGGCTTTCTTCTCCATTATATATTATCTGTAGTCCCTTTACTATAATATTATCTAAAAACGGTAAGGTATAGTATAAAATGTATTGCTCTAGAATCTTAATAATTGTCCTTATAAACTAGGCTATTAAATTTATTCCTTTTATAGGTACCGTTGTTTATTATAGGGGTCCTAAAGGTATTATAAAGGCCGTTAGGTTCCTACTTTCTATATTTAGCTCTAATTGGTTATATCTAGAGAAGAAGTCTACTAGAGATATAACCTTATACCCTATAAACTCCTTAGAAAACTTATTAGTATATAGCGGCAGATTTACATCCCTAATAGTTACTTAGTTAATATTTATTGCCGCGTTAATTAGCCAGTACTTTATATATTCTTTTTTACTTATAAGAAACTATAGATTCCTATACAAGCTTTTATAATATCCTAGCGTCCCTTAAGCTAGTTATTTTTATAATATATTTATTACTTCCCCTTATAGGTCCCTTAGTATAGGAAAGTTCGGCACTTACTATACTTTATACGGTATAGTCTTAATCTTTAATAGTAGAGTTATGTCCCTACTAACACAACATATCTTAGAGAACTCCTATACTAGAGCCTCTTCTTAGTTAAATAATATGGCCTTAAAGATTTCTTATTCTTTTAGCTAAAGGTCCCCTATAATTATACGCTCTAATTATTTTAGCTTTAGCTATGTACCGTAGGCTAGCTTAGTATACTACAGCTTAAGGAAATAATTATATAAACTAAGGGGTAACCCTTAAATAGATGCCTTTTGCCAACCCAAAGCCACTTCTCGCTACTCTATTATTCCTCCTATAACCGTTCTGTTTGGTATTAATAAATTAACCGGGCGGACTTTCTCTGCCTTTTATTTATACGCAGTTACTATACTTATAGCGTTCTATTAGGCCTTACTCCTATAGCTTTCTATTTATATTATAAATAGATTTGTTATTTTTAATATTTAATATATAAGGGATCTAGCCTTTACTTTAAATACTAGCTTCTGCCTTCCTTTTAAGTACTTCTTTAGGACTTCCTTTAATGTTTTACTGTTAAGCTCTCTCTATCTAGCATTATACTCTTCTTTCCGTTAATAGCCCTGCTTAGCGGATATCTAAAATAGTAAACGTCCTTATTAAAGTCGTACCTTATTTCCCTTCTCTCTGTTTTTAGTATCCTCCTTATTTTAATATACTGGGTTATAAGTAACCCTAGATATAATTCTAGCGGTTATACCGGTTACACGTTTCCCAAACTACTACTTATACTAATTCCATTATTTAGTTTAAGGAATATTATATTCTTATAGTATGTTAAGAACCTTATTTTAACTCTACTATCTTTTAATTAAATAATATAAGATACCTAGCCTATTGCGGTTCGCTTTATTGCCAGTCTAGCCCTTACTAACTATAGCTTACCTAGTATTACCTTATATAACATCTCTCTTATAGTAATAAAAATCGTAAATATTAAGACGTTACTAATTACTATAGGGGCCGCATGTACTAATCTAATAAACTTAGACTAAGTCCTATTGGCAGATATTAAATATATACTCTATAAATATAGGGGCAGACTTAATATCGGCAAGCTGTGTTATAGAGCTACACTTTCCTTAATAAGGTTAAGCTCCGCTCTAGAATTAATTAAGCACTTAGTTTTTTTATCTTCTATTTATACTTCTACTTTTAGATATTATTATTAAAACTGGGTAAATCCTACTTCCTATTTAATCTGGTCTACTGTAGCAGTTATTAGGCTAGCTTAGTTAGTATAAAACGTTAGGTGCGCCGATAATATGGATGCTTTAACGCCTTCTTGTTTTTATTGGTAAGGCTCTATAAGAGGTGGCGGAAGAGGCTTAAAGAATAAATTTATAACCTTGGGTATATATATAAAGCAGTTACTAATAGTAACTTTAATAGTTTTTAATAAGATTTTGTCTGCCATTATAGTTAGGCTTAAGACATTCCCTTTTAGTATATCTATTATCCTAACTAGTTTTAGTTGTGATACTTTAGCAGTTATCGCTATATCCATTCCTTACTCTACTTCTCTTCTTAGCTATTTAGCATAGTTTATTTTATTAGTCTCCCTATTATTTCCTAGTAATTAATAAACCTACTATTATAGTTATGGTGTAATTTAGATATATCCTTCTAGTTATATATTTTAAACTATTACCAGCTGCGGACTAGTTAGTCTTAGAGGCGGTTTTATTACCTTTATATCCCCTTACGGTTTCCTAAGATTATATAACTGCGTTATAGGCTGAAACTGGGTTACTGCTCTTACTAAATTAATATATACCAACTCTACTTAGTATATATCTCCTTAGGACTTACTAAGTTCTTCTTTACTTTTATTACTATTACTTTCTACAAGCTCTACTAAGGACGTATTTAGTTAGATGCCTATCGCCACCGCATTAGGATTAATATTCGCATTCTACCTTAGCTAGTCTTTAAGGAACTAAATTTAATTATCGCTTAGTAAATACAGAAGTGGGTTTCTTAGGCGCTTATATATTTTAGTGCAGATTTAGTTATTTTTATTTATATATAGGAACTTACGGCTAACTAGTTCTTAGAGCTTTAGGTATTAGTTAATAAAATAATAAAGGCCTTTACATCTATAACACGTTTTAGATTATACTTAATATATACTAAGGTTTTCTGGTTCTCTATACCTTCCTAGGCCTAGCTTATATTGCTCTTATAACGCCCCCTTATAAGACGGCAGTAGTCTGTTGTTATTTATTACTAGTTATAAACCTACTTATTCTTAACACATTAACGCCTTATTTAGGAGCTACGTATATTATATTAGATTTTGGCAAATCCTATTAAGGAACGGCATTAAAGATATAACGCTTACTAATTTAACCGCCCTAAAATTAAGCCTCCGGAGTTAACTAATAAGGTTCTTTAGCTTAGGGTCTATCTCTTAGGTTATTTAATAGGCACTTGCCGACTTATTTAGCTAAGAGACTATAGGCGGCTAAAGAGCAGCATCTCTCTAGTTTAATATAACCGGCTACTAATTATGGAATTATCTAACCAGCTAACGAAGACCTTACTCCTTAGGGTTTATTATTAGTAAGCGGTCTATACCCTTATGGAATTAAGCCTATCTTCTACAGTTCTCCTTAGTAGGTAAAAGTAAAAAAAACTCTTATTTATCCGGGTTAGCTTCTGTCTTAGTTATAGTATATCTTTAATATTTAAATAGGAGTCCTTTTGCAAACTAGTATCCTTATTTATAGGTTTCCAAATTACTAGCCTCTATAACCTTTTAGGAAATTAGTATAAATTATCTGTAGGACTTGCGTATACTACTAGGTAGGTTATTCCTGCACTATAGTATATAAGCTTTTAAAAATTCTACTGTCTTAACTTATTAAAAGTAGTTACTTCCTTAGTAGTCTATCTAAAGCTTTTTTATGAGTTCCGTCTATCTACTAATAATAAACTTAGGTAAGCTTTGGATCTAGGTCCCTATCTAATAATCGCAATATTCCGGAAGTCCTTAATACTTCTTATTGTCCGTAACACGATATCGGATATATAATTGCTTATACTATTTAATAAATTGCGATACGTTTTATCCTGTAAGGTAAGAAGTCCCTAGAGTCCCTAGAGCTAGTATAGACTAGGCTATAATATATACCTTATCTTATTCTATTAGTAGTTTATTATAAGATAAAGAACTTATAGTTTCTTCTAGGATAGGTAAATTAACCTTCTAGTTCTTATTCTCCTTCTACTAAAGGTTATTAGTTCTAGACGTTGCAGGAGTTAGGTCTAGTACCACATCCTCTAAGTTAGGAAAACTTTGTAAGTTAATAGGCTGCCTACTTCCCTTTCCGCTGTTATTATAGAATGGGCCTAGCATCCCTAGTATTGTGGGAGGGTACGACTACTCTTAGATAGGAAAGTCACAATGCTGTCTATCTGTCTGTCGGTCGGTCGGTCGGTTAGTTGGTTAGTTAGTCGTAATCAATTAGTAGGAAAGCGGTCAGTAAGAAGAAAAGAAAGAATGTATTCCCCGGTAGGTCGTAATCGAGAGAAGGAGAGAAGCCGAAGGCTCGATATATACAGGAAAATGCTAAGGCACTAAGTAGTGGTCCATTTTACCCCACCACAGTATTCCCTTTATCGGTCCTATTACTATTACTCCCATAAATTTAAGGGAGGCTTATATAAATATAAGAAAAATTATATAGACCGTTGTAAATACAGTAAATAAAAACTTAAAGACTTCTCTCTGCCGCTCCTGGTGCACTATAACCCTCTCTTTTATTCTCCGTCCTGCCGTACTACGTGCTTATATTCCCATCCTTAGTCGTCTATTTCGTCTATAATAAGTCTTAGATAATTATCTCCAAAGGTATCGTTAACTTATTTTAATAGAGGTGACGCCTATATACCTATCGCTAGTAGTTCCGTGCTTAATTTCCGTACCTATTAGCAGCTTAACGGCTTTTAGTAATAGTAACCTAATAGTTTTTAATCCTTTTATAGCTGCAGCACGTTCCTATACGTCTTATATATATATAGCACTAAACTTCTAATCTAAAGAGCTTGCCGTCGTCCCTATATAGAATGCCATAAAGTATATAGGAGGGAAGGTCTCTCTCCAGATAGGAAGTTATGGTGCTATTAGTCTATCGGTTGATTGTAGTCAGTTAGTAGAAATTAGTAGGAAAGCAGTCGGTAAGAAGAGAAGAAAAGAGTGTATTGTCCCCATTAAACTATCTGTCCGTTAGGCCCGTCTAAGTTATTAGAAACTCTAGGGCTATAAACTAATCTATATATCTACGGAAGGCCTATACACCCCCTAGACTATGCCTAATCTAGATATTAAATCTAGTGGGCTAGTTTACCCCACCATACTAACATATAGGACACTAATTTATAGCTTGTCACGGTAAGTTAATTATAAGAAATAGTTAATTAATTAACAGATAATAACTAAATACTTAAAGAACGAATTAATGGAATTGGAGCAGTAAAGGTTAAGCTACTATTAGTTAAGCAATTCTTAGGAGAGAAGTTAAAGCTTAAAGAATTTCTGGCATAAATGCGTTTTAAGGTAATATAGAAAGGTATAAAGCTTACTACGTTAATAGACTAAGTGGTCTATATAGGATTGTTTCTAATAGAAAGAGCACTTAAGTAGTTTAAACCTTACCTTACTAAAATACAAAAGTATGGAAGCGCGACTAGCAACCTAGAAGTTAAATATATATTCTTAAGTTAGGGAGAATTCGCGGAATAACTTATATAGATATTTAGGGACCTAGAAGTAATAACTATAGCAAAACGGAAGCTCTAAAATCTAGTATAATAAACCTTAGCAATCGAGTATATAACGCAGTTTTAAACACTAGCTACGTAGGTTAAGTAAAATAATAAGGCGCTTATAGTATAGTATAAGCGGGACTTAAAGTAAAAATCTAGGATGTAATTATCCTAATAGAAGATGTAGATATACTTAGGGAACTAATAGATTAAGCGATTAAGATTAATAATAGAATCAATTAAAGAGAATAAACTAAGGAAGAGTAAGATAGAGTTCTATAGTTATATAAGGCACGAGGTACGTAATAATATAGTTAAAGTTAAAAACTATAAAATGGCGGACTAGAGCTAATAGACCTAAGTAGTACTAAAGAATCTAAAAGATAGAATGAGAAACTATAGAAACCTAAAGTTAAAGATTAAGTAATTATAAGACTAAAGAGTAGAGGCTAAACTAAGGATCTTAATAGTAGAAGATGTTTAGGCAGACTCTATAATAAGAAAAATGGCTTAAAAAGAAGCTTATATAAACCATAGAAAATAGGGTTATTTCGCCAAAGACTATAGGAGTAGTTAAATTAACTATGTAGTAAAGGGAATAAGACTAGTAGATAATATATATATATAAAGGAATAATAATATATTATAAGGAATAAAAGAGTGTTTAATTAATAGTTTTGCATTTTATTATAATAACGTATGCTAAGTCTATGAGAATGCTAAATATAGCGTAAGCTATTAGCTATAAGAGCCTAAGTTAAAAGGACTCTAAGGTATAAAAGAGTTAGATAAAGAACAGGATTAACTCTATAAACTAGATTAGGACAAAGATAGTATATATAGCTAGTAGTTAGTGGAGAAAGTTCTTATACACCAGTTTTATTAAGTAATAGGATATAAAGATTAAGATAATTAAACTATTAGTAGTGATTATATAAAAAAATAGGCGACTAACTAGGAGTATATAAAACTTAGATACGTAATAGAGGTAAAGGATAATTTCACTATAGAATAGGGAATATTAGTAGGGGTTAAGACTCCACTAAATATAATATCTATCGCCTTATAAAACGTAAGAGAAGTAGGATAATAAACCACTCCAGTACTTAATAAAGGTAAAAGGCCAAAGGTATAAGACTCTTAGAAAGAGATAAGCAAGATTTAATAAATTTAATAAATAGATAAAAATACAATCTATTTGTTCATAAGGATAGATTAGAGTAAAAAATACAGTATAGAACTCTTAAAACAAGACGAGTAAAATTTAAGACTCTTAAAACGAGATAAGAATACCATTAAAGTCTAATTAAACTAAAGTAGGAGTATAGCTTAGGAAAGAAGCAAGCTTAGGACTGAAAAAACTATAAAACTAAGACTCTAATACTAGGATAAGGACTATTAATAAAATTATAAGTAGGACTTAGTAATAGGATTAACAAGTTAATACCTCAGTTAAAAAGCATAAGGGCTTTAACCCGTTGGCAAGAAAAAAGCTAGATAAAAGCAGTAAAGAATTTAAAAGGAGAATCTTTATACAGTTAAAAAAATTGCTAAAAGCAACAGACTATTTAGGGAAAAGATTACCTATATAAAGGGTTATAAATAGGCTTAAAGTAGGCACGCTAAGAGCAAAATAGCTAACTAAACTAGAAGAAGAAGAGGATTTAGGAATCTTAACTAAATTTAAGGAGTAATATATAAAGGGCTACTATAACGCAGCAATAAGAAGATACTTCCTTATAGATAAACTATATATACTTAAAAAGCTGTACTAAAAGTAGTATAGGCAGCGACACAATAATAAGTAGGAAGACTTTTATATATAGTTAGAGGAACGAGTTATCTAAGACTAACTAATTATAGAAAAAGGCATAAATTATATTAAGGGAGCCTTAATTATAATATTAAAAAACCTAGAAGAATAATTAGAGGACTAGAGGAGTAAATAACGCATTTTAGTACCTGTAAACAAAATAGTAACGTTTAGATTAAGGATAAGGATAAGTTAAGAGTTAACCTAAAGCACCTAGTATACTATATATTAGTATAGATTATATATATAAATAATATATACAATATATACAAGAATCTAAAAGAAAATAATTAGAAGTACACTATAAGAATATATTAGGCACTAGATAAATAAAAATATAGAAATACTAAGTATATACATAAATAGCATCTAACTAAAGTTTGGAAGTTAGAAGACTTAATACTTTAATTAAAAAGATTTCTAATAGAAGAATGCCTAGATGGACAATAGTAGCAGAAATGCCCGGAAAATACATATCTATAAGCTACTATCTATTAAGCGATTTTTAGGGAAGAAGTTAAAGCTTAAGGGATTCCTTATATAAGTGTACTTTAAAGTTATATAAAAAGGATCGAAGCTAGTAACGCCTATAGATTAAGTCGCTTACGTAGGATTATTCTTAATAGGAAGAGCACTTAAGTAGTTTAAGCCTTGCTTAATAGAAGTATAAGAAAACGGTATAGTAACTATTAACTAGGAGGTACGGTATATATTTATAAGTTAAAATAGGTTTATAAAACGCGTAATAAAAATATTTAGAAAACTAGAGGCAACTACTATAGTAGAAAAAAAGCTTTAGAATCTAGTATAGAGAACTTTAGCAATTAAATACACGATATAGTTTTAAATATTAGTAATGTAGGTTAAATGGAATAATAAGGCGCTTATAGCACTGTATAAATAGGGATTTAAAGTAAAAGTTTAGGACGTAATTATCTTAATAAAAAATGCGGATACCCTTAGAGAACTAATTAACTAAGTAATTAAGATTAATAATAGGATCTACTAGAGGGAATAGACTAAGAAGGGTTAGGATAGAGTTTTATAGTTATATAAGGTACAAAGTACATATTAACTAAGTTAGAAACTATAGTATAGCGTAGAGCTAATAGACCTAAGTAGTACTAAAGAAGCCTATAAGAGATAAATAAAGCAACTATAGAAACCTAGAGGGTAAGGATTAAGTAATTATAGACCTAAGAAGTAGAGGCTAAACTAAGGATCTTAATAGTAGAAGACGTTTAGGTAGACTCTATAGCAATAAAAATAGTTTAAAGGAGGAGCTTATATAAATTATAGAAAATTAAGTTATTTTACTAGGAACTATAAAGATAGTTAGAGTAACTATATGGTAAAGCAAACTAAACTAGCAGAAGATATATATATATAAAGAAATAATAGTATACTATAAGGAATAAAAGAGTTTTTAATTAAGAGTTTTACGTTTTATTATAATAACGTATACTAAATTTATAAAAATGCTAAGTATAGCATAAGCTATTGGCCGTAAGAACTAAAATAATTAGAGTTTAGAGGAACTAAGAAACTATCTCGTAGATTGGATATTAAGGACGATAAATTTAATATAGGCGAAATATTTAGCAATAATAAGGTAATAAAGGCAGCTTACTAAAAGCGTATAGATCTTAAAATAGTTATATTAGAAGTAAAGACTAAAACCTTTATAGAATAAGAATTAGTAATAGAAATTATAATACTATTAAATATAGTATCTATCGCTTTATAAGACAGAAGGAGAAATATTTAATAGTAAAGATTAAGCAAGTAGACAACTACTAGTGCTAGCTTACTACTTAATAAAGGTAAAAGGCTATAGGCTTAAGATTCTTAAGAAGAAATAAGAGATAATTAAGATTTCTAAAACGGGATAAGATATACTTAAGGACCTATAATAGACGATAACTAATAAAGTAGAGTAGTAGCTTAGTTTAAAGATATATAAATAAGCTTAGAATAGAGTTTTTTTTTTAAAAAATATATAAGATTCTTAAAGCAAAATAAGTAAGATTTAAAACTTTTAAAATAAGATAAGAAAACTATAGAAGCCAAGTTAAACTAAGGCTAGAGTATAGCTTAAGAAAAAAGTAAGCTTAGGACTAAAGATCTTATAAGACTAAGAGTTTAGTAATAGAATAAGGACTATTAAAAAAATTGCGAGTAAGGCTTAACAATAGGATTAAAGGGTTAATACTATAATTAAGAAGTAAGAGAACTTTAAGGATTTACTTATAAGGTAAGTAAATAAAAAAACTATAGAAGAGTTTAGGTAAAGAATTATTATATAGTAAGAATAGAAACTAAATAAGAGATCTAATATACTAGGTTATATAAGAGATAGAGCACCTATATAAAGAATTACTAATAGGCTAAGGGTAGGCACACTAAGAGTAAAATAGTTAGATAAACTAGAGTAGGAAGAAAACTTAGGAATTTTAACTAGATTTAAAGAACGATATATAAAGGGCTGTTATAATATAGTAGTAAGAAGATACTTTCCTATGGATAAGCTGTATATACTTAGGAAGCTATATAAAAAGTAGTATAGGCAGCGACATAATAATAAGTAAGAAGATTTTTATATATAGCTAGATAAACGAGTTATTTAAGATTACCTAATTATAGAAAAGGCTATAACTTATGTTAAGGGAGCCTTAATTATAATATTAAAGAATCTAGAGGAATAATTAGAGGACTAAAGGAGTAAGAAATGCATCTTAGTACCTATAAATAAAAATATAACATTTAGATTAAATAGATAGAGGTTTAAACTTAGGGATAAAGATAAGCCTAGGGTTAACCTAAAGCACCTAGTATATTATATATTAGCGTAGATTATATACATAGATAATATATACGGAATGCATAAAAATCTATAAAAAAAGAATTAGAAGTACCCTATAAGAATATATTAGGCGCCAAAGAAGCAATAGTACTAGAATACTAAGTATATATATAGATAGCATTTAATAAAGGTTTAGGAGTTAGGCGACTTAATACTTTAACTAAAAAAATTCCTTATAGAAGAATACTTAGATAGATAATAGTAGTAGAAGCACCTAGAGAATACGTGTTTATAGTATATAGAGAATAAAAAGTAACCTAGGTATTAACTAAAGAGTAAGCTAAATATACAAGGATTAAGCAGCTAATAGTTAGGAAAAGTGGAGGCCTATAAAACTAAAGGGAGCTAGTAGTAGAGCCTTAAACCCTTAAAGGAATTTAAGAATAATACATAAATTTATAAGTTAATTAGTAAGATTAGTAGTTTAAAGTATTAGTAAGTAGTAAAGTAATAAGAAACTATATCTTACTAGTAGTAGTTAAATAAATAGGATTACCTTATAGACAAAAAGAGCACTCTTATTTATTAGTTATAGTTTTAGGAGATCTAATAGCTTATAGAGGAGGTATTATTAACCTTAAAATAGGACCTATTTAGATAACTATTAAAAGAAGATATATTAAGAATGCCTTAGTTATAGAAATATAATCTAAAGATTAATTAGGTTATAGGTTAAGTTAATATTAAAGAAACTTAATAATACTAGAGGTGTATAGTAACTAAGTTAGTATAGTACTAGGTTAAAGCAATATATATAAAAAAACTAAAAAAAGGGTTGTCTTATATATTAAAGAGATACTATAAGTATAGTAAAAAACTATAAAGCCTAAAAAGTAAAAAGCTGTTAGAGTATATAGTGTAGAACTATAAAATAAAATTAAAACTAGAAATAAGTTTAAAGTTTTTTCTAATTTATAAGCTAACTAAAGAAGAGTTAAGAGTGTTTAAGGAGTTTATCTAAGAAAATATATAAAAGGGATATATTAAACTATTGTAGTTATTAGTAGGTTATCTAGTATTATTTATACTAAAGAAGAATAGAAAGCTTAGGCTATATATTAACTATAGATAGTTAAACAGCGTTACTAAAAAGGATAGGTATCCTTTACCCTTAATTAGCGAAATTTAAAACTAGATAGGTAATACACAAATATTTATAAGGATAGATCTAAGATAGGTATACTATTAAATTAGGATTAAGAAAGGTAATAAATAAAAGGCAGCCTTTAGATTAAAGGAAGGACTATATAAGCTATTAATTATATAATTTAGACATATAAACGTACTAGCGACATTTTAGAAGTAAATTAATAGCATATTAGAAGAATACCTTAATAAGTTTATTATAGTATACCTTATCAATATTATTATCTACTTAATAACTAAGGAAGTGTATAGAGAATACGTTAAATAGGTTTTAAAGAGACTATAAAAAGAATAGATGCCAGTAGCAATTAAGAAATATAAGTTCTTTACTAGGAAAACTACTTTTATTAAACTTATTATTAAACTAGGTTATATTAGTATAGACCTAAAGAAGATAAAAGCTATAGTAGGTTAGTAAGAACTAAAGAGCGTAATATAATTAAGGTTATTCTTAGGGTTTTATAATTACTATAGGAGGTTTATAGTATAATAGTTAAAGAATATTAAACCCTTTACTAGGCTCATAAAGAAAGAGAAACTATAAATTTAGGGAAATAAGTAAAAGAGATTATTTAAGAAATTTAAGAAGTTATTTACCTAGAAATTAATCCTTAAATTTTATTAACTAGGATTAAAAATAGTTATAGAAATAAATATATTAGACTTTATATTAGGAGTATATTTACTATAAAAGTATAAAAGTATAAAGTATTTAGTAGTATACTATAGTTAAAAGATAATACTACTAGAGTTAAACTATAACATCTATAATAAGGAGTTATTAGGTATAGTTATAGTACTTAAGAAATAAAGATTATTCTTATAAAGTATAGAAAAAGTATTTATAGTTAAAACGGACTATAAAAACCTAATAAGGTTTTTAATAATAAAGGAACTTAATTAAAGATGGGTTAAATAGGTAGAGATACTTATAAAATACTATTTTAAGATTTAGTATACTAAAGGCACTAAGAATATAAAAGTAGATATATTAAGTAAAAAGGCTAAACTATAAAATAATAAGAAGCTATTAGGGGCTATATTATAAAATGATAAAGACCGGTTAATTAGGTATAATTACCTAAAAATTATAGTAACTTAGGAAATATAAATCTATAATTTACTAGAGAGTAATTAGATATAAAAGATCTAGAAAGTATAATTTAAGGATTTAGACTTAGAGTAATATAAGAATAGGAAAGTAATCTATATTTTAAGAGCGATTATAAAGCAATTTATAAGAGAATTTTATAAAGGATTAATGTAGGGATATAGTAAAGCTATAGGCTTAGTGTTAAGACTTTAAGAGGAATATATTATTAATAAAATCTAAAGATTAGTAAAATAAGTTATAAAGGAATATTTAGATTACTAAAGAAAAAAGCTAATAAGGTATAAGCTATATAGAAAGCTATAGCCTATTAAGACACTAAAAAGACTATAGGAAGTTATATTATAGGACTTTATTATAAAGTTACTAAAGTTAAAAGACTCTATTATTAGATAGGAGTATAATATAATCCTTATAATAGTAGATAAATTAACTAAATAGAGCTACTTTATAGCATATATAGAAGAAATCTTGGTAAAAGATATTACTAAAATTTATATTAAAGAAGTATTTATAAGATATAAAGCACTAAGTAAGATTATATTAGATAGAGATTTAAGATTTATAGTAATATTTTTAAAAAGTATTCTTAGCGGAATAGGGGGTTAAAGTAGTAACTTCTACTATATATTACCTATAGACAGATAGATAAATAAAGAGATTAAATTAAACACTAGAATAGTATTAAAGCTATTATATTAATTACGCATAAAATAATTAAGTATTATTATTACTAGTTATATAGTTTATTTATAATATAACACTATAAAAAAATAGGGATATTACTATTTAAAGCAAATTATAGATATAAGCTAAGAATATTATTATTACTAAAATAAGTTAAAAAAAATAAGTAAAATAGCTAAAGAAAAAAATTAAGATATTAATAAATCTTTATATAAACCTTAAAAAATGAGTAAAACTAGAATAGAAAAAGAAAAAAAGGTACTATAATGCTAGGAGATCTAAGGGACTAAATCTTAAGGAAGGGGATAAAGTATAGCTATTATATAAATTTTTTACAATTAATAACTAAGTAAGAAGTTAGACTATATTAGACTAGGACTATTTAAAATTATATCTAAGATTTTAGAAGTTATATATAGACTTAACTTACTAGCTAAGATAAAAATCTACCCTATATAGTATATTGCGATGCTAAAACTAGTATATAGATATATAAAGCTATTAGTCTATAAGGCAGACACGTATAAAGAATAAGAAGAAGATAAATAGTAGGTTTTAAAGATTATTAGTTATAAGGACGTTAATAATAAAATATAGTATAAAGTAAAGTAGATAGGCTATAATAAGACTACCTAAGAACTACTATAGAACCTAAAA
>Ga0307515_10007397_pt1 | contig 21714 bp, 22 predicted proteins | sample 17_EM_MG_FD_194513 | JGI IMG/M metagenome (GOLD analysis project Ga0307515, IMG submission 194513) | Populus trichocarpa ectomycorrhiza microbial communities from riparian zone in the Pacific Northwest, United States - 17_EM | ecosystem: Host-associated > Plants > Roots > Unclassified | place...
GATCGGGAGAGGCGAAGGGCGGCACGTCGGCGAAGGTCGCGCAGCGCAGCGTCTTGGCGGACAGGATATCGGCCAGTCGATCGGCCTTGGCGGGAGTGATGGCCGCGGTCGCCGCGATGGCAAAACTGAGGGCGATGCATTTCATGGTCATTGCTGTTCTCCTTTGGTTTTTGTTGAGGTCAGTGCCGCAGATCGGCGAGAAAACGCTGAGCGCGGGGATGGCGGGGATTGGTGAAAAATTCCTCCGGCGTCGCCATCTCGATGATCTGGCCGGCGTCGATGAACCAGATCCGGTCGGCAACATCGCGGGCAAAGCCCATTTCATGGGTGACGCACAGCATGGTCATGCCGTCGGCAGCCAGGCTCTTCATGACGGCCAAAACCTCTCCGACCATCTCCGGATCGAGGGCGCTGGTCGGCTCGTCGAACAGCATGACCGGCGGCTCCATGGCGAGCGCACGGGCAATGGCCACGCGCTGCTGTTGGCCGCCAGACAGCTGGCCCGGATAAGCATTGGCCTTGTCCACCAGCCCGACGCGGTCGAGCAGAAGCAGAGCTTTATCATGGGCAATATCGCGAGCGACGCCCTTCACCCGGACGGGCGACATCGAAACATTGTCGACGACGGATAGATGCGGGAAAAGGTTGAAGTTCTGGAAGACGAAGCCGATCCGGCTGCGGAGCTGGTTGAGATCGTGGGTCTTCATCGGAGCATGAATGTTCTGGCCGTCGAAGGAGATCGCCCCGCTGTTGATCTCTTCAAGGCGGTTGATCGTGCGGATCAGCGTCGATTTGCCGGAGCCGGATGGACCGCAGATGACCACGACTTCGCCTCTGGCAACCTCAGCGTCGATATCCTTCAGGACCTGATAGTCGCCATACTGCTTGGAGACCTTGGAAATCCGGATCGCATTCACATCCTGCGGTGAAACTGACGGGGTCATAGCTGCTCCGATATGATTTTGACGGGTGCGATCACAGTCGCCGCACGGACGCCGTTAAGACCGGCGCGCCTGCGGGTGATCCGGCGCTCGAGACGATAGGCAACGTGAGTCAGCGACCAGCAGATCCCGTAGTAGATGACCGCCAGGATGAGAAAGACCTGGAAGGGCTGCGTCAGGAGCTGGTTGTTGACCTGGCTCGCGGCAAAGGTGAGGTCCGGCACGTTGATCACATAGCCGAGCGTCGTATCCTTGATGGTCGAAACGAAAGTCGACAGGATGCTCGGGATCATGTTGTAGAGCGCCTGCGGCAAAATCACGAAGCGCATCGCGCCGAAATAGCCATGTCCCAGAGCCTTGGCCGCTTCCATCTGCCCGTGGCCAAGCGCGACGATCCCGGCCCGCACGACCTCGCTGAGAAAGGCGGCCTGATAGACGACGAGTGTCGTCAGCATCGTCACGAAACTCGGGACATCCGCGCCGGTCAGAAGCGGAACCAGGAAGTAGCTCCAGAGGATGAGCATCAAGAGCGGCACGCCGCGCGTCACGTAGACGAGCACCGTGACCGGCCAGCGCAGGAACGGCCATTTGGAAAGACGCGCCAGCGCCAGCAGGATGCTGAGCGGAAATGCCAGAGCGATGCTCAGCGCCGACAGGATCAGCGTGTTGGCAAGCCCGCCCAGCGGTCCGTTCGGATACTGCCCGATCAGGAGCAGGAGCCAGTAATCGTGGAAAATGGCGACGATATCGTTGATCATGCCCGCGCCCTCGTGGCGGGATCGGCGCGCATCGACACATAGGCGCCGCCGGCCATGATAAGAAGCGAGAAGAACAGATAGAGCAACGTTCCGATCAGGTAGATCTCGAACGTCCGGAAGCTGAGGTTCTCGATCTCCTTGACCGCATGTGTCAGCTCGGACGCGCCGATGACGACGCCAAGACTGCTGTTCTTGAAAAGCGAGACACTGTGATTGATCAGCGGCGGCAATGCGTTGCGCACCCCCTGCGGCATCATGACGAAGCGCATCGCCGATATGTAACCGTGGCCAAGGGCACGGGCGGCTTCCATCTGTCCGGGGCTCACCGAGCGAAGCCCGGATCGCAGGTCCTCGCTGAAATAGGCGGCCTGGCAAAGCCCGAGCCCGATGATCGCAAAGATCGCTTCGGCATTGTGGCTTGCGAGCCAATAGGTCAGCCAGTCGGGCAACAGCGTGAAGATGCCGAAGTACCATAGCATCAGCTGGACGAGCGTGGGCACGTTGCGGTGATAGGAGACATAGCCGGCGACGAAGGCATTGCCAAAGCGGCCGGGCGAGAAGCGAAGCGCAAGCAGCAGGATGGCGAGCGTCATCGCCAGGGTCCAGGAGCCGATGGCGATGACGAACGTCATCTCGATGCCGTGCAAAAGCATCGCGACGAATTCCGGGTTGGTCAGGATCGCTGAGAGATCAAACCCCGTCACGGCTTCGATCCTTTGGAGGACGGCCCTTTGGAGGACGCCACTGCGCGCGGCGTTGCGGGTCTGGCAGTCTGGAGCCCGCCCATCACCTGGAGTGTCGGCGTGATCTCCATATGGCCGATATTGACCGCGATGGGTGCTGCGATGGCGAAGGCGATGGCCTCTGCGATATCGGCGGCTTCCGGCAGTTCGAAACCGTCGATGAAGCGCTCGCGGATCGAGGGGTCGTCGCCATGGACATGCGCGAAAATGTCGGTCGCCACCCGGCCCGGGCAGATTTCCGTGACGCGCACCCGTTTGCCGAAGGCATCAAGGCGCAACTGGTTGGACAGCATGCTGACGGCCGCCTTCGTCGCATGATAGGAGGAATTACCGCCGAAATTATACGCACCGGCGATCGAGGAAATGTTGATCACATGGCCGTTGTCGCGCGCGACCATGCCCGGCACGACCATGCGGCAGAGATGCAGGACTGCACGCAGATTGACGTCGATCAGAAGATCGATATCGCCTTCGTCGGCTTCCAGGAATTTCTTGGGACGATCGACGCCGGCATTGTTGACGAGGATGTCGAACTCGATCCGCGCCGTCAGTTCGGCAAGCGCCGCGCGATCGGTCACGTCGATGGCATGGGGAATGCAGCCGGTCTTTTCTGCGAGCTTCCGAAGCGGCTCGGCGCTGCGGGCAAGCGCGTGAACCTCGATATTTTCCCGGCAGAGCCGCTCGACGACGGCCGCGCCAATACCGGAAGAGGCGCCCGTGACCAGCGCTGTCCTGTAATCGGAAAACGACATTTCTTATTCCCCTGTTGTTTTTTGAACATTAGTTGAACTTCAAAGCCCTGCCTAAGACCGATTATCTCTGGAGCAATAAGCAAGCCTTATGGCGCCTAAGAATTATGCAGTTGCCGGCCGATGGAGCCCCGAAATTTGGCATGCCGATCGGCACGTCATTCCGTAAGCACATGAAATTTATTGTATTTTTCGATTTGCAATTGCAGCTAAGGTCTGTACCATATTCACCAAAATGATTGGATCGATTGCGTCACAATGGACACCAGGCGGCTCAAATCCTTTATCGTCATCGTCGATTCCGGCAGCATCACGCGCGCCGCCGATATCTTGCATGTGGCTCAACCGGCCTTGAGCCAGCAACTCGCATCACTGGAAGAGCATTTCGGCCAGAAGCTTCTGAACCGGAGCCAGCAGGGCGTCAGCATGACTGACGCCGGGCATGCCGTTTATCGTCATGCGCAGATCATCCTGCGCCAGATGGACCAGGCCCAGGCTGATGCGTCCGCGGCCGGAAACTCGCTCGCCGGTCGCGTATCGGTCGGGCTTGTGCCCTTCAGCAGCGCTGCCACGCTCTCTGTCGATCTCCTGGCCGAGACGCGCAAGCGCCACCCCGGTATTCTCCTGCATCTGACCGAAAGCGTTGGCCAGACCTACAGCCAGATGATCATGACCGGTCGTCTGGAGATGGCGCTGATCCATGGTTCCGGACCGATCAAGGGCGTCCGTTTCGAGCCCTTGCTCAGCGAGGAATTCTTCCTGGTGGCCCATCCGGATTTCGCCATCGAGGCCGACGACAAGCCGGTCCCCATCACGGCGCTGGACAACCTGCCGCTGTTGATGCCGCCCGCCTATAATTTCGTCCGTCGGGCCGTCGATACTGCGTTCACGCGGACCCGAACCAATCTGAAAGTCGTCGGCGAAGTGGAAATCGTCAGGACGCTGACGCGGGCGGTCAGCATCGGTCTTGGGGCAACGATCATGCCCAGGGCCATCGCCGACCGGATCATTACGGAGGCGAGCGAGCCGCTGATCTGCCGCATGGTCTCGCCGCGGATCGAGGAAACGCTGTCGCTGTGCGTCTCCGATCACACGCCGCTCTCCGAACCCGCCGAAGCGGTCAAGGACATCCTGATCGAACTGACCGCGCGGCTGAAGCCGCCGCGCGGGTGATGGCTGAAACTCAACGCATCTCGGCGCAAAACTGGGAAATCCGGGCGCAGGCTTCCGTCAGCTTTTCCATGCTGGTGGCATAGGAGATGCGGAAGAACGGGCTCATGCCATAGGCGGCGCCCTGTACGGTGGCCACGTGATGCTCGTTGACGAGCGCCATGACGAAATCGGTGTCGCTCTCGATCTTCTTCCCGCCCTTGCTCGTCTTGCCGATCAGCCCCGACATATTCGGAAAGATGTAAAAGGCGCCCTCCGGCTTGTGGCATTTGAGGCCATCGATATTGGCAAGCTCCGAAAGGACGAAGTCGCGCCGCTGCTTGTAGATGGCGGCCCGCTCGAAAAGCAGGTCCTGCGGTCCATCCAGCACGGCGACAGCCGCCGCCTGGACGACGGTCGCAGTGCCGCCGCCGTTCTGGCCGTTGACATTGCTGATGGCGGAGATCAGGTCCTTTGGTCCACCGCAGAAACCGAGCCGCCAGCCCGTCATCGCATAGGCCTTGGACGCGCCGTTGACGGTCAGAACACGATTATAGAGCTTGGGTTCCACCTCGGCGATCGTGCAGAATTCGAAGTCGTCATAGATCAGGTGTTCGTAGATGTCGTCGGTCATGATCCACACATGCGGATGGCGCAGCATGACGTCGGCGATTGCCTTCATTTCGGCGCGCGAGCAGGCGGCACCGGTGGGATTGTTCGGGAAGTTCAGGAACAGCCATTTAGTCCGCGGCGTGATCGCCGCCTCCAGGTCCTCGGCACGCAGCTTGAAGCCGGCTTCCTGCGGGCAGGCGACCGGTACGGGTACGGCACCTGCGAACCTGACGATATCCGCATAGCTGATCCAGGACGGTGCCGGGATCACCACCTCGTCGCCTGGATTGCAGGTCGCGAGCATCGCATTGAAGATGACCTGCTTGCCGCCACCGCACACGACGATCTGGCTTGCATCATAGTCGAGATTGTTTTCGCGCTTGAACTTGCGCGAAATCGCCGCCTTAAGCGCCGGCGTCCCGTCCATCGTCGGATATTTGGTTTCACCGGCAAGGGCTGCGGCATGTGCCGCCTCGACCGCGTGCGTCGGCGTGGCGAAATCGGGCTCGCCGGCCGACAGGCTGATGACGTTGACGCCTTGCGCGGCAAGCTCCCGGGCGCGCTGCGTCATGGCGGCGGAGGCCGAGATGGAAACATTCTTGAGGCGGTCGGCGATTGCTGGCATCGGACAGGGCTTTCGTGGTGTTGAAGGAGAAACAAGGAAGGTTTGGAACTAGCCGACAATTTCGGCAGCCGGGGCGATCATCGCGCCCGTTGCCTCGATCTCGCTGCGCACGATCCGCGCGAGCTCCAGCGATCCCGGCGTGTCGCTGTGGACAAGGATGGAGTGCGCCGGAACTGCAAGGGTCTCGCCCTCGATGGTGGTGACGGTACCGGTCTTGAGGAATTGCCGGACGCGTACGCGAAGGGCCTCTTCCTCCTTGATAACGGCCCCGGGTAAACCACGGGCGACGAGTTTGCCCTGCGCATCGTAAGCGCGGTCGGCCAGAAACAGGAGCAGGGTTTTCAGGCCTGCGCGAGCGGCGGCATGCGCAATGATACTATCGGGCATGGCAAAGACGATCAGGCTCGGATCGACCGTGCGGATCGCGTCCATCATCAGATCGGCTAGAACCGGATCCCGGTTGACCATGTTGCCCATCGCGGCATGGAAGCTGATATGGGCGACGGACACCTGTTCAGCTCTCGCAATCGCCGTCAGAGCGCCCAGCTGGTAAAGCATCTGCTGGCGCAGCTCGTCGGCGGAAAAAGGCATTTCGCGGCGGCCGAAACCCAGCCTGTCCGGCAGTCCCGGATGAGCGCCGACGCCGACACTGTTCGCCTTGGCGAGGCGGACCATGCGTGCCATCGTGTCGGGATCGCCGGCATGGAAGCCGCAGGCGATGTTGGCCGAGGAGACGACCTTCATCAGAGCCTCCTCGTCGCAGAGGCGATAGGGGCCAAAGCCCTCGCCCATGTCGGAATTCAGGTCGATCTTCATCGGTTCTTTCCTTGTCCCAGGCGCGCTCATCGTCCTGCTATCGTCTTCAGCGCGCGCGCGACCATCTGCGAGGTGCTGCGGACATCGTCCACATAGGCGGCAATGGCCTGGTCGAGCGTCCGCGCCTCGGCATGCGAGGAGCGGACGAAACGCAGGCGGCTGCCGATGCGCGCCTGGCCGAGCCGCCAGAGATCGGCTTCGAGAACGCCGGCAATTTTCGGATAGCCGCCCGCTGTATTGGCGTCGCTCATCTGCACGATGGGTTCACCGCCCGGCGGCACCTGCACGACACCCGGAACGATCCCGTAGGAACGCATTTCCACCGGCGCCGTGGGGCGCACGGGCTCGCCGGAAAGCCGGTAGCCGGTGCGATCGCTTTGTGGAGAAATTTTCCAGCTCTGGCTCCAGAAGCGTTCGGCATCGGCACCGAAAAGGTCGTGTTCGCCAGCCGGCAGGGCCCGGACAAGCAGGGTGCCGTCCGCTGCGACCGGAAACAACGCGGACAGGGCGGTTGCCGGCGGCACGACGCCCAGCCCGTCGGCGGCGAAGACCGTCCGGGCAGGCTCACCCAGCTGAAGGATATCCCCACTGGTCATGGAGCGACCGTCGATCCCGCCGAATGCACCCCGCAGCGATGTGCTGCGCGAGCCAAGGACGAGCGGAACGTCCACCCCTCCGGCAAAGGCGATATAGGCGCGCGCCGATGCCGGAGACGGCAGGAGTTCGAGAACCTGCCCCGCACCGGCCGTTTGCGACCACCAGGGCGGCAGGATGACATTGTCGAGGGTCGCACGCCCGCCTCCCGCCACCGCGAAGGCCGTCGCTGCGCTAAAACGGAGGCGGAACGGGAAGGTCTGCACTTCGATCGCGGCAGCGCCTTCTTCATTCCCGACCAGCAGGTTGGCGATCTTCAACGCCAGGGGGTCCATGGCACCGCTCGCCGTGACGCCGATATCGCGATAGCCCGGCCGGCCAATATCCTGGATCGTGTTCAAAGGTCCGGTGTTCAGGATCTCGATCAAAGCTCGATCCTTTCCGGCAGGAAGCGCACGGTATCGCCGGGCGCCATGATCGCGGGCACGGCCGCTTTGGGGTCGAACATCTGATGATCGGCGAAACCGATGGAGTTCCAGCCGTTCGGACCGGTCAGCACCGCGACACCGGTCTGCATGCCGCCGATGGTGACGCAGCCCTTGGCCATTTTCAGGGAGGGTACGGTCTTGCGCGGCATATGGATGCGCGGATCCAGTCCGTGGAGATAGCCGAAACCCGGCGCGCTTCCCAATGCGAAGACCGTATAGGTGCCCTCGTGATGCAGGCGGACAACCTCCCGGTCGGTCAATCCCGTGTGATCGCAGAGCGCGGCAAGGTCAGTGGCATGCTCGCCGCCGTAAATGACGCCGATCTCGATCGTCTTGCCCTTGATGTCGATGCTTTCGGCTCGCTCCCAAGCCTCGCGAAGCCGCGCCGTCACGGCGTCCGGATCTTCGGGCGTTATTTTGAAAATGGCGAGAAGATTGGTCATGCCCGGCACGATCTCGCCAAGGGCGTCCCATTGCCGGAGCGCTTGCGCCAGCGCCCAGATCCGCCGCTGGGAGGCAAGATCGAAATCGCCGGGCGCCTCCAGCAGGAAGGCGCGAGCGCCTATCGTTGAAATAATGGGTTGGCGGTGCAGCGCCGGCGCCGACCGCGGTGATGTTTCAAGAGCGTTCGAAGAGCTGTCAACCGGTTGAGACATGGGAGAGATCATGGGCGGGGCTCGAATTCAAAGAGAATGTCGCCATAGCCGACGAGAGCACCATCCTCGGCAATCCGCCGTGTCAGCACACCCGGCGTTTCAGCTTTGACCGGCAACAGGATAGGGCCGATCCGGATGAAACCAAGAGGCTCACCGGCCGCGACCTCAAGCGGGAGCGCCAATGATAGCGCGGACGAGGCAGGATGGTCGCTGCAGAATACGCCTGCCATCGGAGCTGCAACTTTGCCCGGCTGCACTGTCCGCGACGGTGTATGCAAGGCCTTGACGCGCCAAGCCGTACCGGGAACCTCCTGTTCAACGACGATCCGCACCTTGCGCCCGCGCTGCTCGACCTCGATGCCGTCGACACCGGCGGCTTCAAGCGCGGCGGCAAGAGAGGCGATGACCGCGGGATCGCTGAAGTCCACCCTGCTCATGATGCGCTCCGCCGTTTCAGCCATTTTTCGAGATAGTGAATATCCGTGCCCCCAGCCGCGAAACCTTCGTCATCAAACAGCATGCGCAGCAGCGGAAGATTGGTGGATATACCTTCGATCTCCGTCCCGGCGAGTGCAGTGCGCATCGCGACGATCGCCTCGGCGCGCGACGGTGCATGCACGATCAGCTTGCCGATCAGGGAATCGTAATAGGGCGAAACCCTGTAGCCTGCGTGCACATGGGTATCGACGCGGATGCCGGGACCGGAGGGCAGTGTCAACGCCGTAATCGTGCCGGCCGAAGCGAGGAAGGTGGTGGGATTTTCGGCATTGATCCGGCATTCGAAGGCGTGGCCATCCACCGTGACGGCGGCCTGGACAACGTCGAGGGGGATGCCCTGCGCAGCCTTGATCTGCGCTTGGACAATGTCGATGCCGCTGGTCATTTCCGTCACCGGATGCTCCACCTGTAGCCGCGTGTTCATTTCGATGAAATAGAAACCGCCGTCTTCATAGAGAAACTCGAAGGTGCCGACGCCGCGATAGCCGATCTGCAGGCAGGCCCTGACACAGGCCTCCGCGACCGGTCCGATGACATCAGGTGCGATACCCGGCGCGGGTGCTTCCTCTATCACCTTCTGGTGGCGGCGCTGCATCGAGCAATCGCGGTGGCCGAGCCAGACCGCGTTTCCATGCACATCGCAGAGTACCTGGATTTCGATGTGGCGGGGATGCTGGAGGAATTTCTCCATGTAGAGCGCCGGCGACCCGAAGGCCTGGCGAGCCTCCTCGCGTGTAACCGCGACGGATTCATGCAACGCGCCGGCGTCAAGGACCACGCGCATGCCGCGCCCACCACCGCCGCCCGCCGCCTTGACGATGACGGGATAGCCAATATCCAAGGCAATTGTCTCGACGGCAGCGTGGTCGTCGGGCAATTCGGAATCTGGTCCCGGGACGCATGGAACGCCCGCGGCGATCATCGCGCTCTTGGCCGCGATCTTGTCGCCCATGATTGCGATCGACTCTGCCGTCGGCCCGATGAAGACCATGCCCGCTTCCTCGACAGCCGCGGAGCAGGCCGCGTTTTCGGACAGAAACCCGTAGCCGGGATGAACCGCGCCGGCGCCCGTGAGGCGCCCTGCGAGAAGGATGGCATCCCTGTTGAGATAGCTCTTGCCGGCGCTTGCCGGACCGATGCAAAGGAAGGTGTCGGCGAGAGCGCCATAACTTGCCTGCCTGTCGGCTTGCGAGCAGACCATGACCGTCTTCAGGCCAAGATCCTTGCAAGCCCTCAGAATCCGCAGCGCGATCTCTCCGCGATTGGCTATCAATACCGTGTCGAAACCATGTATCTGTTCGGCAGAACTGTCTTGACCATTCTGCATCAGGCGATCTCCGCCAGCATCTCACCGGCCTCGACCTCGCTGCCGTCGATGGCGGTGATACGGAGAATGTGGCCCGCCCGGGGCGCGACGATCGAGTTGAAGACCTTCATGGCCTCGATGATGAACAGGGTCTGGCCTGCCTCGACCGTGTCGCCGAGCCTGATGAACACATTTTCCCCGGGAGCCGGCGCGGCGTGCAGCACGCCGAAGATCGGCGCATGGACCGGTATGGGTACCGTATCCGGCGAGAGGATTTCGGTGAATGTTGAAGGGGTCGAAGGCGTATCAATAGCCGATGCATCCGATGAAGATGAGGGCGGCGCGCTTTCGCTCGCCGGGCGCGTCCGGAAGATCCGGACCGTCGTGTCTTTTTCGGTAACAGTAAGCTCGGTGATATTCGATTGGCCGACGAAGTCGATCAGCGTCTTTATTTTCGAAAGATCCATACGTCACCCATGCTCAAGTCCGCCATCGTTCCGCTGATAGGAGTAGCGTCGGCTTTCAATCTGACTACATCAGTACGGAAGCGATGGGGTCAGACGAAGTTTTGATGGAGCATGCTTTCGAGACGTGGCTGGTCGCTGATGCATGTCCCACGAATGCGTGCAGAGGTTTCGCGAAAACGACACGCATCAAAACAAGAAACACCGCGCATCATGGTTGACGCACGGCGCTGTAGCGTTTTGAGAGGTCTTCCTGGAGGACACCGTCCGACGACGTGGCGAACTAAAGATCGACGACGAGGCCCTTGGCTTTCAGAACCGGCTCGAGGTTGCTGACTTCGATGACGGACCTGCCAGCCTTGTAGGCGGCAATATAGCCGGCTTCGGCATCTTCGCGCGCCTGGGCGAGTTCGGCCACGGCAAGAGCTTCGTCCTTTCGAACGACGACAAGCCCATCGGCATCGCCGATGATGATATCGCCGGGGAAAACCAGTTCGTCGCCGATGGTGATCGGATCGTTCACGGCCGCAAGTGTTTCCTTGACCGTCCCCTTGATGCAGACGCTCAGGGAAAACACCGGAAAGCCAAGGTCGCGAAGCTGCAACGTGTCGCGCACGCCGGTGTCGGTCACCAGACCGCCGATGCCCTTGGCGAGGCAGGCATTGGCCAGCACGTCACCGAAGGATCCGGCTTCTTCGTATTCGCCGGCCGACACCACGATGATGTCGCCCGGTTTGGCGTAGTTGATGGCAAGCTGCAGCATGATGTTGTCGCGTGGTGCGGACTTGACCGTGAAGGCCGGGCCGCAGAGCTTCATCCGGTAATCGACCGGCTTTAGGCGCGAAGAGAGCGCGCCCCGGCGTCCCTGCGCCTCATGCAATGTTGCCGGCGAGAATTTGGCGATCGCGTCGATCACCTCCCGGCTCGGGCGTTCCGGAATCTGCTTGATGTGGATCATGATTGCCTCTGCGTGCTGGGTTGACTCTCGTGGTTTTTGGATCGTGCAGAGCAAGCCTCCGACATCCGGGTGCTATCGCGGGAAAAGAACAGGTCTGGCGACAGTCACGCTGTCAGGATGTTTTAGGCGCAGAGGGCTATTCAAACGAATATATATTGGAGATATTGGTTATACCGATTTGATATATGATCTTCTGGAGTACGGCATGGCTCTCGACCTGTTGAAGATGCGCTACTTCGCCAAGATAGCCGAACTTGGATCGTTCACGCGCGCCTCCAGCGAGCTCGGCGTCGCGCAGCCGGCGCTCAGCCTGCATGTGCGCGGGCTTGAAGAGCAGTTAGGGGTGCAGCTCTTGAACCGGACACCGCGAGGCGTGATCGCCACCGAGGCGGGACAGACGCTGCTGTCCCATGCCCAGGCTATCCTTCGCGCCCTCGAACAGGCAGAGGCTGCGACGAAAGAACAGGCGAAATATCCAACGGGCAATATCTCGCTCGGCATTCTGAGTTCAATTTGCCCGACGCTTTCCATTCCAGTCATTGAGGAATGCGCTGCACGATTTCCAAAGATCCGCCTGACGATCAGCGAGGGTGACAGCCAGGCGCTTCGGGTGGCGATAGATACGCGTGTCCACGATCTTGCTGTTACGTTGGACAGTGTCGCCAAACCGACATCCGTGCCACTCCTTGAAGAAATGCTCTACGTGGTCGGCCCTTCCGGGAAATTTGCGCCCGATGACACCTTGACGGTGGAACAGGCACTCGGCCTGCCGTTGATCCTTCCCACACGTCGCCACGGCATCCGTATTCTACTTGAGCGGCAGGCTCTGATATTCGGCCGGGAGCTCAATATCGTCCGCGAAATCGAAGGCGTGGAGAGTACGAAAGCGGCAGTCCGCGCTGGTCTCGGGTTGACGATCCTTGGGCGCAGCGCGGTCCATGTCGATCACGAAATCAGAACTTTGTCCGCTGTCGCCCTGACGCGCCCCGCCCTCACCCGCCGCCTTGTGCTCGATATTCCGGTCAACCATCCGCTGACGCGGGCGGCAATCGAGGTGCGAAAAATTTTACTCTCCGTCGTCAAAAAGCTCGGTGCCGAGGGGCACTGGACTTGCCTCTAACCGAACTCCTCCGGCAAATCCGGCGCGGTTCAAACCTGCGTGCTCGCCTTGATGAGATGGGAACCGTCGGCACCCAATTCAAACTGGAAATTATTTGCGCTTGCTAGCCGTTTTCCCTCCGGTGTCTTGATGGGTACCGAACAACCGACCCCATCGATCCTCGGTATAACCCTATGTGAACTTTGATGAACCAATCCAGGGCGCTGGATCTAAAGCACCTGACGAGAGACCGCCTTTTTCCTGCCAGGGCGGATAGACATACGTCCGTTCACAGAAAGCTCGACTGGAACAAGACCGACGAATACTCCGCATGCGTGCGGCCCGCCTGCAGATCCGCCTTGTCGAGTTCGTCGACAAAAACGCCGTTCTTCATCACCAGCACACGGTCGCACATATGGGCGATGACCGAGAGGTCGTGGCTCACAAGCACATAGGTCAGTCCCTGCTGTTCGCGCAGGTCGCTCAGAAGGTTCAGCACCTCGGCCTGCACCGAAACATCGAGCGCCGACGTTGGCTCATCGAGCAGCAGGATTTGCGGCTCCAGCATCAGGGCGCGCGCAATGGCGACGCGCTGGCGCTGGCCACCGGACAGTTCATGCGGAAAACGCTCGGCAAAACTGGCGGGCAAGCCCACCCGTTCGAGGGCTTTGGATACCCGATCCCAGCCGGCTCCCTTTTTCATCGCCCGCACTGGCTCCGCCAGTACACGCTCGATGCGATGGCGCGGATGGATCGAACCGTAGGGATCCTGGAACACCATTTGCGCCAAAAGCAACTGTTCGATGGTGCGGTTCTTGTCGACCGACTGGCCGTTCAGGCTGATACGCCCGGTCCAATGGCGATCCAGACCGGCCAGCGAGCGCAGCACCGTGGATTTTCCGCAGCCGGATTCACCGACGATCCCAAGGCTTTCGCCCCTGGCGACAGCGAAAGACACCGAGTTGACGACCTGCTTCAGATTTTTGCCCTTGCCGAAGGCGACTTCGAGGTTTTCAACTTCGATCACGATCTTACCTCCGCAGCGTCGATAGACGGCCGGTCGAGCACCTGAAGCCGTCTCACGGGATGGCGCGGATTGGGCATGGCTGCGACAAGACCCCTTGTGTAGGGATGTTGCGCGTCCTCCAGCCTGACGAGGTTCTCCACCACCCGGCCCTTGTACATGACCAGGATGCGCTGGCAGAACGCGGCCACCATCCGGATGTCGTGGCTGATCAGGATCAGGCCGGAATTGTTTTCGGCGACGAGTTCATCAAGCAGCTTGAGGACATCCCCGCGCACGCTGACATCGAGCGCCGAGGTCGGCTCGTCGGCGATGACAAGACGCGGCTTGGCAAGCAGCATCATGGCGATCATGACCCGCTGCCCCATCCCGCCGGAGATCTGATGGGGATAGAGGCGCATGGTCCGCTCGACATCGGCGATGCGCACACGCTCCAGCATTCCGGCCGCGGCCTTGTAGGCAGCGGCTTTGCCAAGGCCCAAGTGAAGCTTGGCGGCTTCGGCAACCTGCTTGCCGATCGACAGCACCGGGTTCAGTGAATAGCGGGGATCCTGCATGATCAGCGCCATCTCGTTGCCGCGCAGTGTCCGCATCTGCTTTTCGGAGGCCTTGACGAGCGATGTGCTCGCGAACTCCAGGGCCTCGGCCTCGATTTTTGCCGAACTGGGCAAGAGCTTCATGATGGCGCGGCCCAACGTCGACTTGCCCGAACCGGACTCCCCGACGATGCCGAGCCGCTCCGCACCCAATGTGAAGCTCACGCCATCGACGGCCTTGAGCGTGCTGCGCGCAAAGTTCACATTCAGGTTCCTGACGGTCAGGATGCTGGTGCTATCAGGAACGGGCATGGCGCGGATCCAGAAGGTCGCGGAGGGCGTCGCCCACCAGGTTGAAGGCAAGGCTGGTCAGGAGGATCGCAATCCCCGGCATCACCGCAACCCACCAGTTGTCGATCATGAATTTCCGGCCGCTGGAGATCATCGCGCCCCATTCCGGTGACGGAGGCTGCGCGCCGAGACCGAGGAAGCCGAGTGCTGCGGCCGTGAGAATGATCCCGGCCATGTTCATGGTCAGCCGGACAACAACCGAGGGAATGCACATCGGGGCGATATACAGGAACAGCAGACGCAACGGAGACGCACCATAGAGGCGAGCCGCGGCGACATAATCGGTGTTGCGCACGATCAGCGCTTCGGCACGCGCCAGCCGGGCGATCGGCGGCCAGCCGGTCAGCGAGATGGCGATGATGGCCGTTCCCAGGCCTGCCCCGAGAGCAGCGGCAAAGGCTAGCGCCAGGATCAGCGACGGGAAGGACAGCACGATGTCGGTGGCCCGCATCAGGATAGCGTCCGTGCGGCCGCCGGCGAAGCCGGCGACCACGCCGATAATCAGCCCAACCGGCCCGACAATGACCGTGACGGACAGGACCGTCTGAATGGTGATCCGCGCACCGTAGATGAGGCGGGACAGGATATCGCGGCCGAATTCATCCGTGCCGGCCAGATGCGTCCAGCTCGGCGGCTGAAGCGCCTGCGGCAGGTTCTGCGTGATGGGGCTGTAGGGCGCGATCCAGGGCGCAAATATCGCCACGAGGATCAGCAGCGCAAGTACGGCAAACCCCAGCATGCCCAGCGGCTCGCGCGTCAGCTTGTCGATGCTCTTTTGAAGCGACCGGTAGAAACGGCCAGCACCCTGATGCAGCGCATTGTGTTGGACAATCATCTTCGCCTCGGTCATCAGCTGGCCTCGCGGGTACGGGGATCAAGAAGCACATAGGCCAGGTCGGCCAGAAAATTGAGCACCATGAAGATCAGCCCGATGACCAGCGTCCCGGCAACCACCGCGTTCATATCGCCGATCATCAGGGCATTGGTCATGTATTGGCCGATGCCGGGCCAGGAGAACACGATTTCCGTCACCACCGCACCTTCGAGCAGGCTGCCGTAGGAAATCGCAAGGACGGTGATCAGCTGCACGGCGATATTGGGAAGAATGTGCCCGACGACGATCCGGCTGCTCGAGGCACCCTTGGCGCGGGCAGCCACCACGTAGTCCTGGTTCAGCTGCTCCAGCGTGAAGCTGCGCGTCATGCGGGTGATATAGGCCATGGCCGAATAGGCCAGAATGCAGGCCGGCAGGATGATGTGGTTGACCGCGCTCCAGAACACTTCCATGTCGCCTGCGAGCAGGCTGTCTATCAATAGAAGTCCGGTTTTCGGCTCGACGAGGCCTTCGAGATAGGTATCGACCCGCCCCGGCCCGCCAACCCAGGAAAGGCCGGCATAGAAGATCACCAGCCCGACGATGCCGAACCAGAAGACCGGGATGGAATGCCCGACAAGCGAAAGCACACGGGCGATCCGGTCGACCAGCGTATCGCGGAAGATTGCCGCCGCCATGCCTAGGGGCACGCCGACGACGGTGGAGATGATGACAGCCAGCGTGGCGAGCTCAAGGGTCGCCGGAAAGGCCGTGGACAGATCCTGCATCACCGGATTTCCGGTCAGAATCGCCGTCCCCAGATCTCCATGCAACAGCGCTTTTATATAGAGAAAGAACTGTTGGTAGAGCGGCAGATCGAGGCCAAGCCTTTGGCGCATCGCCTCGAAGGCGGCGGGGTCGGCCAGTTCGCCGACGATTGCGCCGACAGGATCCGCCGGCAGAACGCGGCCGATCACGAAGGTGACTGTCAGGAGCACGAACAGACTGACGAGCAGCTGGATCGCTCGTTTGCCGAGCTCTTTCAGGTTAAACTCTTGCATGATCGGCTACTCGATTACTGCACGTCTGACTTGGTGATTGTGTTCACCCGCGTCATACCCATGGGATGGCCGCTATAGCCGATGACGCGCTTGTTGAGCGCAATCGGCTCGAAACGTTCGAACATCGGCAGGACAGCTGGACTTGCCGCGATGAACTTCTCCTGAATCTCCGTGATCAGCGCCTGCCGCCGCGTATTGTCCCGTTCGGCATTGGCCTCGTCACGCAATTTGCTGATTTCCGGAATGTCCCATGCGGAACGCCAGACGAAATTACCGGCGTTTTTCGCTTCTGCCGAATTGTCCGGATTGTAAGCAAAATTATCCAGCGCGCCGAGGGCGGTCGGCATGTAGGCGGATGTTTGCGGGATAAGCAGATCGAAATCCCGCGCCCGATGCGCTGCGACGATATCGGCGCCATTGCCCTGTTGGATCGTCACCCGGATGCCGACTTCGGCCAGATTGGCCTGAATGGCGGTCGCCATATCGACCCGGGGGGCCTGCGAAACGACCTTAAGCGTCAGATCGAACCCATTGGGATAGCCCGCCTCTGCAAGCATCTTTTTCGCTTCTTCGGGATGAAAGCCCCATTCCGGATTCTTGATGGCTCCAGCCCAATCCACTGGTACCGGCACATTGCGAGCCCGGCCATAAGCACCGACGATGGTTTTCTCGATGCCGGCATAATCGATGCTGTTGGCAATCGCCTTGCGAACGAGGGGATTGGCCAGTTCCTTGCGTCCGGCATTCATCGACAGCACATAGAAGCCGCCGGTCTGAACGCGATCGATAGCAAAGCCTTCCTTGTTCTGGAAGTAACCGATGTCGGAGGCGCTGAGCGCATTGGCGATGTCGATGTCTCCACGCTCCAGCATCAGCCGGGCAGCCTGGCTTTCGGGAACATGGCGCATGATGACACGGCGCAACGTCGGCACGCCTTGCCAGTAATCCTTGTTGGCCTCCAGCATCACCAGATCGTTGGGTGTCCAGCGCCGCAGTGTGAATGGACCGGATCCGGCGGTGTTGGTCCGCAGCCATTCATTTCCATAGTCGCCATTGCTGACGTGCTTTTGCACTTCGACGCTGTCGACCACGCTGGCGACGCCCATCGACATCCGGTACAGCAGGGCTTCGGGAATGACCGACTTCGAAAATGCTATCCGGAATGTCCGCTCATCGACCGCCGAGACCATGCTTTCGATATTGTCCTTGGTATAGCCGGCCGTCTTGAAGTTCGCAGCGGAAGCCTGGTCAAGCTTCATCAGGCGCACCAGCGAGAAAACCACGTCATTCGCCGTGACGGGGTTTCCGGACGCGAATTTGGCCTCGCGCAGATGAAACGTGATCGAGTCGTCGGCGATATCCCACTTTTCCGCGAGCTGCGGTGCGATGACATTACCGTTCTGATTGTCGGTATAGACCAGACGATCATAGGTATTCGTGAGAATTTCGATTGTCTTTGCATCGACACCCTGTTGCGGGTCCAGCGACAGCACCTGCACGAGCGAGGTACCGATCACCAGCTGGTCATTCGGCGTCGCCGCGATCGCCGCGGGAACATGCGCGGCAAACAGGGAAACAGCCAGCGCCAGACGGATGGGCTTCCAAAACGATTTCATAATTCCTCCACTTCTGATACTTCTAACGTTAATGCATCATTCGTATCTTATCATATGACTTACGTTAAGTGACGAACGCTTGCAAGCCCGTTGAGATCGCATCGAAACCAAATGCCGAGGGAGAGACAATGAATAACGATGGCAAAGTGGAGCCCCACCGACGGCAGCGGCTGGCACAGACCGTGATTGAGACGCTGCGCGACCGCATCACCACAGGAGACCTGACGGAAGGGGATCAACTGCCAACGGAGATCCAGCTCGAGAGCGAATTCGGCGTGAGCCGGACAGTGGTGCGCGAGGCGATCGCTGAGCTGCGCGCCGGCGGACTGGTGACGCCGGTCCAGGGCAAGGGCGTCTTCGTGGCTAAACAACAGCCGGGATTCCGGCACACAAGCCTGACACCCCGGGAAATCAAAAGCATCCCGGAAACCTTGGAACTGCTGGAGTTCCGGATCGCCGTGGAGGTGGAAGCAGCGGCAATTTCAGCCTATCGGCGCTCACCACATCAGGAAGAAGCCATTCGCGCCGCCAATCAGCAAATGGTCGCGCAGATCCAGGCCGGAAACCCGACGGTGGATGCCGACTTCGCTTTCCATCTCGCCATCGCCCAGGCCACCGACAATCGCTATTACATCGAATCGATATCCCGTTTCGGCGCACGGTCGATCCCGCGCAGCCAGTTTCCGACACTGCCCGATACCAGCAATGTCGATTACCTCATGGGCATTACCGCGGAACACGACCGGATCATCGAGGCCATTGCCGACCAGGAGCCGGATGCTGCGCGCATCGCCATGCGTGACCATCTGCTGAACAGTCAGAAGCGATATCGCCGTCTCGCACGGTAACGTCTCGACAGCCATCAAAATTCATATTATGTCATACCTTAATGAAGACAGAGGTATGACATGTATATAGGTACACAGCTCGCTGCGCGCGACGACGACGATTATCGGGTCTGGGCCCAGCTCGGCATCAAGCACATTTGCGCCGACCCCGAGGGCAAGCCCGGGACGTGGACGCTCGACGATCTCCACCGGCTCAGGGACAAGGTCGAGAGCTTCGGACTGATACTGGACATGATCCAGCTGCCGCTTCCCTCCAGCCCGATCGAGACCGCCACCTACCCCGACATCCTGCTTGGCGGACCGGAGCGTGACCGCCAGCTCGATGAGTTGTGCCGCCTGATCGAGAATCTGGCCACGGCCGGCATTCCGGCGGCCAAGTACAATCTCAACCTGATCGGCATTCCGCGCACCCCCGACGAGCTTGGTCGTGGCGGCTCGCTGAATGCCTCGTTCCGCTGGGACAAGATCGACCAGTCCGCCGCTCCCGGCCTTGCCGGCGTGCTGTCGGAAGACGAGAACTGGGAGCGCATCGACTATTTCCTCTCCCGCGTGGTGCCGGTCGCCGAAGCCAGCAAGGTCCGGCTCGCCTGCCATCCGCATGATCCCTATACCCCGCCGGGCTTCAAGGGCGTGACCCGCGTGCTCGGTACGGTCGACGGCCTCAAGAAATTCGTCACCATGCACGAGAGCCCCTATCACGGCCTCAATTTCTGCCAGGGCACCGTCGGCGAAATGCTCGACAATCCGCGCGAGGAAATCGACGACGTGATCCGCTGGTTCGGCAGCCGCAACAAGATCTTCAACCTTCACTTTCGCAACATCCGTGGCCGGAAGCTCTCCTTCATGGAAACCTTCCCGGACGAGGGCGACATGGACATGGCCCGCTCCATCAAAATCTATCGGGAGGTGGGCTACCAATACATGATCATGCCGGACCACGTGCCCACGATCAGTGGCCGCGATCCGCAGGGCGTCGCCTTTGCCTTTTGCTACGGCTACACGGCCGCCCTCCTCCAGGCTCTCGACGTCTACTGAGCCATTTCCTGCTTTTTCTTTTTCCTGCCCTTTCAGAAGGACCTTTTTCATGACTCCGAATGAACTCAAGATCGCGCTCGGCAGCGGCCTGCTCTCTTTCCCGGTCACCACGTTCAAAGCCGATCTCAGCATCGATGAGGAAGCCTATCGCGCCCATATCGACTGGCTCGATGGATTCGGCGCCGCCGTGCTGTTCGCGCCCGGAGGCACAGGCGAGCTTTTCTCGCTGACACCGGCGGAAGTGGCCGCCGTCACGAAAATGGCCAAGACTTCCGCCGGCAAGACGCCGATTCTGGGAGGCGCCGCCTATGGCACGGCCATGGCCGTGGAGATGGCCAAGGCTGCCGAGGCCGCCGGCGCCGACGGTATCCTGCTGCTGCCGCCCTATCTGATGTTCTGCGAACAGGAGGGACTGATCGTCCACGTGAAGGCCGTGTGCAATGCCGTCGGCATCGGCGTTGTCGTCTACAATCGCGACAACATCGTCCTGACCGCCGATAGCCTGCAAAAGCTTTGCGACCAGTGCCCCAACCTCATCGGCTTCAAGGACGGCTATGGCGAGGTTGATCGGGTCATCGAAATCACCACCAAGTTGGGAGACCGCATGGTTTATGTCGGCGGCATGCCGACCCACGAACTCTATGCGACCGCCTATTTCGCAGCCGGCGTCACGACCTATTCCTCCGCCGTTTTCAACTTCGTGCCCGAACTGGCCCAGCGTTTCTACGCGGCGCTCCGTTCCGGGGACACGAAGACGACCGATAGCATTCTGAAGAACTTCTTCTTCCCGCTGACCACCCTGCGCAATCGCCGGAAAGGCTATGCCGTGTCGATCATCAAGGCGGGTCTGGAGGTCAGAGGCCGCAAGGCTGGGCCCGTGCGCCCCCCTCTGGTGGATTTGACAGCAAGCGAAATGGACGACCTCAAGGCACTGGTCGACGCCAATCTCTAGTCCGCAGTATCGGTGCTCCTGTCAAACAAGCAGCTCGGAACGGGAAAAATGATGTTTTCGCACGATCGCAAGGACTTCGGTCCTGACTTCGTCTTCGGTGTCGCGATGGCCGCCCATCAGATCGAAGGCGGACAGACCGACGGCAGGGGCGCGTCCATATGGGACAGCTTTGCCGCCACCCCCGGCAATATCAAGAACGCCGAAAACGGAGTGGTCGCCTGCGACCACTATAATCGATGGGCGGAAGATCTGGATCTGATCCGCGACGGCGGATTCGATGCTTACCGGTTTTCATTTTCCTGGCCCCGGCTCATCCCGGAGGGGACGGGAGCCCCGAACGAAGCAGGCTTCGACTTTTACGACCGCCTTATCGACGGCATGCTGGAGCGCAATATCAAACCGCTCGCCACGCTCTATCATTGGGACCTGCCGAGCGCCCTGCAGGACAAGGGCGGCTGGATGAACAGGGACACGGCCCGCGTCTTCGCAGATTATGCCACGCAGGTCACCCGGCGCTTCGGCGACCGGCTGGCCACAACCGCCACCCTGAACGAGCCTTGGTGCATCACCATCCTGAGCCATTTCCTCGGGATACACGCACCGGGCTATCGCGACATCCGTGCCGCGTCGCGCGCGATGCACCATGTCCTGCTCGCTCATGGTCTCGGCATCGACGCGATGCGCGCCGAGGGCGGCAAGGATCTCGGCATCGTCGTGAACATGGAAAAATGCGAGCCGCTGACGCAATCTCCGCAGGATGCGGCAGCCGCCGAGCTCGGCGATGCGATCTTCAACCAGTTCTTCCTCGACGGTGCCTTGAAAGGCCGGTACCCGAAGCTCGTCACCGACAGAATTGAACAATATCTGCCCGCGAACTGGCAGGACGACCTCAAGCTGATTTCCCCTCCAGTGGATTGGATCGGCCTCAACTACTATACCCGATCCCTCTACCAATCCGATCCAACCGTTCCCGTATTCCCGTTTACTCAGTCCAGAGGCCCGCTCGAAAAAAACGATCTCG
>Ga0307515_10007398_pt1 | contig 21710 bp, 19 predicted proteins | sample 17_EM_MG_FD_194513 | JGI IMG/M metagenome (GOLD analysis project Ga0307515, IMG submission 194513) | Populus trichocarpa ectomycorrhiza microbial communities from riparian zone in the Pacific Northwest, United States - 17_EM | ecosystem: Host-associated > Plants > Roots > Unclassified | place...
GGATCAGCTCGGCAATCGCATAGACCTCGTCGGCCGAGAAGGCGACGATGGCAGTCCGCTGTGGCAGGCGGGTGATCTTCTTTGAGCCGGCATAGAGAAGCTGCGACAGCCGCGGACGCTCGACGACGGTAATGCCCGGCAGAAGCTGTTCGAGGATCGGACGCATGGTGGCGGCGCCGAGCAACAAAGTTTCCGTTCTTCCGCGCAGGTGCATCAGCCGATCGGTGAAGATATGTCCGCGCTCGAGGTCGCCGGCCAGTTGCACCTCATCGATCGCGACGAATGAGGCCATGGTATCGCGCGGCATGGCCTCGACCGTGCAGACGGAGAAGCGCGCCATATGCGGCGTGATCTTTTCCTCGCCGGTGATCAGCGCAACATTATGCGCACCGACTTTCTCGACGACGCGCGTATAGACCTCGCGTGCGAGGAGACGCAGCGGCAATCCGATCACGCCGCTCTCATGCGCCACCATGCGCTCGATCGCATAATGCGTCTTGCCGGTATTGGTCGGTCCGAGCACCGCAGTCACGCCGCGGCCGCTCAGGATCATGGATTGGTCACGCACGTCTCTCATCCCGGCATCGTCTGGCCCCGTTGCCACCCACGCGCGAGCCTGGTGCAACAGAAGCAGCACACATGCCCATGCAAGGGCGCAAAGGCAAGGGCTGGGCCACAACATAGTGGGTCGGCGGCACCCTTTCTCGGCGCTCACGGCGGGCGCCTGACGGAAATTCGGAACACTCACGGAACGAATCAGCGACGAATCGTTGACTCCGCCGGATTCAGGGTTTGTTCACCGCTATATATTGATATCCAAGGTCGGATTCGCACCACATGCTGAATCGGAAATTTTGTCGTTGGTGACTCCCGCCGATAGGATCGGCAGGTCTCACCAAAGCGTCAGATTCGACTGAGGGATTCGGAATCCAAGACTCTGGAAAATTTAGGAAAATTCAACCCTAGGCTACTCGTTCGCAGCATCGAATCCGAACAAAATTAACACTTCGTACGTTCTCGGGATGATTCAGCGGCGAATCGAGAACCTCGTAACTGTTTCGCTCGGCTAAACACAAGATGTAGTGGGACATCGGACTTTTCGAGTACCTCAGGAGAGCAAAATTTTGCCGGATTCCATCGCCGCAGTGGCGTTTCAGAAAACACTCCCATTCGCCGATCCGAAGGTCCGAAACCAGTCGCCGTTAACCTCTCAGCCAAAGCAGGAACGAATGGGCGACGAATCACCGACATAAGGGTTTTCACGGTTTGTTCATCGCTATATCATGTGGAACTACAATTGGTTAACCATAGGGAACGGTGGATAAACTGCTGTGATCCCGTTGTTTCCCGGTGTGCTATTAACCTTTCCGGACTGCCGAAACTGAAAAGGGCACTCGAAAGCGCCCTTTGAAATCGCGGTCAAGACTGCGTCAGACGAAGAACTGGCCGCCGTTTGCGGAAATCGTCGATCCCGTAATGAAGCCGGCATCGTCGGATGCCAGGAACACGACGCAGCGGGCGATTTCTTCCGGTTCGCCCAGACGGCCGACCGGGATCTGCGGAATGATCCGTTCAGTCAGCACCTTTTCCGGGATGGCGCGCACCATCTCCGTGCCGATATAGCCGGGGCAAATGGCATTGACGGTGATGCCCTTCGCAGCGCCTTCCTGTGCCAACGCCTTGGTGAAGCCGAGATCGCCAGCCTTGGCTGCGGAGTAGTTCGCCTGCCCCATCTGGCCCTTCTGGCCGTTGATGGAAGAGATATTGATGACGCGGCCGAAATTGCGATCACGCATGCCCGACCATATGGGATGCGTCATGTTGAACAGGCCGGTGAGATTGGTGCCGATGACATCGCCCCATTGTTCCGGCGTCATCTTGTGGAACATGGCATCCCGCGTGATGCCGGCATTGTTGACGAGGATTTCGACCGGGCCGAGGGCCGCTTCCACCGACGCGATGCCTGTGACGCATTCCTTGTAGTCGGACACGTCCCACTTGAAGACGGCGATGCCGGTGACGCTGCTGAAGGCCTGGGCCTTTTCGTCATTGCCGGCATAGGTTGCCGCAACGCTGTATCCTGCGGTCTTCAGCGCGATCGAAATTGCGGCGCCGATGCCACGCGTCCCGCCCGTTACCAGTGCTACCCTGCTCATTGTCTCACTCCCGATTGATTGTTGGTCGTTTGCCAAGGGTTTCGCCCGTCAGACGCGCGGACGAAACCATTTGCGAAAACCCTCCGGCGTTTTGCCGTGAGGTCAGGTCATTCCGTTGCCAACCTCACAGCCGTTCGACGCACATGGCAACGCCCATGCCGCCGCCGATGCAGAGCGTTGCAAGCCCCTTGGACACGCCGCGGCGCTTCATCTCGAACAAGAGCGTGTTGAGGACGCGGGCGCCGGACGCGCCGATCGGGTGGCCGATGGCGATCGCACCGCCATTGACGTTGACGATGGACGGATCCCAGCCAAGATCCTTGTTGACCGCACAGGCCTGGGCCGCAAAGGCTTCGTTCGCCTCGACCAGATCAAGATCGCCGACGGACCATCCGGCCCGTTCCAGAGCCTTGCGGGAGGCCGGGATCGGCCCGGTGCCCATGATCTGCGGATCGACGCCAGCCGTTGCCCAGGAAACGATACGGGCAAGAGGAGTGATGCCGCGGCGCGCGGCTTCCGCGTCGGTCATCAGAAGCGTGGCCGCCGCACCGTCGTTGAGGCCCGAAGCATTGGCCGCGGTGACCGTGCCTTCCTTGTCGAAGGCAGGACGCAGCTTGGTCATCGATTCCAGCGTCGCGCCATGGCGGATATATTCGTCCTGATCGACGGTCACGTCGCCCTTTCGTCCGGAAATCACAAAGGGAACGATCTCGTCGGCAAAGCGTCCGGCCTTCTGCGCGGCCTCGGCCTTGTTCTGCGAGCCGAGCGCGAACTGGTCCTGGTCATCGCGAGACAGCTGCCACTTCTTGGCGACGTTCTCCGCCGTGACGCCCATGTGATACCCGTAAAAGGCATCGGTCAGACCATCCTTGATCATCGTATCGACCATCTTGAAATCGCCCATCTTCACGCCTGCACGCAGATGACCGCAATGGGGAGCCATGGACATGGATTCCATGCCGCCGGCAACGATGATCCTGGCATCGCCCGCGGCGATCTGTTGCATGCCGAGTGCGACGGCGCGCAGACCGGAGCCGCAGAGCTGGTTCATGCCCCAGGCTGTTGCCTCCTGCGGGATGCCTGCCTTCATGGCTGCCTGACGGGCCGGGTTCTGCCCCTCGCCCGCGCCCAGCACCTGGCCGAGAATGACCTCGTCGACCTCGGCGGCCTCGACACCGGCGCGGGCGAGCACGGCCTTGATCACGGCCGCGCCGAGTTCATGGGCTGGCGTGTTCGCAAAAGCGCCGTTGAAGGACCCGACGGCCGTGCGGGCCGCACTGGCGATCACGATGGATGGATTGCTCATGGTCTGTTTCCTCGATTTTTTTCTGCGCTGGCGTGAGACTGGCAAAGCTCGCTGCGCAAGTCAAACGCGATAATGTGACGAATGTTCGGTCGCTGATGCGATCAGGGCCTGAAAGCAAATTTCGCAGCTGCGTCGTCGCATTGCACAAAGAGATTGTCAGAACGGTTTTTTTGCGGATACTCTGAAAAGTATAATAAAGACGGGAACATGGGAGGAGGAGACCCCACATGGCAAAGCATGACGGCCAGATCGTTATCAAAAAATATGCAAACCGGAGGCTCTACAATACCGGCACAAGTACATACGTAACCTTGGACGATCTTGCGGTAATGGTGAAAAAGGGAGAGGAATTCACCGTTCAGGACGCGAAGTCAGGCGAGGACATAACGCACTCTGTCCTGACGCAGATCATCTTCGAGCAGGAGTCGAAGACCGGCAACACGCTGTTGCCGATTTCCTTCTTGCGACAGCTGATTTCTTTCTATGGAGACCAGATGCAGATGGTCGTGCCGAGCTATCTCGAGCATTCGATGCAGGCCTTCACCGACCAGCAGGTGCAGATGCGCGAGCAGATCAACAAGGCCTTCGGCGATACGCCGCTTGGCAAGAATCTCAGCGTTCCGCTGCAACTGGTGGAAGAACAGGTAAAACGCAACACCGACCTTTTCCATCAGGCGATGCAGATGTTCTCGCCCTTCATGGCCGCAGCCCCGCAGGCCAAGGAAACGCGAAAGGCTGAAGCCAAGGACATTGACGAACTGAAAGAGCAGATGCGGGCACTTCAGGCCAAGCTCGAAAATCTCGGCTGACGAAAAAATCGCGCATTCGAAAACGGATGCGCGATTCGTCTTTCCTGGTTACAGGCCGATGGATACATCCCGTCCGGCCGTGCGCATGGACACGGAAAATCCGGCGATCACATCGATGAAGCTGATCATCATCAGGATGAAGAATATCTGCGTGGCGGCATTCCCGACCAGCAGGAACTCCACCAGAAACACAATGAACAGAACCATCGACAGCAGATGATCCATCAGCGTCTTGGAACTGGTGCGCGTGGCCTTGAGGATTTCGACGAACAGCAGGGCCAGCGCAATGACGATCAGCAGATCGCCGAAGCTCATGGTCCAGGTCGCGCCCGAAAGCATCGACAGGGACATGACCTGACTGTCCAGCACGGCGATGCCACCACTGCCGAAAACGCCGGTCATGGCAAGGTTGTAGAGCGCAAACGGTAGGATCAGCAGCGGAATGGCGGCAATCATCTGGACACAGGCTCCCGTTGTCATGCACGAACGACGCGCATAGCTGTTCCATACAGCAGGTTTCAGGTCAAGAAGATGGCACTTGCGCAGCGTTCGCCAGTGCCATCCCCGACCGGCTGCAAACAGCCATCCGGACATGAAAAAGGGCCGGCAAAGCCAGCCCTCGATCTCTTGCCCGATGGTCAAGCGCAGATTATGCGCTTTCCTTCGGCGTCAGAACCTGGCGACCGCGGTACATGCCGGTCTTCAGGTCGATGTGGTGCGGGCGGCGCAGTTCGCCGGAGTTCTTGTCTTCGACAAAAGTCGGAGACTTCAGCGCGTCAGCGGAGCGGCGCATGCCGCGCTTGGACGGGCTTGTTTTTCTTTTCGGTACAGCCATTTTATACTCCACTTATCGGGCAAAACACTGTTGCGCGGCCGGTCAATAGGCCGGGACAAACAGTTGTCAATCTCGGAATTTGCCGGGCTTATACATGCCCCACAGGCGTTTGACCAGTCCCTGCCTTGATTTTTTCGACTCTTCCGTGTTTGCGAGGTTCAGGCCTCGTCTTCCGGAACGATCCAGGTTTCCAGAAGCGCTGCCGCCTGCCATTTCTGAAATGCCGGGTGGGTCTTGACGGCGTTCATATAGGCAAGCGAGACCGGATCGCTGGTCAGTTCGTAGATCTCGAACCGGTTGACCACCGGCGCAAACATCGCATCCACCGCAGAGAAGGCACCAAACAGGAACGGACCACCAGAGCGGGAAATCGACTGCTGCCAGATCATCTCGATGCGCGAAACGTCGTCCATCACTCCATCGGGGAGGTCGATCGCCTGGATTTCGCGGCGAATGTTCATCGGGCAGGCGCCGCGCAGCGCGCGAAAGCCGGACAGCATTTCCATGGAATAGCTGCGGGCAAGGGCGCGATCCCCAATTGCTTCAGGCCAGAGTCCGGCCTGCGGAAAAAGATCGGCCACATATTCGATGATCGCCAGCGATTCCCAGACCCGGACATCGCCATGATATAGAATCGGCACGCGGCCCGTCGGGGAAATCTTCTGAATTTCCGGATTTCCAGCCGGGAAATCGAAGGGAATGACGACGTCCCGGAACGGCACGCCGCAGCCTTCGAGCGCAAGCCAGGGCCGCAGCGACCAGGAGGAATAGTTCTTGTTGCCGATGTAAAGGACGAGTTCGCTCACTGGTTTTCTCCGCTCGAATGGCTGGAGGCGACCATAGGCACCAGGCGTCGTCTGGGCCAATGAAAAGGCGTGATCCTACTCATAAAGGCATTTGATGTAATCGCCGGACCGCCCGGCGCGGCGCTCTATCACACCCGCGAGCCGCCTCAACCCCCGACCCGGCTTGCCGGCGTTGCGCTCGAAGGGATTGGGCAGCGAGACAGCGAGCAGCGCCGCCTGACGGCGCGTCAGCTGCGAGGCGGAAACACCGAAATGATGCCGTGCGGCGGCCTCGGCACCATAGATGCCCGGCCCCCATTCGGCGACGTTCAGGTAGAGCTCCATCATGCGCTGCTTGCTCCAGACGAAATCTGCGACGAGTGCCAGAGGCAGTTCCATCGCCTTGCGGACGAACGAACGGCCATTCCAGAGAAACAGGTTTTTCGACGTCTGCATCGGGATCGTACTAGCGCCGCGGGTCGATTCTCCCTCAAGCGCCTCGTTGACCACGCTGCGCATCTGTACCCAATCGACGCCGTCATGGGTGCAGAACTGTCCATCCTCGGACATCATCACGGATTGCACGAGATTTTTCGACATATCTTCGAACGCCACCCACTGCCGGTCATAACCGCGCAGCAGCACCAGGTCGCGCAGCATCAGCGTGGAAATGGGGTGCACAAAGCTCGGCGCGTAAAGGATGATCAGCACATAAGGCAGGACAATGAGGGCAACGAGCACCAGGACCAGCTTTCGCCAGCGGGCACGCAGGCCACGCATCAATCCCGTCCAACGGCTGGGTTGCACGTCACTCTCGTCCCGAGTTTCCGGTACAATATCCACCCTTTGAAACGCCCGCCTGATGATCCCAAAGGTTCTCATAAAGCATGAGCGGCAAAAACTGAACGCCTTTTCTGCATGAAGCCCCTGTCCACCAAGCTTTGTGCCCGGATAAATCCCGTTGCCAGCATCCCTGCAGTCATGCCAAAGAACCCGCCATGAGCGACAAGACCAGCCTGTTTCAGACCCGCCTGAAGACCAATGCCGATGCCGTCGAGGCCTGCCTGACCGATATCCTGTCACAGGCCATCAGGCCGGACGAAATCGTGCGGCCGGAAGGGTTGATGGCGGCCATGCGGCACGGCGTGCTGAACGGCGGCAAACGGCTGCGGCCGTTCCTTGTCATCGAGACTGCTGCCATTCTGGGCGGCGACCGGCAGGCGGCCTTGCGCGTGGGCGCGGCACTCGAATGCGTGCATTGCTATTCGCTGGTACATGACGACCTGCCGGCGATGGACGACGACGCCCTGCGGCGGGGGCAGCCAACGGTCCATGTCGCCTTCGACGAGGCATCGGCCATCCTGTCCGGCGACAGCCTGCTGACGCTCGCCTTCGATATCATCGCGGCGCCGGAAACGCCGCTCTCTGACCGCCAGAAGACCGAACTCGTGCTGGCCCTTGCCCGCGCCTCCGGCATCGGCGGCATGGCCGGTGGCCAGGCGCTCGATCTGGCGGCAGAGACAAGCGCACCCGATGAAGCGGGCATCGTCACGCTGCAGGCGATGAAGACGGGCGCGCTGATCCGCTTCGCCTGCGAAGCCGGCGCGATCGTTGCTGGCGCTGGGCCCGAAGAACGCCGGATGCTGCGAACCTATGGCGAAACGATCGGCCGCGCCTTCCAGCTCGCCGACGATCTTCTCGACCTGACCGCCGATGCGCAAACCATGGGCAAGGCAACAGGCAAGGATGCCGCGCGCGGCAAGGGCACGCTCGTATCGCTGCGTGGGAAGGATTGGGCACAAACGGAACTGGCGCGATTGGTGAAGGCGGCGGAGTCACTCTTGCAAGATTTCGGTGCGCGCGCGATGATCCTCAATGAAACCGCCCGGTTCATCGCCAATCGCAACCATTGATATAATTTTAGAGAGATTTGGTCGTGAAGAACATCGTGCTCTCCCTATCTCTGATATCGAATGGCCTGGTAGCATATTTCATACTCAATCCTGCGACGACCTTAGCGGTGAAGATGACGTGCGACCAGGTGAGAAACGAGGGTGCAAACAAGGCGGCGACCCTTGCTTTTGCGCTGGCGAATGGCGGATCCCTTTCCAAAACGCACGACTTTCTCCGAAATAGCGACTTCTATCTTCGCAACATCCATATAGCAGATGGAAAATCGACCTTCGTTTATACCGCTAGCAACTATCCCAGCACTTGCGGCTTCTACGGTCCGGTCGTGGATGGCGGCATTGTCAGGATCGGCACGAATCTTGGCAACGATCCCTTAATTGCCGGTATATGGTAAAATGGGATCGACACGGACGATCAATTAACCAGCGAGACTGAGCGCTACTCGGCTGCAGCCTGGCCCTGGCCAAAGCGCTTTTCGATATAGTCGTTGACCAGCGCTTCAAAATCGCCGGCGATATTCGTACCCCGGATGGTCATCGCCTTCTTGCCGTCGATATAGACCGGGGCAGCAGGAAGCTCACCGGTTCCGGGCAGGGAAATGCCGATATCGGCATGTTTGCTTTCGCCGGGGCCGTTGACGATGCAGCCCATGACAGCGACCTTAAGGCCTTCGACGCCGGGATATTTCTCCCGCCAGACCGGCATGTTGCGGCGAATGTCGCCCTCGATCTTCTGGGCAAGTTCCTGAAAGACGGTGGAGGTGGTGCGGCCGCAGCCGGGACAGGCGGCGACGACCGGAATGAACTGGCGGAAACCCATGACCTGCAGAAGTTCCTGCGCCACCTGCACCTCGCGGGTGCGGTCGCCGCCAGGCTCCGGCGTCAGCGAAATGCGAATCGTATCGCCAATGCCCTGCTGCATCAGGATGCCGAGCGAGGCGGCCGAGGAGACGATACCCTTGGAGCCCATGCCGGCCTCGGTTAAGCCCAGATGTAGCGCATGGTTCGTCCGGCCCGACAGCATGGCGTAGCAGGCGATCAGATCCTGCACGTTGGAGACCTTGGCCGACAGGATGATGCGGTTGCGCGGCAGGCCGATCTCTTCCGCAAGCTCCGCCGAAATCAGCGCCGACTGGACGATCGTCTCGCGCATCACCTGTTGTGCCGTCAGCGGAAAGCCATTCGCCTGATTGTCGTCCATCATCCGCGTCAGCAGGTCCTGGTCGAGCGAGCCCCAGTTGACGCCGATGCGCACCGGCTTGTCGAACTGGATGGCGCGCTCGATGATCTGCGCGAACTGCTTGTCCTTCTTGGCCTTGAAACCGACATTGCCGGGATTGATGCGGTATTTCGCCAGCGCTTCGGCGCAGGCCGGATGATCGGCGAGCAGCTTGTGGCCGATATAATGAAAATCGCCGATCAGCGGCACATCAAGGCCGAGCCGCTCCAGCCGCTCGCGGATTTTCGGCACGGCAGCGGCACTTTCATCGCGGTCGACGGTGATGCGCACCAGTTCGGAACCTGCACGGTGAAGGGCTGCGACCTGCGCCACAGTGGCATCGATATCGGCCGTATCCGTATTGGTCATCGACTGCACGACGACGGGCGCGCCGCCACCAACGATGACGCCACCGACATCGACGGCAACGGAGGCGCGGCGCGGCTGCGGATCAAAATCGAAGGCGGAAGACATGAAAGCCCCTTGAACGCTGATAGGACAACGGTCTCTCAGGTGGATGAGGATGGCCGCCTTGTCAACGTCAACATCATGGTTTGACGATGATTTGATGACCGCAGGATCTTCACCCGATCAATGATCGCCACCCGTATGGTCCGCATGCACGGCATGACGGGAAAACAGCAGGACGACGATGAACAGCACCGGTACCGCGGTGAACACGATGGCAAAACCCGTGTGCTCGGCGACGAACCCGATCAGCGATGGCGCAAACAGCATGCCCGAATAGCCCATGAAGGTAGCAACGGAGAGCCCAATGCCGGGTGCCAGCCCCGGCATGTTGCCAGCGGCGGAAAAGGCGATCGGAACCATGTTGGAGATGCCGATGCCGGCCAGCGCAAAACCGATGATCGCGATGATCGCGTTTGGCGCAAGGCCGGCCATGACCAGCCCGACCAGCGCCGTCATGGTGCAGACGCGAAGCGTCAGCACGGCGCCAAATCGATCCCGAACGTGATCGCCGGCAAAGCGCATGACCGCCATGGTGGCGGAGAAGGCCGCAAACCCAAAGCCGGACAGGGCAACCGAAGCCCCAAGCTCGTCACGCAGATAAAGCGCGCCCCAATCCAGAACCGTACCTTCCGGCACCATGGAGAACAGCGCAATGATGCCGATGATCCAGGGCAGCGGCGTCATCGGCAGCCGCAGTTTTTCCTTGGCCGCATCCGGATGGGGCTCGTCGGCCAGGATCATCGGCCAGGCGATGGCCAGAACGAGCAGGCAGGCGACCGTGATGAAGATGGCATGGGGCAGCACGCCCAGATAGGCCATGATCAGCCCGCCGCTTGCCGAGCCGATGAGGCCGCCAAGGCTCCAATAGGCATGGCAGGACGACATGATGGCCCGGCGCATCGACTTCTCGACCTCCACCGCATTGGCGTTCATCGCGACATCCATGGCGCCGACGAAGCCGCCGAGCAGGAACATGGCCGGCACAGCCGTCCACAGATTGGGAGCCAGCGTCAGCAGGAGAAGCAGGGGCGACAGGATGACGGCGGTGACCTTGACCACGCGCTGCGAACCCATGCGCGCGATAAAGCCGCCGGCGATCGGCATCAGCACCAGCGATCCGACACCGAACATCAGGATGAGCAGCCCCAGCACGCTTTCGCCGATGCCGAGGCGCTCCTTGAATTCCGGTATCTTCGGCGCCCAGCTGCCGGTGACGAAACCGTTCATCAGGAACAGCAACGACACCGCAAGACGGGTCCTCGGCATGTAGCCTTGCCGCACGGCAGGCTGTACTGGGTTTTGAGCAGACTGGGCCATGAACTTTCCCCTGATGATCCGTAGCCGGATTCAGACCGTGATTTCGATGAGGTTGCCGTCGGGATCTCGCAGCACGGCTTCATAGAAGCCGTCGCCGGTCATGCGTGCCGGGGCAATGAGAATATCTTTGGATGCGGCAACTTCGGCCATCGCATCGACGGCTTCGCGGCTGCCGAGCGACAGGGCGATATGTGCATAGCCCGCCCGCTCCGGCATATTGTCCGCCGCCGCAATCCAGGGACCTTGCATGACTTCCAGCGACGCCCCGTCCGCAAGCGTCAGGAAGCGCGAAGAGAAACCCGGCCGGTTCCGGCTTTTATAGGTTGCTCCCGCAATGGCACCGAACGTTGTCTCCCAGAAGGCGCAAATCCTGTCGAGATCGGTGGTCCAGAGAGCGACATGGGCAATTTTCATTCCATCCCCTTTTCGGAGCGGACGAGCTGGATACCGAGCTGTCCATAGGCATCGCCGGCTGTGGCAGGCGCATCGTGCTCCAGCACGAGTGTCGAGCATTCGCCGATCGGGATGACAGCATGCGATCCGACAAGGCCGAGTTTTTCATTCGTGACGGCCGCCAGGACCGAGACACTGCGCCTTGCAACGAAGCGCTTGAACTCGGCATCCTCGAAGCCGAAGGCCGTCAGCCCGGTATCGATATCGACGCCACAGGCGCCGAGCACGCAAAGATCGGGCCGCAGCACCTCGACATCGCGCTGCGCCTTGGCGCCGATCGCCGCCCCCACCTGCCGATCGACCTTGCCGCCGATCAGGAGAAGGGTCACGCCCGGCTTGTCCATCACCGCAGCGGCGATCAGCGGCGTATTGGTGGCGATCGTCAACTCCAGATCGGCCGGAATAGCCCGCGCAATCGCCAGATTGGTCGAGCCAGCATCGATGAACACCGTCATCCCGGTCTTGAGGAAACCGACGGCTGCTCTCGCCAACATATCCTTGCGCTTTGGAGCGACCGTGACGCGCTCGGACAGTGGCGAACTCGCGGTCAGGATTTGCAGGGCGCCGCCATAGACCCGCTCGCAAAGGCCAGCGGATGCCATGTCGCGCAGATCGCGGCGGATCGTATCCTCGGACACCCGCAACTCCTGGGCAAGTTCGGCAGCAAGCACCCGCCCGGATTGCTTCAGGCGGTTCTGGATCAGGGCATGTCGCTCGCGCAAAAGCAGGTCTGCCTGCATGGTCAACTCGAATCGTGCATGAATGCGCCAAAATCGGCATAAACACGCATATCCTATTTCAACCGAAATTCAATCCTTGTTTTACGACGCGCCGAAACTTCATCGGCCTCGCCATTAAATTCAGCAAACGCCTTGATTTTGATCGACAGGGGCCAAAGTTTACGGTCTGGCCGAAGATTTTAGGAAAACCTTTCGCTGCTGCACCGCACAACTGAAGTTTTATGCGCAGCCATGCCGCATACCCCATGCGATTGTTAAAGCACTCCGGCGGCTAAGCCGGACCCCGAAAGCCTTGGCGGCCAAGCCGCACCGGAAAGATGGAAAATCACGATGAAATGGGTTCAAACACTTCTCGCCGCCGCAGCATTCGCGCAGATTGTCTCAGCAGGCAGCGCTTTTGCCGGTGAAAACCTTGAGGCCGTCAAATCGTCAGGCGTCCTGAAAATCGGCACCGAGGGGACATACGCGCCCTTCACCTATCACGATGAAAGCGGCGCTCTGGTCGGCTTTGACGTCGAGATCGGTCAGGAAGTGGCCAAGCGCCTTGGCGTGAAAGCCGAATTCCTCGAAGGCAAATGGGATGGCCTGATCGCCGGTCTGGATGCCAAGCGCTATGACGCGGTGATCAACCAGGTCGGCATTACCGAGGAGCGCAAGAAGAAATATGACTTCTCCGAGCCCTATATCGCCTCCAAGGCGGTGCTGATCGTCAAGTCGGACAATGCCGAGATCAAGGACTTTCCGGACCTGAAAGACAAGAAGGCGGCCCAATCGCTTTCGAGCAATTTCGGCAAGATCGCTGCAGATGCCGGCGCCGAGCTGATCGGCACAGACGGCTTCGACCAGTCGATACAGCTGGTCCTGACCGGACGCGCCGATGCCACCATCAATGACAGCCTGTCCTTCCTCGATTTCAAGAAGCACAAGCCTGACGCGCCGGTGAAGATCGCCGCCGAACAGGCCAATGCCGATTATTCCGGCATCATCATCCGCAAGGAAGAGCCGGAACTGCTCGACGCCATCAACAAGGCGCTGGCCGAGATCAAGGCCGATGGCACTTACGACACGATCTCGCAAAAATATTTCGGCGCTGACGTTTCGAAGTAACGCAACGCCCCGACCAAGCCGAACCAGTTTCACGGCTCCCGCGACTGCCCTATAAGAATTGATCCGTTCCGGCTACCCGGGGCGGATCATTCCCGTTTCGAAAGGCCCTCCCGTGCCGCCATGGCTGCAACTCATGCTGGATTCGCTCCAGCCCCTGCTCTGGGCAGGGCTCGTCTTCACGATCCCGCTGACGCTGTTGTCTTTCACGCTCGGCCTCGCGCTCGGGCTCCTGGTCGCGATCACGCGGTTGTTCGGGCCGAAGCCGCTGGTCGCGCTGGTGCGCTTCTACGTCTGGGTGATCCGCGGCACGCCGCTGCTCGTCCAGCTCTTCGTCATTTTCTACGGCCTGCCGAGCCTCGGTATTCTGCTCGATGCCTTCCCGGCGGCGCTGATCGGTTTCACGCTGAACATCGGCGCCTATACATCCGAAATCATCCGTGCCGTCATTTCCTCGGTGCCGCGTGGCCAGTGGGAGGCGGCCTATTCGATTGGCATGAGCTGGGGTCAGGCGATGCGCCGCACGGTCTTGCCGCAGGCCGCCCGGGTCGCGGTTCCACCGCTGTCCAATACCTTCATATCGCTAGTGAAGGACACTTCGCTTGCCGCTGCGATCACCGTGCCGGAACTGTTCCAGGCGGCCCAACGCATAGTCGCGACGACCTATGAACCCCTGATCCTCTATATCGAGGCCGCGCTGATCTATCTGGCTCTTTCGTCCGTTCTCTCCGCACTTCAGGTGCGGCTGGAACGCCGCTTCGCCCGCTATGGCGGCTTCCTGGAGGCCCGCACATGATCGAGCTCACCCATATTGAAAAGCGCTTCGGCGACAATGTCGTGCTGAAGGACATCAGCGTCACAATCGCGGAGCGGACGGTGACGGCTCTGGTCGGCCCGTCCGGCGGCGGCAAGAGCACGCTCCTGCGCTGCATCAACCTGCTCGAAATCCCGACAGCCGGGACAATTCGTCTTGGCGAGGAGAAGATCGATTTTGCGCCGGGCAAAAAGACCGGCTGGGCCGAAATTCAGCGCCTGCGCCGCCAGACCGGCATGGTCTTCCAGAATTTCCAGTTGTTTCCGCACCAGACGGCGATCGAAAACGTCATGGAGGGGCTTGTCACGGTCCTGAAATGGCCGAAGGAAAAGGCAAAGGCGCGCGCCCTGGAGCTTCTGGAGAAAGTCGGCATGGCGCACAAGGCGGACGCCTGGCCGGCAACGCTTTCCGGCGGCCAGCAGCAGCGCGTCGCGATTGCCCGGGCGCTTGCCCCATCGCCGCGGGTATTGCTCTGCGACGAGCCAACCTCGGCGCTCGATCCCGAACTTGCGGAAGAGGTCGTCGAAGTGCTGAACCGGCTGGCGGGCGAAGGCACGACGATGATCATGGCGACACATGATTTGCGGCTGGCTTCGAAAGTCGCCGATCAGGTCCTGTTCCTTGACGGCGGCCTGATCGTCGAAAGCGGTGCACCCAGGAATATTTTCCAGACGCCGGAGCGCGAGCGGACGAAGAAGTTCATCTCGTCGCTCAGTGCGGGGAACAGCTACGATATTTGAACATGAAAATGGCCGGAAACCCGGCCATTTTCAGTAATATAAGGCTCTGTTCAGGCCCCGTAGACGATCAGCAGATCCTTTGCATCGATCTGGTCGCCGGTTTTGACGAGGACCTCGGCGATGGTGCCGTCCTTTTCCGCGTGCAGCGCCGTTTCCATCTTCATCGCCTCGATCGACAGAAGCACGTCGCCTGATTTGACCGCTTGGCCGGCCGCGACCGCCACGGTCGAGATGACGCCCGGCATCGGAGCGCCGAGATGAGCGGCGTTGCCAGCCTCAGCCTTCCGGCGGATGGCGCTGGAAGCGCCGCGGTTGCGATCCGGAACCTTGATCGGGCGCGGCTGGCCGTTGATCTCGAAGAAGACCTTGACCATGCCCTTCTCGTCAACTTCCGCCTGCGCCTGGTTGAGCACGACCAGCGTCTTGCCCTTCTCGATATCGGCAAACAGTTCCTCGCCGGAGGCAAGGCCGTAGAAATAGGCCGGCGTCGGCAGGACGGAAACCGGACCATAGGTGTCGGCAGCCAGCGCATAGTCGGTGAAGACCTTCGGATACATCAGGTAGGAGGCGAATTCGAAATCGCTGACTTCGCGCTCGATCTTCGTCTCGATATCCTTGCGCTCGGCATCGAGATCGGCCGCCTTCAGAAGCGAACCGGGACGAACCGTATAGGGCTTCTCGCCCTTCAGCGCCTTTTTCTGCAAACCTTCCGGCCATCCGCCCGGAGGCTGTCCGAGATCGCCCTTGAGCATCGAGACGACCGATTCCGGGAAGGCGATGTCCTTGGCCGGATTCTCAACATCGGCGACGGTCAGATCCTGGGAAACCATCATCAGCGCCATGTCGCCGACCACCTTTGACGACGGCGTCACCTTGACGATATCGCCGAACATCTGGTTGGCATCGGCATAGGTCTGGGCGACCTGGTGCCAGCGGGTTTCCAGCCCGAGTGAACGAGCCTGTTCCTTGAGGTTGGTGAACTGGCCGCCGGGCATTTCGTGCAGGTAGACTTCGGATGCCGGCCCCTTAAGGTCGCTTTCGAAGGCGGCGTACTGGTGGCGCACGGCCTCCCAGTAGAAGGAGATGCGCCGGATCGATTCCGGATCGAGATCCGGGTCGCGCTCGGTGCCGCGCAGCGCTTCGACGATCGAACCGAGGCAAGGCTGCGATGTGTTGCCCGACAGCGAATCCATTGCGGCATCGACGACGTCGGCGCCAGATTCGACCGCCGCCAGCACGGTTGCCGCAGCAATGCCGGACGTATCGTGCGTGTGGAAATGGATCGGCAGGTCGGTTGCCTCGCGCAGCGCCTTGAACAGCACACGCGCCGCTGCCGGCTTCAACAGGCCCGCCATGTCCTTGACGGCGATGATGTGGGCGCCGGCCTTGTCCAGTTCGGCCGCAAGGTCGGTGTAATATTTCAGATCATACTTCGGGCGGGCCGAATTGAGGATGTCGCCGGTATAGCAGATTGCGGCTTCGCAGATCTTGTTCTCCTCGGCAACGGCATCCATCGACACCCGCATGTTCTCGACCCAATTGAGGCAATCGAACACGCGGAAGACATCGATGCCGCCTTTCGCTGCCTGACGGACGAAGTATTTCACGACATTGTCGGGGTAGTTCTTGTAGCCGACGCCATTGGCGCCGCGCAGAAGCATCTGCAGGAGCAGGTTCGGCGCATCCTCGCGGATTTTGGCGAGGCGCTCCCAGGGGTCTTCCGTGAGGAAGCGCATCGAGACGTCGAAGGTCGCGCCGCCCCAGCATTCGAGCGAGAACAGGTTCGGCAGCGCGCGGGAATAGGTGCCTGCAATGCGGGCGATGTCGTAGGTCCGCATGCGGGTCGCCAGAAGCGACTGGTGGCCGTCGCGCATCGTCGTGTCAGTGATCAGGATGCGGTTCTGCGCCCGCACCCATTCGCCGAATTTCTTCGGGCCGAGCTCGTCGAGCTTCTGTTTCGTGCCGGGCTTGATCTCGCCGGGCGTGAACGGTACGACCGGTTCGGCGATTTCCTTCGACGGCTTCGGCCGACCCTTGGCTTCCGGGTGGCCGTTGACAGTCACGTCGGCGAGATAGGTCAAGAGTTTGGTGGCGCGGTCCTGGCGCTTCACCTGCTGGAACAGCTCCGGCGTCGTGTCGATGAAGCGCGTTGTGTAGGTGTTGTCCCTGAATTTCTCGTGCGTGATGATCGCTTCTAGAAAGGTCAGGTTGGTGGCCACGCCGCGGATGCGGAATTCGCGCAACGCGCGGTGCATGCGCGCAATCGTCTCCTGCGGGCTCGGCGACCAGGCCGTAACCTTCTCGAGCAAAGGATCGTAGAAACGGGTAATGACAGCGCCGGAATAGGCCGTGCCGCCATCGAGGCGGATGCCGAAGCCGGTGGCGCCGCGATAGGCGGTGATGCGGCCATAATCGGGAATGAAGTTCTGCTCCGGATCTTCCGTGGTGATGCGGCACTGCAGCGCATGGCCGTTGAGCTTGATGTCTTCCTGTTTCGGCACACCCGATTCCGGCGTGCCGATGGCAAACCCGTCGAGAATGTGGATCTGCGCCTTGACAATATCAATGCCGGTGACGACTTCGGTAACCGTGTGCTCAACCTGGATGCGCGGATTGACTTCGATGAAGTAGAATTTGCCGGTGTCCATATCCATCAGGTACTCGACCGTACCGGCACCGATATAATTCGTCGCCTTGGCGATGCGGGTCGAATAGCTGGCCAGTTCCTGGCGCTGTTCCTCGTTCAGATATGGCGCCGGCGCACGCTCGACGACCTTCTGGTTGCGGCGCTGGACTGAACAGTCGCGCTCGAACAGATGCACGACATTGCCATGCGTATCGCCGAGAACCTGGCTTTCGACGTGGCGGGCCCGCTCGACCAGTTTCTCAAGATAGACTTCATCCTTACCAAAGGCGGCCATCGCCTCGCGCTTGGCTTCCGTCACCTCGCGTGACAAGTCCTTCGGATCGCGGATGGCGCGCATGCCGCGACCGCCTCCGCCCCAAGAAGCCTTGAGCATGATGGGATAGCCGATCTCCTCGGCCATCTTGGCCACCACCGCCATATCATCGGGAAGCGGCTCGGTCGCCGGAACCACGGGCACGCCGATTTCGATGGCGAGATTTCGCGCGGCGACCTTGTTGCCGAGACGCCGCATCGTGTCGCCCGTCGGGCCGATGAAGATGATGCCCGCCGCCTTGCAGGCATCGACGAATTCGGGGCTTTCGGACAGAAGGCCGTAACCGGGGTGGATGGCATCGGCACCAGACAGCTTGGCGACCCGGATGATTTCATCGATCGACAGATAACTTTCGATCGGCCCAAGGTCGCGGGCCAGATGCGGCCCGCGCCCGACCTGGTAACTCTCGTCCGCCTTGAAGCGGTGGAGCGCCAGCTTGTCCTCCTCAGCCCAGATCGCAACCGTTTTTATGCCCAGTTCGTTTGCAGCGCGAAAGACGCGAATGGCAATTTCGGACCGGTTGGCGACAAGGATTTTTGAGATGGGCAAGTCGGACTCCTCAAGACTTGTGACGTGGCTAATGTTGCACCGCGGTATAAAGTATTAGCGCCTCATCGGGGGAAGTTCAATTTGAGAGTTGGGCTCCATGCAAAGATTCGTCGGCTCAGGAAATCAGCCCCAATCGGAACGCCAGCGCAACCACATGATGCCGGTTCTTGGCCTTCAGCTTTTCCTGAATGCCGTTCATGTACCAATCGACCGTGTGGTTGGAGATATCGAGAATCCGGCTGATTTCGTTGGAGGTCATTCCGTCGGCAAGATAGTTGAGCGCTTCCATTTCCCGCCGCGTCATCTGTACATCGACGCTTGATACCAGTTCCGCCAGAATGGCCGGGTCCGTCAGCTCAAGCAGTTTCCAAAAAATCTTCTTGGCGATACTGTCGAACAGGGCCATTTCGACCGAGCTGAGATCGACGACACGTCCACCGATCGTCAGATTACCCATCAGCCCGCGGCGACCATGGACGGGGAAGATATAGCCGTCATGCAGCTTGTGCCCTCTCGCCTCGACCATCATTCGCTCCATGCGCTTGCGGTGCGGATCGGAACGGAACGCGACCAGCGTATCGCGCCAACGAAAGCCGCGTTGCGCATGGCCGAGATAGCGGATGGTCGGATCGATGATGACGTATTTCTTGCTGATGTAGATTTCCGGCCAGCCTTGCGGCCAGCGCCCCGCCAAAAGCAGGCTCAGGGGATTTTCGTTGGGCTTGGGCTGGCGGACGATCCCGTAGAAATCGAAGCCGTAGCGATCTAGCACCCGCTCGAATTCGGCAACGATTTCGTTGCGGCTCTTCATCTCGTCCATCAGTGCCATGAACTGCACCAGCAATGTGATATTCACGAAATACCCTTCCTCAAATTGATTCCGAAGTTGCCCCATGCCGTGTGCATCGCAACATGAATAGTCCGTTCAGGGGCCATTCATGTTGCACCCGCGATAATCCGAGGTGAAGTACAGGATAGCATGATCATCGCAATCGAACCGCGATGCGCGAAAAATAGCAGACTATGGATAATTCCGCCAAGCCGCGACGACGAATTTCTCGCGGATCGGAACACCCCAGCAGTCAGCATGTCTCGACGCATCGACAGTCCGTTCCGCAATGTTCAAGCCAAACTGGCTAAGGCAAGAATATATTTGAGCAAAGCCTAGACATCCGTCGATCCCGGCACAAGAGAAGCAGAAAATTCCCACGGTTCCGCGACGTCTTGTTTGCTCTCCTATAACTCTGCCGCCCTTAGAAATCCCGCATTGCCTTAATGCAATGCAAATCAGATGCCCAAGAGGGATAAGACAGTGTCATTGTTCCAGGTCTATACAAGAGCGCTTCAGTATCTTGCCATTCACAAGCTCCGGGTTTCGGCGATTGTCATGGCAAATATTGTTCTGGCCGTGATCACCATCGCCGAACCCATCCTCTTCGGACGGATCATCGATGCCATCTCGTCAAAGGAAACCGTCACGCCGATGCTGCTGATGTGGGCTGGCCTCGGCGTGTTCAACACGATCGCCTTTGTGCTGGTCGCGCGTGAAGCCGACCGTCTGGCACACACCCGGCGCTCCACCCTGATCACCGAAGCCTTCGGTCGCATCATTTCCATGCCGCTATCGTGGCACACTCAGCGCGGTACGTCGAATGCGCTTCATACGCTGCTGCGCGCCTGCGAAACGCTGTTCGGCCTCTGGCTTGAATTCATGCGCCAGCATCTGGCGACGGCGGTTGCGCTGACCCTGCTCATCCCGACTGCATTCGTCATGGACGTCCGCCTGTCGCTGGTCCTCGTGGTGCTCGGTATCCTTTATGTCGTCATCGGCAAGGTCGTCATGACGCGCACCAAGGAAGGACAGGCTTCGGTCGAAGGTCATTATCACACGGTGTTTTCCCATGTGTCGGACTCGATCAGCAATGTTTCGGTGGTGCATAGCTACAACCGCATCGAGGCCGAAACCCGCGAGCTGAAGAATTTCACGCAGAAGCTGATCTCCGCCCAGCTCCCGGTTCTCGACTGGTGGGCGCTGGCCAGTGCGCTGAACCGCATGGCATCGACGATCTCGATGATGGCCATTCTCGTCATCGGCACGGTCCTTGTCCAGAAAGGCGAACTGCGCATCGGCGACGTCATTGCCTTCATCGGCTTTGCCGGCCTTCTCATCGGTCGCCTCGACCAGATGAAGGCCTTCGTCACGCAGATCTTCGAAGCCCGCGCCAAGCTTGAAGACTTCTTCGTTCTCGAGGACTCCGTTCGTGAACGCGAAGAGCCTGCTGATGCCGGCGATCTGGGCGATGTGCGCGGCGAAGTCGAATTCCGCGACGTCTCCTTCGACTTTGCCAATGGTGCGCCGGGCATGCGCAATGTCTCGTTCACGGCAAAGGCCGGTCAGACGATCGCCATCGTCGGCCCGACCGGCGCAGGCAAGACGACGCTGGTCAATCTCCTGCAGCGCGTGCATGAACCGATGTCGGGCAAAATCCTCGTCGATGGCGTCGATATCTCGACGGTCACGCGGAAATCGCTGCGTCGCTCGATCGCCACCGTCTTTCAGGATGCAGGCCTGCTCAATCGCTCGATCTGCGACAACATCCGCCTTGGCCGCGAGAACGCCTCGATCGACGACGTCGTCGAAGCGGCACAGGCCGCTGCTGCGAACGACTTCATCGAGACGCGCCAGAACGGCTATGACACACCGGTCGGCGAGCGCGGCAACCGCCTGTCGGGCGGCGAGCGCCAGCGTATCGCGATTGCCCGGGCGATCCTCAAGAACGCGCCGATCCTGGTGCTTGACGAGGCCACCAGCGCGCTCGACGTCGAGACTGAGAACCGCGTGAAGGTCGCCATCGATAATCTGCGCAAGGATCGCACGACCTTCATCATCGCGCACCGTCTGTCGACCGTGCGGGAAGCGGATCTGGTGATCTTCATGGATCACGGCCGGATCGTCGAGATGGGCGGTTTCAACGAACTCAGCCACAGCAACGGCCGCTTTGCAGCCCTGCTGCGCGCCAGCGGCATTCTGACGGACGATGACGTCCGCCGCAGCCATACGGCAGCCTGAACAGACCGAAAATTCGGAACCATCAAACCGGCCCCATTACGGGCCGGTTTTTTATGCCTCGTCTCAGGCGAGAAGCGCACCCGGCCGCGACAGGCCGGACAGCCAGTCCAGATAGTAGGCATAGGCGAAATGCAGCCCGATGCCGATGAGGACGAGCAGAGACCCCCAAACGGGGTTCTTTCCGGTGACGAAGAGTAGCACCTGACACCCCATGGCGAGAATTGTCCCGAAGATGAAAACCGCCAGGGAATGCCGGCCAATCATAACCAGCGGATGGTCGAGCCGCAGCCGGGTGAGGCGACTGAAAACGGGAACGACGGCTGCCAGATAGGCGAGAGAAAGCACATGCAGAAGCCGGGTCAGGGATAGGAACGTCTTGTCGAAGCCGGTGAGCACTGCCGGCAAACCATAGGACAGATCAATATTCCACCAGGACAGCGTCACCCAGAGAAAAGACAGCCCGACATAAAAG
>Ga0307515_10007399_pt1 | contig 21707 bp, 8 predicted proteins | sample 17_EM_MG_FD_194513 | JGI IMG/M metagenome (GOLD analysis project Ga0307515, IMG submission 194513) | Populus trichocarpa ectomycorrhiza microbial communities from riparian zone in the Pacific Northwest, United States - 17_EM | ecosystem: Host-associated > Plants > Roots > Unclassified | place...
ATATATACACGAAAGTAGACCCCTAACTCCGAGACCTATGACTCATATCAAACGTATCCGAGACATACGAGGGTAGTGCTGACGCAGGTGAAACAGGGTAATATGCAAGGTCCGGTAGTCGGTTACATAAGGCGTTTGTATTCAACCAATCTATTATTACTAAATTCTAAGGTTGCTTTAATATCCTCACTAAATTTATCCCCAGAAAGTTGCCGCTTAATATTAATTACAGCTTATTTATTATTTTAATTCTTCTTAATATTTTCTAATAGCGCATTTCTCTAACATTGCCTTTTATTTATAATTTCTTGGCTAAGTTTTTAGTATTCTATACTTCCTACGGTTTTACGCTTAAGGTTAAGCTTTAGCTTATTTTAAATTTCAATTAAGGTATAAATGCGCGGGTTCTCGTTTACCGATAAGGATTGTTCTATTATTAGGTGCTATAGCCACCGCGGGTCAATTAATCGGCTTATTTAGTATACTACTTTTATTAACTTTTCTTAAGGCTCTAAGCCTTAAACAATTACCTATATATCTACGCCAACACGCCACGGAAGATAGTGCTTTAGAAATATTTAAGCGTTGGCGTACTACATTATTAGGTTCTAGAGGGCGTCACTTATATTACCTAGGTAGTATAGGCGTTAGAAAGGTTTTAGTAGAACTAGCTCTATATAATAGAACTTACTATTCTTATTAAATGCCTTGCCTACGCCATAATGGAGACTATATAGGCGCGCAACCTACTAAAATCCCATAATTACGCCAAGGTCCTTAATCTAGGGCAAAAGAGTTAAGTATAGTAAAGGCTAGTTAAGTAAGACCTTATAGCCGTAGGGGGTTTTAATTAATCGCTAAAATATAGGGATATTATCTAGGTCTAAACGGAGTGGTAGCGGCAACTTATTATACCTAGGCTTAATATATAGCTTACTAAGCTACTCTATAGACGTTAGATTAGGGGGTACAAAAGCTTAATTAATAAAGAGAAGGCCTAAAAGAAAGACATAAGGGCTAAGAATAAGTAAAGGGTTAAAGATAATCTCAGGAATTAGGAAAGTATTACTAGTTCTCTATAAGCATAAGGTAAGAGGAATAGGGTAGAAAGAGAACGTATACTTTTTTTATACCAAGATATTCCTTAGTGAATTTAAATGTAAACTCAAGCACAATCTTATAAGGCCCGCCTTCTGGGTTGCGAATAAGTGTAACTATTATATGTCGGTAGTATAGATTAAGAAGAGCTTTAGGTCGGCTTACAGTGTAAAAGCCTAGCTATAGTAAGAAATAGACTTGCATCTAATATTGTTTAACTGCATATCTCTTTCTTATTATAACTAAGTTAGTCTTAAAAACTAGGGCGAGATCCTCCGCGTCTATAATAGTCTTTTCTTGCTTTTTCTTACTTAAGCTATATTTCTTCGCCAGTTTCTAAAGTACCTAAGAAAGATATCTTAGCTCCGCCTTACCTTACTAGGTTAAAGGGTTAACTAAGAACATAATTACCTTATATATCTAGCGGTTTAGTTTACTAGGAATTTTCCTACTAATCGCTTTCTTATATATAAGGCGATAGTACTTCTAGTATAAGCTAAGCGAGCTAGAAGCCTTTATCCCGCGCCATTTCCTACCCCCTTTCCCTTATTTCTGATTTAGAAACTAGTTAAAGAAGCTATAAAGGAGTTAAAGCAAGAGGACTCGGTATATTTTCTTAGGGTCTTTCCCTATATAGGTGCAGTATCTAGAAATTATTAGCTCTCCGCTAAGTTAGGCCTAAGAGGAAGCCGCTAAATAGGTTATTACTTACTAATACCAGTGCTCTTTAATACGGTTAAGGAGATTTATACTACTATTGGTATAGTCCTATATTGTGAAATCGGATTCCTTAAACTCTACTAACTATTTAAGGTAGTATTCTGGTGGATGGTCTTAATCCTTATAAAGCTATACTTAAGCGGGCGCTTTATAAGCATCGTTATAGTTAATGCCACTATCGGCGTTACAGTTGGCGTCACTATCGGCATTACTGTCAAAGACGGTCAGTTCTGTCCCATAGCTGTCACCATCGCTATCCGTGTCCATGTACTCATTATCGGTAACACTAGATGACGAGCTGCAATCTGATAATTAAGCGCGCCGCATTCTAGGGAGTTAAAAAAGAACTTAGGGCAATAACGGCGGGAAGGATATAGAGAGTAATATAGGGTTAAGAAGATAGGAGGGTAAAGAATAAGAAAAACGGGGCCTAGGTTAAACGGATCAGAGGTAGGAGCTATAGAGTATATATAGGTTCAGCGCCAGGCGCATAAAAGGGTCACACTTCTAAATAAACTGGTCTGCCCGTAAAATAGGGCACAGGGGGGTAAGCAAGAGGCTTAACGTTAGACTGGCAAGCAAGAGGCTTAGGGCGGCAGGGAGTTTTTAGCAACGCGACCTCCAAAAACGGCAACAGAACCCTCCAAAAACGGCAGTTAGATCTCCATTTTCTTTTTTAATGGAGTATATATTAGATATTCTATTAATATATTTAATTATAAAAAGTAAATAAACCTATAAATATTAAAATATATAGCTGCTGCTAACCTTGTCCTATTTATTAGTATAGTATATAAGTAGACCTATAAATACTAAAATATGCGGCTGCTGCTAACCTTGTCCTATTTATTAGTGTAGGATGTATATGTATCTATAAATGCCCCTTACACGCGACCGCTTAAACTGGTACTAATATGGATATAGCCGGACGACTGGCTCTATACCTAGTAGAATATATATAGTGGTGAAAAGGCCGCCTAATTTAAAAGGATTGCCTACTGATTTTCAAGGCCTTTTTTATCTGTGATTATCCAAAGGTCTTAGGGGCCAGCTATCCACAGTCCATAGGAGAATGTTAGATGTATCACTGGAGACGTGGCTGAATTCAGGGTGGTTCACATTAGCGCCTGATGACACCACTCGATCGCTCTCGGGGTCCCTCGCTGCGGGGAACTTCGTCTCGGCGGCCCGTCCATGAGTGCTAAGGGAATATCGTCGGATAAAGGCCCGTAACTTGGGCAGATTGGCGCAGATAATGCCACACCACGTCTCTATAATACTAGAGCGTCGACGCTGTTAGAAAAGCGTACTCTATCTGTAAAAAGGGGTTGTTTGCACGTACAGCCACAGCCATGCTGAGCTCGCCATTTTCCTCCTCAAAGTTGGCTCCGATGATGGGCTGCGTGGATATGCTGTTCGCATCCTCGGCGCAGTTTCGAATTCCACTGTCGAAAACAGGACGGGACGTGGTTGGGCCTTATCTTCGACGGTCGATTCGGCCGCTGAACAGGCTATCCATTGACTGACGGGGGCTTTGGCTAGGGGACGGTCCTTCTTGATACCACCTTCCACTAACGGTGGATCGAGCAGCTGTGCGTCGTGACATCATTCCAGTGTGCCGCCATGAGAGGCCCCCTTGGGTCCTACTCAAAAGGTCGATAATATCAACGCTTTGGCGAGGAGTTGCTGAACGCGATACCCAGCCGCAGGGGACGGCTCGATTCTCAATCTCACCCCCTCGACGACACAAGCTGGACGATTTCCTCGTTCCCTGTCCACGCCGCCCATTTCTGCACCGTGACCCCTTCGCCATCTACAGCAGCCGTATTCGCCTTGCCCTTGACCAGCATCTTGACCAATCTCTCGCTATTGCGCCAAACAGCCCACAGCAGAGCGGTATTCCCCTCGCCATCCCTCGCCTCGAGCTCCGCTTCGTTCCGGATCAACATGTCTGCGATATCCGAGCGTTTGTCCTTCACCGCGACCGTCAATGCCGGAACGTCGTTCTCGTCCGTGCACTGCACATCGGCGCCCTTATTCACCAACAGCTCCGCAATATCCGGGAGATTCTGTTTTATTGCGAGAATCAAGGCGGGCACGCCGTCCATATCGGTGCTCTGCGCATCAGCGCCGTGCTCGAGCAGCAGGCGCGCAAAGTCCTCATTCTTCGCAAGGATAGCCCACGCGAGGAGCGAGGATCCGGATTCGAACTTGAAACTGGGGTTGTCTCCGGAGTCGACGAACAATCGTGCCGTCTCCAAGTGGCCCTCGAAGTATGCAAGCGCTAGCGGCGTCATCCCTTCCTTGTCCGTGACGTTGATGAGTTCTTTATTCCTTTTGAGAAGCAATTCCGCGGCGTGATGGTTCCCGATACTTGCAGCCCACAGTAGCGGCGTGCGGCCGGATATGCTGTCCGCGGCCCTGAGATTAGCTCCTTTTCTGATGAGCACATTAAGGATGGCTAACTTCTCCTCCATGACGGCCCATATCACCGGCGTCCAGTCCCATACTCCATCACGGGTCTCGACAAGCGCTTGTTCCTCTAAGAAGAGTTCGACGAGATCCTTCCCCCCGGCGACGATGGCCCAGATAAGCGGCGTGCGGAGGCACGCTGAGTCTGTGCATTCGAATGAGGCGCCCTGCCGCAGGAGCATTTTGACCTGTTCGATGTGAACTGGGAGCTCTTTTGGGGTTCTCGAGACAGCTATAAGTGCATTATTGGTGGGTTTCTCGTCGACCTGGGGCCGCAGATTGCACACTGTTGCGACATTGTCCTCTTTTGCGGCTTCAACGATCCTGGTTCTACTGTGACTTAGCTGCGGCTCGAAGCGTGCAAGAGGCGACGAATGTTCTCTTTGCGCGGAGCTGATTGATGAGCTGCTGTTTGAGAAGGACTGCATGGATGGCAGATCTCGAGCCACGTTGGTGCTGACAAGGGATTCGGTGGACGTTAGCAAAGAGAGTGTATCTGAAGACACAGCAAGCGTCGAGGTTGAGGATAGAGAGTTTTCTGGGACTATGGCTTTGAGGGGCCCGAATGAGAGGTCTGGTGCGGTGCGCTTTTCCGCCTGTCGGTAGTCATCGTTCCAAATTTTGTTATTGTCGTTTACAGCGACACTCAGCGATCGACTCGACCTTGCGGATCCGGCTGCGCTTTGTAGGCCTGGATCGAGGCCGCGGTCTTTGAGCATGCTGATCGAAATGAAATTAGGAGCGCAGTCCACTGACGGCCAAGCGTACACTAGAGAAGCATCCACTCACTTGACAGATGTATGGAGCGCGGACATCTGGATGATCAATCGCGTTCTCAGCGGCTGGATGTCTTTAAAGGTCAATTTCACGCGCCGCAAAGGGTTCCGGCTTGCGTGCTTTGAGAGCAATTCTTCTATCTCGGCGACAAGCTCCTCGCATGCAATCTGGATGTCGCCCAGACGGGGCAGATAATGCTCGGTTAGGAGAAGGGTCTGGTGGAAGGATTTCAGGTCCTGATGGAGATGGTGAAAGTTGGTCGAGCTGTTTTTGCACCTGGTGCACAGCTCCAGCACCAACGAAGTGATCCCGAGGGCAACGCCGACACCTTCGGCCATCGAGATGCAGGAAGAATGCCGCTCCAGGAACGCTGCAGATCAACGGGGAGGAGAGGAGGGGAGTCCTGAAGGCCATGTGGGTCCGTCTAGGGTGGGCATGCGGCAGCCGAGCTGAGCCCGGTCGTGAAATGCTTCTTTTGGGCAGGGCGCCACGAGGTGAGAACGTGACTGCCGCCACGCCCTGTGCCACGCCCCGCCCGGTATTGAGTCTTCGACTGGTGTTACAGCCCGCCATGGGCTTGAAGCTGAAGTGCTCAGCCTGGCCAAAGAAAGGAGAAAGTTCCCCAGGCATGTCGTCCATCCCCCATCCTCCATCCTCCATCCTCAGCCTCCCCTGTCCTGGGCACCATGCAAATTCGCAGGTCCCACGCCCTCGTGGTCGCCGCGTCGCTCTCCCTCGCCGCATCAGAGCCGGCCTGCTTCTACCCTGACGGCAAGAATGCGACCGGCCTCTCCCCCTGCAACCCTAATGCGGACGTGTCCCACTGCTGTCGCGACTCAGACGTGTGTGTGACCAACGGCATGTGTTTCTCGTCCGGGCTGGGCTCCATCGTGCGGCGAGGCTGCACCGACAGGACCTGGAAGAGCCCGGACTGCCCTAACGTCTGCACTATAGGTACGCTGAGGAAAAAGCTCCAATTCATCTGCTTGACCACCTGCGGCTGACATGGATCTGTCTGGCCAGAGACGTTCCGCGCCGGCGACGCCGTCCTGACGCCCTGCGGCCCCTACAACAGCTTCTGCTGCGGCCAGGACAAGGCTGCGCGCAGCTGCTGCGATACCGGCAACGCGACCTTGACCGCCCAAGTCGCTGGCGGCTCGCCCATCTGCACCGTGACACTCACCGGCGGCCCTACCAGTTCTGCTACGTCGACGGGCACTACTTCTGCTACGTTGACGGGCACTGCTTCTCCAACTGCCGCGGGTGCTTCCTGTCCGACGTCTCTGAAAACCGGGCGGGATGCCTTGATTGGCCTGGCCGCGGCCTTCGGCTGCGCTATGCTAGCCGCAGCAGCGCTAGCCGCTTACTGGCGGAGGGGGATGAAGAAGCAGGAGCAGGAGAAGCAGAGGCTGGAGCAGGAGAAGCAGAAGCTGGAGAAGGAGAAGCAGGGGCTGGAGCAGGAGATGCAGAGGCTGGAGCAAGCGATGCCCGCGTCCTTGAGGAGAGAAATGGAAAACGCGCGGAGGAATGCCGGACGTACCACTTGAGAAGATCCTGCACAGTACATGTTGCTTAGTCGTTCGGACCGTTTGGTATTTTGGGAACAAGGGCATGGGGCTTGCTGATGCAAATAACCTTTTTCTTGGCCACGTGCTTCGCACATGGAAAATTTTCTTCCTAATCGGGCAACCTCTCTTCGGATCTCTACTAATTGGTACGCGTGGACCCCACCCCTGCACTCTTTCTCAAGGTTTCATTGTCGCCGAAAAAATAATAATTGAGACTCTCTTCTTGCAAAATTGCTCGCAGAGCAAGAACCCCGGTAGGGAGTTTTTACCCGCTTGTCTTGTCACGTACAAGGTGGGGTTTTCTCTGGTCATTACCATATATGTGATATATAATACCTCCATCTCGTTCACCAAGTCAGGGTTTGTTAGTTTGTCATGTAAAAAAGCGTGTCCACATGCGGCGGTCCGCTTTGCAGCCCTGGAGAAATTTAAGCGGTAATTCAAGCATGATGCAGAACATTCCTCTTCTGTTAAGTGACCCATCGCTATGACGAGAAGTAATACAACACGTAACTAGTTAGCTCCTAAGAGCCAGGCTATGCGCAATCCAAATGGCCTATCATACAATCTCAGACAAAACACTCCTCACTTCCTCCCCTTCGAGCTCTGATAACTGATATCCAACTGGAACAAACTATCCCAAATCCCCCTCCCTCGGCTTCTTACTCGGACTTCCGCTTCGCATCCTCCAACCCAATATCTTCAAGCCTTCTAAGAACGTTAAACCGATAGTAGCGTCCCGTGTCGTAGAGCGCCGACTTGTCCCGACAGAACCTCTCCGCTGTCTTTTCCATCTCTGTGGCAATTTCTAATAGGCTCTTCCCAATACCAACCAGATCGTCCTTAAATGGCGTGAGCGATGGAACACCCGTTCTAATTAACACTAAACACTTGACCTTATCCTCAAGGGAGCCGGATAGCCATATATCTCACGCTTTGTTCTACACCTTGTATACCGGATTGTTTGTGTCTATAGCGCTGTCAATAAAGCCCTTCTTAAAGGTACTGATGGTAATGGGATTAAAGAAGGATAAGGCTACTGATGTTACTTGGCCTGCTTCCCAGATCTTTATTATGCAGAGCGGTCGTTCATGGCCGCGTGGTGAGCAGTAGCGGGTAAGTCAAACTGTATTGCCAGTCTATTCGCTTGTCGCACACATGTTCCATTAGTTAATGTTACCTTAACCTAACATATATAGACTTACACCCACACTTTATACTTTCCATCCAGAGTGTCCTTAAACAGCCTATCCTCTGCTAGACCTTGTCTCACAATAATCTCTTTTATTGCGCGCTCTAGCTCGTCCAAGTCAAATCGTCCTTAGACTCGGCCTTTTATCATCAGTGTCTCTGCTTCTAGAAAATCCTATCTAATAACAAGACATATGCGTCAATGCACTTATCAACCATTATCTGAAGCCAACTAAGTATAATGGCTATAAGACTGCGCTACTTATTAGCTCTGAATTCTGCAACATTAACAATACCATTAACTGACCCGCCAGTGCTAGTGCCTCCAATCATGTTGAAGTAGTCGCAAGGCTTTGGCGGCAATTCCGGGTCGGCAGTGTCCATCAGCTGCTTTAAGATCTAAAGGGTCGACAGGCCTCAGACGCCACCGCCATCAAGGGCGAGCAGGCGGAGTTCATGCTCGGGCATGGCTGGAGAGTAGATGGGCAGTAAGGCTCAGTGGAAACATATAGCAGCACAATCACGAACTCACACAGCTGCAGGGCTGCTTTTGTGTTGTAGAAAGTACAGTAGTCCATCTTCAGCTTGAAAAGGCTGGGAATGCGGGTGCGGCTGAGCTGCCAAATAAGAGTGGTCTTCTTCTTCGCTGCCCTGGCTGCGGAGATACGTTCAGCTGAGGCCCGCGTTTCATCTTCCCTGGCGCTGTTCAGGTGCTGGGTAATTAGTGGTGTTTCCAGTGCGCAAATTCGCCAGAAGCTCTCTGCGGTTTGCCTGCGCTAGCAGGGAGGGCGGCCGACCCGCACCGGCCACACCCTTGTCGAGGTGGCGTGAGACGGACGACGAACTTTTGAAAGAGGAGGATATTTATCTCGGACATCCTTTTAATCGAATCCTGGTCTTTCGTTTAGCTAGTTCCCGCTGCAAGGCGGCCCCTGCGGCCCACCGAACGAAGCCCCAGAGCCCTGATGGCTGCTTCGACCCCTAAACGCGTATCAGCAACACTACCTCTGGATCCGCCAGCAGCTCCACTAAGACGCACAAAGAAACCGAGCGCGAAGGTGCTAGAGACCCAGCAGTCGCTAAGGACATACTCTTAATAATTAGTATAGTTTAAACAGCAGATAACTGCACTATAAATTAGACTATAAGCTACGTAGCATATACTACCTCTATTCCCTATAATAAGAGTCTCTACCTTACCTAAACGTAAAGGAGAAGGCATTAATTGTAATAAATTTTATCAACTTATTAAAAGCCTTAAAGAAACTATAGTATAGTAGAGCAATATTATTATAAGCCAAAATAGTATTATTAAGAGCATTAGAAATAACCTAGTAAACATTAAATTAAAATAGTAAAGCCTTAAAAAGTAAAATGTTAAACTCTAAAAGGCTATCTAGTCCTTATAAGTATAACTAAACACTCCCTTAGCTCTAATATAATTATAGGCGTTAGTAGCGGCTAGTAAAGGCACAGTAAGTAGAGGTACGGTAGGGTTAGAGATAACTTTACTATAAATAACAAGCGCTAAAAACTCTAAGGAACCTAACTAGCAGCTAGTAATAGACGTTAGCTATATAGGTTTAGAGGTAATAAAGAAGGTAGCTACTACTAAAGTAGTAAAATAAACTATTGTATAAGGTATAAAGGATATTAACAGGCTTATAGGAGCTATACTTAAGGACTTCCGTGTATAGTAAATAAGCGACAGCGCGAGCATTATTAGATTCTTAGTAGAAAAAGATAAAAAAGCTACGTTTAGGTAGATAACTGCTTAATAGCTTAAACTGTATATTTTTAAGGCGAGGCTTATCGGACCTAAGTAGTATATGGTTAAGGCGGACTAGGTTAAAGTACCTCTAGTAATAAATATTAATAGTAGGAAAGTAAGTAAGTTAGCTATAGAGCGTTTTGGGATAGAGAATAGTATAGAGGTATATATAATAAGATAGCTTAGGTAACTAAGGCCGCGTGGCTAGCACGCGTTAGTAATTATTAAAGTAGTAATAAAGGAGGATGTAGAGAAGCTGCTTATATTAAATAATGTATTATTTAGGGGAGGCGCAATTATTATATTACCATTTAAGGAGCGATGTACCCCTATAGTATACTATAAATATAAAAGGTTTAGATATAGGGCTAGAGACTATACGTAACCTAATATATGCAAAATATATAGGCGGGAAGGCTATCTCCGGTATAAGACGGTTAATTTACACTACGTAAACTGTTAGGGTCCTTACTAAGCCTTATACTATAAATGCCTAGTATATAGGAAAGAGATGGATAGGATTCTTATATAATAGCGCTATAAATAGAGAACTCTAGATTATTTAGGCGAACTTAAGGAAGTATAAAGAAGCGTAGCATGCGCTATATAATAACGAAACGCTAGCGGACTTCTACTTTATTCTAGGCTAAGAGCCTTACTACTTTTTCTTAAATGGGGAAGTAGTGCTAGCTAGCTTAAACCCCTAGTAGATAAGGTTTGTCCTAATAGGCAAGAAGTAGTGGTATCCCCTAGTTAGGTTATATATCTAAGCATCTAGAGAGCTAGCAGCTATATAGCTATAGGTAGATTTAGCAGATATTACGGCGGTAGTAGCGCACGTCAGCTAAAGGAGACTTATAATTATGTCGGTATATATTCTAAACAGATACTTAAGGAGAACTAAGGAGGAGAATCTAGAGAAGCTCTTTAATAGCCTAAAGATAATTAACGGGCTAATCTAGGGTAAACTATTACGCGACCTATGTACCGAGGTAGTAATCGCAGGCGACTTTAATCGGCATAATCCGCTATAGGGAGGAAGTTATATTAGTACCACATTAACGTAGGAAGAAAGCGCGCTAATTATTAACTTTATAGTGGACCGGTTACTCTAGAGCCTACTTCTAGTAGGAGTACCTATATTTAAAAGCAACGCGGGGCAAACATTAATAATTAACCTTATACTTATAACCCTAGGCCTAGCGAGTAAACTAGTAAAGTGCGCTATCTAGGAGTATAAGTACGGGTTAGACTATAAAGCTATCTATACTAGCTTCTAGGTTAATATAGGCACGTAGAAGAGCTAGGAGAGGCTGCTTATTAAGAATATAAACTAGGATAAGATTTAAGAAAATATAGAGCAATAAAAAGAGATAGGATTCCCTATAGAAGATATAGACGAAATGGTTAACTACCTTAATAGGTAGGTTAATAAAGCCCTTAAAGCACACTGCTAGAGGGTTAAGCTATTACTATATATAAAAAGATGGTGGAATAAAGACCTTATAACGCTAAGGAAGTTATATATATACTAAAGGAATAGAAATAGTGCGATATAAAGGTAAGAAAGGGACGACCCTAAGCTACGTAATATCGTAGTAAGAGCGAAGAAACTCTTTTATAGAACTATTCGGCGATATAGAAAGCTCTATTAAGACAAATTCCTTAGTAACAGTAACAATATATAAAAAGCGTCGAAATACCTTAATCCGTAGGCTATATCTGCGTTCGCTAGAATACTACCGATTAAAAAGGCTAGAGGATAGGGAGAGGTTATTATAGAGAACTATAATATTATAAGAGAACTACTCTAAGCATTCTTTCTAATCCCGCCGCCGTACGAATAAGAAAAAAAAGCTATAACTAGCTACAACTAATTACTATAGGAGCCTATCGCTAAATATAAGGTTAAGGTAGCTATATTTAGGGCTAGCCTAAATAAGGCTCCTAGAAGGGACGGCCTACTAGCTAAAGTATAGCGAGAGCTATAGCCCGTACTAAGCGGTAAAATTACCACTCTTTTTACTAAATTACTTAAGATAGGGAAAGTACTATAGGAATAAAAGGTAGTAAAGATTATACCGCTATAAAAGCTAAAGTAGGGGGACTATACAGTAGCAAACAACTATAGGCCAATCTCCCTCCTCCTAACGCTAGAAAAAGCACTTAAATTACTAGTAGCGGAGAGGATAGTATACCTAGTAAAGGAATATAGCCTACTATCTAAGATATACTTTAGAGCTAGGAGGCAAGGGTTAATAATATATACGCTATTATATCTCTATAAGGACGTATTTAGAGTATAGAAAGGAAAAAAGACGCTATCTCTGGTATTATTTAATGTTAAGGGCGCGTATAATAATATAGCTATAGAGCCGGAAATTAGGAGATTACGGCAGCGATAGATACCTTAGACGATTATATAATAGGTATAGGACTTTTATATAAACTGTTAAGCCTATATCCTAGTTAACGGATATATATTAGAGGTATAGGCGCTCCCATAGGCGGGTCTCCCGTAAGGATTAGCACTAGCCCTAATACTCTTTCTATTCTTTAACGCGGATCTTATATAAAGCGCACCTAAAAATAGCAGCTCTATAGCCTTTATTAATAACTACTTAGTATAGGTTATAGGCCCTACGGCGGAGGAAAATATATAGATTATCTAGGGCAAGATTATACTAATGCTTAAGAAATAGGAAAGGACTAGTGGAGCTTAATTTAAAGTAAAAAAAAAATTATTTATTTACCTTACTAGATATAAAGAAGCGGGTAAAGATGCTACTACACCACTCTAATTTAAAGGGAAAGGAATCCCCCCAATATAGGAAGTTAAAATTCTTAGGGTAATTCTTAATAAGGAGCTACGGTTTAAGGCACACCTAATAAATAAGATAGGTAAGGCCACTAAGGTAGCGCTAGCGTTGTATAGATTAAAGGGACTATAGTTTAAGAGTATTAAGTAGCTAGCTAAGAGCTTAGTCCTACTAGTAGTAGACTACGCGTTACTAATATAGTACCCGCTTGCGATATAAGAGTTAAAGTAGCTTCTTTAGCAGGCGTAGAGGATTATGGCATAAGCTATTATTAGGGGGTTCCGTACTATTACTCTATTAATAGCGGAGGTAGAAGCAGGCTTACTCCCTCTTAAGTAAAGGCTGCGTAACTAGGCTATCGCGTTTTAGGTATTAATTTATAAACTAGGTAAATTATATCCTTATTAGATAATTTAAAGATAGAGGCTTTATAGACGGCACTAATTGCCGCTTTAAAGGATAGTAAAGATATATAAGGATATTTAGGTAAATAGGGTACTAGAGGTTAAACCGTATATATACCCGCCGTAGGTAGCTAAGCCTAATATAGTAATATATAAGGACGAAGAGTATACTTAAGCTATTATTAAAGACTATAAGCTAAGGCAGGTTAATATATACGTTAATACATTAGTGCGTAATAGTAGGGTAGGAGTTGGCGTATATACTACGCTATCTAAAGTAAGGCTTTTAAAAATGGTGGTAGGCTTTAAGTAGGCTAACGCCCACCTAATAGAGCTTCTAATAATTAGCGAGGCAGCTAACTAGCTATAGAACCCTATATATACAGCTGTTAACTAAGTAGGTTTTCTAATACCTACTTCTAGTATAAGAATATTCTCTAACTTGTAATTAGTGTTACTATTAATATAGAGCTAGAGGGCTAGAGCCTGCTAGGAAATAGTCGCAGAGATCTTAAAAAAACTCTAACTAAATAATATTACGCTATACTAGATTCTAGGCCACTTAGGATTTATAAGAAATAAGAAGGCTAATAAGCTTGCTAAAGTAGCAACGAGACTAAAGAGCGAGGAGCCACTATAAAGAGACGGCCTCCTATAGTACCTTATAACATAAGCCTTAAAAAAAGCCAAGATAATAATAGAACCGCTTTTATCGGGAAGATCTAATATAGGTAAGTTTATAAGGAAAATTAATATAGCACTCTACCTTAGAAAGGCTATAGGATTATACTAGTAGCTAATTAGCTTTAAAGCTGCTATTTTTACGCAGCTATAAACCGGCAAGTTATTTCTAAAGGAATATCTCCACAAAATTAATGTATTAGAGACGGCGTTATATAACTACGGGCTTATAGAATTAATATAGCACTTCCTCTTTTCTTATAGGAAGTGGATATAGCAAAGGTTTAAACTAAGAGAGTAGTATAGAGATCGATTTAGGGATCTATTATATGCATTAGAAGGCTACTTATGCAGATAAGAAGGAGGTAGGAATATTAACAGCCTAATTAAGCGCTAAAAGCTAGATATTAGCGTAGTTAAAGCTATAATTAAATTTGCAAAGGAGACCGGACGCTTATACCTAAGTATATAAAATATAAAGAGTATAAAAGCCAATATTAATAAGCGAAGACTCTTAAGAATTCCTCTAATTATCTAACCGAATATACCGCGAGCCTCCTCTACACGTGCCTCTACTAGTGCGTCGCCGATTAAAAAGCGTATAACGCTAGAATAGCCCTACGGATATAAGGCGTTAAAAACTACTTACTTAGGCTTGCCTCTAAACTCTAACTTTCTTTAATAGTAACACATTACTTTCCTTTATTTTTTCCTTAGTTAAGTATAATGTTAGGTAATAGATATATAGTTCTTATAGTTAGCTTCTAAACTAGAGTAAGCATGTTAATAGCAGGAAGTATTTAGTTAGCGCCCTGTAACGGCCTATACCCTAAATAGTATATGGCTATAATAGAATATATATATATATATATATATACGTCAAGGTAATATAGAGGATATTTATCTTAGATATTCTTTTAATCAAATCCTAGTCTTTTATTTAGCTAGTTCCCGCTATAAGGCGGCCCCTACGGCCCACTAAATAAAGCCCTAGAGCTCCAATAGCGGCTTTAACCCCTAAACGCGTATTAGCAACACTACCTCTAGACCCGCTAGTAGCTCTATTAAGACGTATAAAGAAACCGAGCGCGAAGGTATAAAAGGCCTAGCAGTCGCTAAGGACATAAGCCTAAATATTAGTATAGTTTAAATAGTAGACAACCGTACTATAAACTGGACTATAAGCTATACAGTATATACTGCCTCTATTTCCTATAGCAAAAGTCTTTACCTTACCTAAACGTAAAGGAGAAGGTATTAATTATAACAAATTTTATTAACTTACTAAAAGCCTTAAAGAAACTATAGTATAGCAGAGCAATATTATTACAAATTAGAATAGTATTATTAAGAGCATTAAAAATAACCTTATAGATATTAAATCGGAATAGTAAAGCCTTAAAAAGTAAAATACTAAACTCTAAAAGGCTATCTGGTCCTTATAAGCGCAACTAAATACTCCCTTAGCTTTAATATAATTATAGGCATTAGTAGCGGCTAGTAGAGGCATAGTAGGGTTAGAGATAACCTTACTATAAATAATAAGCGTTAGGAACCCTAAGGAACCCAATTAATAGCTAGTAATAAACGTTAGCTAAGCGGGTAAGGAGGTAATAGAGAGGGTAGCTATTACTAAAGCAGTAAAGTAAACCATTATATAAGGTATAAAGGATATTAAGGGGCTTACGGGAGCTATACTTAAGGACTTCCGCGTATAGCGAATAAGCGACAGTATAAGCATTATTAGATTCTTAGTGGAAAAAGATAAAAAAGCTACGTTTAGGTAGATAACTACTTAATAGCTTAAACCGTATATCTTTAGGGCGAGGCTTATTAGACCTAAGTAGTATATAGTTAAGGCGGACTAGGTTAAAGTACCTTTAGCAATAAATATTAATAGTAAAAAAATAAATAAGTTAGCTATAGAGCGCTTTAGGGTAGAGAATGGCGTAGAGGTATATATAATAAGATAGCTGGGATAACTAAGGCCGCGCGGCTAGCACGTGTTAGTGATTATTAAAGTGGCAATAAAGGAGGATATAAAGAAGCTGCTTATATTAGACAACGTGTTATTTAAGGGAGGCGTAATTATTATATTACTATTTAAGGAGCGACGTACCCCTATAGTATGCTATAAATATAAAAGGTTTAGATATAGGGCTAAAGACTATACGTAACCTAATATATGCAAAATATATAGGCGGGAAGGCTATCTCTAATATAAGACGGTAAATCTACACTACGTAAACTGCTAGGGTTTTTATTAAGCCTTATATTATAAATGCCTAGTATATAGGAAAGAGATAAATAGGATTCTTATATAACAGCGCTATAAATAAAGAACTCTAAATCCTTTAGGTAAATATAAAGAAGTATAGGGAAGCGCAGTATACGCTATATAATAATAAAGCGCTAGCGGACTTTTACTTTATTCTAGGCCAGGAGCCTTACTGCTTTCTCTTAAATAGGGAAGTAGTGCTAGCTAACTTAAACCCCTAGTAGATAGGGTTTGTCCTAATAGGTAGGCAGCAGCGGTATTTCCTAATTAGGTTATATATTTAGGCATCTAGAGAGCTAGCAGCTATATAGCTATAGGTAGATTTAGTAAATATTACGGTAGTAGTAGCGCACGTCGGCTAAAGGAGACTTATAATTGTGTCGGTATATATTCTAAATAGATATTTAAGGAGAACTAAGAAAGAGAACCTAGAGAAGCTCTCTAGTAGGCTAGAGATAATTAATAGTCTAATTTAGGGTAAACTATTACGCGACCTATATACTAAGGTGGTAATTATAGGCGACTTTAATTGGTATAATCCGCTATAGGGAGGAAGTTATATTAGTACCATATTAATACAGGAAGAAAGCACGCTAATTATTAACTTTATAGCGGACCGGTTACTCTAGAGCCTATTTTTAGTAAGAGTACCTATATTTAAGAGCGACGCGGGGTAAATATTAATGATTAACCTTATACTTATAACCCTAGGCCTAGCAAGTAAACTAGTAAAGTGCGCCATTTAGAAGTATAAGTATAGGTTAGACTATAAAGCTATCTACACTAGCTTTTAGGTTAATATAGATATATAGGAGAGCTAAAAGAGGCTACTTATTAAGAATGCGAACTAGGATAAGATTTAAGAAGACGTAAAGCGATAGAAAGAGATAGGATTCCCTATAAAAGATATAAATAAAATAGTTAACTACCTTAATAGGTAGGTTAATAAAGCCCTTAAAGTATACTGCTAGCGGGCCAAGCCATTACTATATATAAAAAGATGGTAGAACGAAGACCTTATAACGCTAAGGAAGTTATATATATATTAAAGGAACAGGAATAGTGCGATATAAAGGTAAGAAAAGGATAACCCTAAACTATATAATGTTATAGTAAGAGCGAAGAAGCTCTTCTATAGGACTATTCAGCAATATAGGAAGCTTTATTAGGATGAATTTCTTAATAATAGTGACAATATATAGAAAGCGTCAAAATACCTTAATCCGTAGGCTATATCCGCGTTTGCTAGAATACCGCTAATTAAGAAGGCTAAAGGATAGGGAGAGGTTATTATAGAGAACTATAATATTACAAGAAAACTACTCTAGGTATTTTTTCTGGTCCCGCCGCCATATAAATAAAAAGAGGAAGCTATAACTAGCTATAACTAATTACTATAGGAGTCTATCGCTAAATATAAGGTTAAGGTAGCTATATTTAGGGCTAGCCTAGATAAGGCTTTAGGAAGGGACGGCCTACTAGCTAGGGTATAGTAAGAGCTATAGCCCGTACTAAGCGGTAAAATTACCACTCTTTTTACTAAATTACTTAAGATAGGGAAAGTACTATAGGAATAAAAGGTAGTAAAGATTATACCGCTATAAAAGCTAAAGTGGGGGGACTATATGGTAGCAAATAACTATAGGCCAATCTCCCTCCTCCTAACGCTAGGGAAAGTACTTAAATTACTAGTAGCGGAGAGGATAGTATACCTAGTAGAGGAATATAGCCTACTACCTAAGATATACTTTAGAGCTAGGAAGCAAAGGTTAATAATATATACGCTATTATATCTCTATAGGGACGTATTTAGAGCGTAAAGAGAAAAAAAGACGCTATCTCTAGTATTATTTAATGTTAAGGGCGTGTATAATAATATAGCTATAGAGCCGGAAATTAGGAGATTACGGCAGTAATAGATACCTTAGACGATTATATAATAGGTATAGAACTTTTATACAAACCGTTAAGCCTATATCCTAGTTAATAGATATATATTAGAGGTATAGGCGCTCCTATAGGCGGATCTCCTATAGGGATTAGCACTAGCCCTAATACTCTTTCTATTCTTTAACGCGGATTTTATATAAAGCGTACCTAAAAATAGCAGCTCTATGGCCTTCATTAATAACTACTTAGTATAGGTTATAGGCCCTATAGCAAAGGAAAACACGTAGATTATCTAGGGCGAGATTATACCGATACTTAAGAAATGGGAGAGGACTAGTAGAGCTTAATTTAAAGCGAAGAAAATGTTATTTATCTACCTTACTAGATATAAAGAAGCGGGTAGGGATGCTACTACGCCGCTCCAATTTAAAGGAAAAGGAATCCCCCTAATATAGGAAGTTAAGATCCTTAAGGTAATTCTTAATAAAAAGCTACGGTTTAAGGCATACCTAGCAGATAAGGCAGGTAAAGCTACTAAGGTAGCGCTAGCGTTGCGTAGATTAAAGGGACTATAGTTTAAAAGCGTTAAGCAGCTAGCTAAGAGCTTAGTCCTACTAGTAATAGACTATATATCGCTAATATAGTACCCGCTTACAATATAAGAGTTAAAGTAGCTCCTCTAGTAGGCGTAGAGGATTACGGCATAAGCTATTATTAGGGGGTTCTATACCATAGCTCTACTAATAGCGGAGGTAGAAGTAGGCTTACTCCCTCTTAAATAAAGGCTGTGTAACTAGGCTATTGCGTTCTAGGTATTAATCTATAAACTAGGCAAATTATATCTTTATTAGATGATTTAAAGATAGAGACTTTATAGATAGTACTAGTCGCCGCTCTAAAGGATAGTAGAGATATATAAGAATGTTTAGGTAAATAGGGTGCTAGAGATTAAACCGTATATATACCCGCTATGGGTGGCTAAGCCTAATATAGTAATATATAAGGACGAAGAGTATACTTAAGCTATTATTAAAGACTATAAGCTAGGGCAGGTTAATATATACGTTAATATATTGGTGCGCAATAGTAGGGCAGGAGTTAGTATGTATATTATACCATCTAAAGCAACGCTTTTAAAAATAGTAGTAGGCTTTAAGTAGGCTAACGCCCACTTAATAGAGCTTCTAGTAATCAGTAAGGTAGCTAACTGGCCGTAGGACCCTATATATACGGCTGTCGATTAAGTAGGTTTTCTAATACCTGCTTTTAGTATAAGAATATTCTCTAACTTATAATTAGTGTTGCTATTAGTATAAAGCTAAAGGGCTAGAGCCTACCAGGAAATAGTTATAAAGATTTTAAAAAAACTCTAGCTAAATAATATTACGCTATACTAGATTCTAGGCTACTTAGAATTTATAGGAAATAAAAAGGCTAATAAGCTTACTAAAGTAGTAATAAGACTAGAGAGCGAGGAGCTACTATAGAGAGATGGCCTTTTATGGTACCTTGTGATACAAGCCTTAAAAAAAGCTAAGATAATAATAGGACCGCTTTTATTAGGAAGATCTAATATAGGTAAGTTTATAAGGAAGATTAATATAGTACTCTACCTTAGAAAGGCTGTAGGGTTATACTAGTAGCTAACCAGCTCTAAAGCTACTATTCTTACGCAGCTACGGACTGGCAAGCTATTTCTAAAGGAATATCTCCACAAAATTAATGCATTAGAGACGGCGTTATACAACTATAGGCTTATAGAATTAATACAGCACTTCCTCTTTTCTTATAGGAGGTGGATATAGCAGAGGTTTAAACTAAGAGAGTAGCATAGAGATTAATTTGGGGATCTATTATATGCATTAGGAGGCTACTTACGTAAACAAGAAGAAGGCAGGAATATTAACGGCCTAATTAAGCGCTAGAAGCTAGACATTAGCGTAGTTAAAGCTATAATTAAATTTATAAAGGAGACTAGACGCTTATACCTAAGCGTATAAGATATAAAGAGTATAAAAGCTGACGTTAATAAGCGAAGACTCTTAAGAATTCCTCTAATTATCTAACCGAATATACTATAAGCCTCCTCTATACGTGCCTTTACTAGTATATCGCCGATTAAGAAGCGTATAACGCTAGAATAGCCCTATGGACACAAGGCGTTAAAAACTACTTACTTGGGCTCGCCTTTAAACTCTAACTTTCTTCTAATAGTAACATATTACTTTCCTTTATTTTTTCCTTAATTAAGTATAGTGTTAGGTAATAGATATATAGTTCTTATAGTTGGCTTCTAAACTAGAGTAAGCATATTAATAGCAGGAAGTATTTAGTTAGCGCTCTATAACGGCCTATACCCTAGATAGTATATAGCTATAATAGAATATATATACATATATATATACATACGTCAAGGTGGCGTGGTTTTCGTAGCATAACTCCTGATAGCTGCTTTAACCCCTAAACGCGTATTAGCAACACTACCTCTAAACCCGCTAGTAGCTCTACTAAGACGTATAAAGAAACTAAGCGCGAAGGTATAAGAGGCCTAGCAGTCACTAAGGACATAAGCCCAAATATTAGCATAGTTTAAATAGTAGATAACTGCACTATAAACTGGACTATAAGCTATATAGCATATACTGCCTCTATTCCCTATAGTAAGAGTCTCTACCTTACCTAAATATAAAGGAGGAGGTATTAATTATAACGAATTTTATCAACTTATTAAAAGCCTTAAAGAAACTATAGTATAGTAGAGTAATATTATTATAAACCAGAATAGCATTATTAAGAGCATTAGAAATAACTTTATAGATATTAAATTAGAATAGCGAAGCCTTAAAAAGTAAAATGCTAAACTTTAAAAGGCTATCTGGTCCTTATAAGTATAACTAAATACTCCCTTAGCTCTAATATAATTATAGGTATTAGTAGCGGCTAGTAGAGGCATAGTAGAGTTAGAGATAACCTTACTATAAATAATAAGCGCTAGAAACCCTAAGGAACCTAATTAATAGCTAGTAATAGATATTAGTTAAGCAGGTTTAGAGGTAATAGAGAGGCTAGCTATTACTAAAGTAATAAAGTAAACTATTACGTAAGGTATAAAGGATATTAAGGGGCTTATGGGAGCTATACTTAAGGACTTCCGCGTATAGCGAATAAGCGATAGCGCGAGCATTATTAGATTCTTAGTGGAAAAAGATAAAGAAGCTGCATTTAGGTAGATAACTGCTTAGTAGCTTAAACTATATATCTCTAGGGTAAGGCTTATTAGACCTAAGTGGTATACAGTTAAGGCGGACTAGATTAAAGTACCTCTAGCAATAGATATTAATAGCGGAAAAGTAAGTAAGTTAGCTATAGAGCGCTTTAGGGTAAAGAATAGTATAGAGGTATATATAATAAGATAGCTAGGATAACTAAGGCCGCGCGGCTAGCACGCGTTAGTAATTATTAAAGTGGCAATAAAGGAGGATATAGAGAAGCTGCTTATGTTAAATAACATATTATTTAGGGGAGGCGCGATTATTATATTACTATTTAAGGAGCGATATACCCCTATAGCATACTATAAATATAAAAGGTTTAAATATAGGGCTAGAGACTGCATATAACTTAATATATATAAAATATATAGGCGGGAAGGCCATCTCTGGTGTAAGATAGTTAATTTATACTGCGTAAACTGCTAGGGTTCTTACTAAGCCTTATACTATAAATACCTAGTATATAGGAAAGAGATGGATAGGATTTTTATATAATAGCGCTATAAATAAAGAACTTTAGATCCTTTAGGCGAATATAAAGAAGTGTAGGAAAGCGTAGCATACGCTATATAATAATAAAGCGCTAGTAGACTTCTACTTTATTCTAGGCTAAGAGCCCTACTACTTTTTCTTAGATAGGAAAGTAGTGCTAGCTAGCTTAAACCCCTAGTGGATAAGGTTTGTCCTAATAGGTAGGCAGTAGCGGTATTTCCTAATTAGGTTATATATCTAGGTATCTAAAGAGCTGGCAGCTATATAGCTGTAG
>Ga0307515_10007400_pt1 | contig 21705 bp, 6 predicted proteins | sample 17_EM_MG_FD_194513 | JGI IMG/M metagenome (GOLD analysis project Ga0307515, IMG submission 194513) | Populus trichocarpa ectomycorrhiza microbial communities from riparian zone in the Pacific Northwest, United States - 17_EM | ecosystem: Host-associated > Plants > Roots > Unclassified | place...
TATCTAACCTATCTTTAGTTAAGTTCCTTTATTATTAGGAATCCTATTAGGTTTTTATAATCTATTTTAACTATAAATAGTTTCTCTATACCTTATAAAAATACTCTTTATTTCTTTAGTACTGTAACTATACCTAATAACTCCTTATTATAAATGTTATAGTTTAACTCTAGTAGTATTATCTTCCTACTATAGTATATTACTGGATGCTATCTATCTAGATATTTCTATATAAAGTATACCCCTAGTATAAAGTCTAATATATCCGTTTCTATAACCGTCTTTAAACCTAGTTAATAGATTTTAAAAACTAGCTCTTAGGTAAACAACCTCTTAACTTCCTTAAATAGCTCTTATTATTCCTTTTCCTATACCTATAGTTTTTCTTTCTTTGTTAATCGCGTAAATAGTTTAATATTCTTTAACTATTGCGCTATAAACCTTCTGCAGTAATTATAAAACCCTAAAAATAATCTTAACTATATAACGTTCTCTAGTTCTTACCAATTTACTATAGCCTCGATTTTCTTTAGATCTATATTAAGTTAGCCTAATTTAATAATAAATCTAATAAAATTGGTCTTTCTAGTAAAGAACTCGCATTTCTTAATTACTACTAGCATTTGTTTTTCTTATAGTCTCTTTAAAACCTATTTAATGTATTCTCCGTGTTCTTCCTTAGTTATTAAGTAGATAATAATATTATTAAGATATACTATAACAAATTCATCTAAGTGTTCTCCTAATATATTATTAATACGCTTCTAGAATGTTACTAGCATATTTATAAGCCTAAATTACATAACTAATGGTTTATATAGTCCTTCCTTTAACCTAAAGGCTACCTTTTATTTATTGCCTTCTTTAATCCTAATCTAATGGTACGCCCATCTTAGATCTATCTTCGTAAAGATTTACGCATTACCTATCCTGTCTTAAATTTTGCTAATTAAGGGTAAAGGATACCTATCCTTTTTAGTAATGCTGTTTAACTATCTATAGTTAATACACAGCCTTAGCTTGCTATTTTTCTTTAGTATAAATAGTACTGGATAACCTACTAATAATTGCAATGGTCTAATATATTCCTTTTATAAGTTTTTCTAGATAAACTTTTTTTAGCGCTCTACCTTCTTCTTTAGTAAGCTTATAGATTGGAAAAAACCTTAGATTTGTTCCTGGTTCTAATTCTATCTTATAGTCCCATACTATATACTCTAATAGCTTTTTACTTTCCGGTAACCATAGTTTTTTGCTATACTTATAGTATCTTTTTAGTATATAACTTAGCCCTTTCTCTATTTCCTCGTAGGTCGCTTTTACTTAGTACTATACTAGCTTAGCTTATTATCGCATCTTATATTATTAAGTATCTCTAATATTAACTTAACCTATAACCTAATCGATCTTTAGATTATATTCCTATAACTAAGGCATTCCTAATACTGCCTTATTATTCCCTAATAGTAATATATTAAAAGACATCTTAATTTATCTCCCTTTAATAGTTAACTAAATAGGTCCTATTTTAAGATTAATAATACCTTCTCCGTAAGCTATTAGATCTCCTAAAATTATTACTAATAGGTAAAGACATTCCTTTTTCCTATGCGGTAACCCTATTTTTTTAATTACTGCTAGCAAAATATAGTTCCTTATTACTCTACTATCTATTAATACCTTAAACTATTAATCTTACCACTTAACTTATAAATTTAGATATTATTCTTAAATTCCTTTAAGGGTTTAAGGCTCTACTACTAGTTCCCTTTGGTCCTATAGGCCTCTACTTTTTCTAACTATTAGCTGCTTAATCCTATTTATACTTAGTCCAACTTAGGCTAATACTTAGTTCGCTTCTTATCTTTAATATACTATAGATAGGTATTCTCTAAATATTTCTACTATTATTATCCATCTAGGTATTCTTTCGTAAGGAATCTTCCTAGCTAAAGTATTAAATCCCCTTATTTTTAAACTTCTACTAGGTGCTAACTATACATATACTTAGTATTTTAATATTTCGCCTTATCCGTTAACCAATATATCCTTACTAAGTATTTTTGGTTCTTATCTTTTAGTGCTCTATATATGTTATATATATTATCTATATATGCGATCTATACTAACGTATAATATACTTAGTGTCTTAGGTTAACTCTTAGCTTGTCTTTATCCTTAAGTTTAAACCTTTCTTATATTAATCTAAGCGTTGCGACTTTATTTATAGGTACTAAAATTCATCTTTTATTTCTCTAGTCCTCTAATTACTTCTCTAGATCCTTTAACGTTATAATTAAGGCTCCTTTAATATAATTTATAGCCTTTTTTATAATCGGGTGGTCTTAGACAACTTTTTCATCCAACTATATATAGAAATCTTCCCACTTATTATTGTGTCTCTATTTATACCACTTTTAGTATAATCCCTTAAGTATATACAGCTCGTCCGTAAGGAAGTATCTTCTTATTACTACATTATAACAGCCTTTTATATATCGTTCCTTAAACCTAGTTAGAATCCCTAAATCCTCTTCTTATTCTAGTTTGGTAAGCCACTTAGCTCTTAGTATACCTATTCTAAGCCTATTAGTAATCTTTTATACAGGTGCTCTATCTCTTATACATCCCAACGTACTAGATCTCTTATCTAGTTTCTATTCTTGCCATAAGGTAATTCTTACTCTGAATTCCTCTATAGTTTCTTTCTTATTGCGTCTTGCAAGTAGATCCTTAAAGTTATCTTATTTCTTAATCTTATTAATAGTCCTTATTTATATATTAAAATCTTGGTTTTATAGGATTCTTAATCCTAAGCTTACTTCTATCTTAAGTTTTACTCCTACCTTAGTCTAACTAAGCTTAGGTATTCTTATCTCGTTTTAAAGGTCTTAAATCTTATTTATCTTATCTTAAGAATCTTATGCCTGTGGGAAACTCTATCCCAAGCTTATTCGTATATTACTAAACTAAGCTACTACCCTACTTTATCGGTTTTCGTCTGTTATAGGTCCTTAGGTATACCTTATCTTATCTTAAAAATTTTAGTCGTCTCTTATCTTATCTTAAAAATCTTAAGCCTTTGGCCTTTTGCCTTTATTAAGTAATAAATTAGCACTAGTAGTTATCTGCTTGCTTAATCTCTATAAGATACTCTTCCTTTTATCTTATAAAGCAATAAATGCCGTATTTAATAGTGTTATAATGCCCGTTACTAATCCTTACTCTATAGCGGTCTCAGTCTCTACTTCTAATATAACTTCTTTAAGGTTTACACGCTCCTAGTAAGCTGCCTTTATTGCCTTATTATTACTAAATATCTCGCCTATATTAAACTTGTTATCTTTAATGTCCAATTTACGCGATAGTTTGTTAGTTCCTCTATACTCTATAGATTTTAGCTCTTATAGCGAATAGCTTACGCTATACTTAGAGTCTTTATAAATTTGGCATGCGTTATTATAATAAAACGCGAAACTTCTAATTAAATACTCCTTTGTTCCCCGTAGTACACTATTATCCCTCTATACGTATATATTTTCTACTATTAGTCTAGTTCCCTTTATTATATAATAATTCTAACTATCTTTACAATCCCTCGCAAAATAACCCTGTTTCCTGCAATTTATATAAACTCACTCTCTAAACCACTAACTTTACTATAGAGTCTACTTAAACATCTTCTGCTACTAAGATCCCTAGTTTAGCCTTTACTCCTTAGTCCTATAATTACTAGATCCTTAACCTTTAGGTTTTTATAGTTTCTTACTCTATCTCTTATAGGCTTTTCTGGTACCACTTAGGTCCATTAGCTTTACGCCATACTATAGATTTTAACTTAGCTTTAGTTATTGCGTACTCTACGTCTTATATAATTATAGAACTCTATTCTAACCTCTCTTAGTTTATTCCCTTTAGTAGATCTAATTATTAATCTTAATCGCTTAATCTATTAACTCCCTTAGGGTATTTATATCTTCTATTAGAATAATTACGTCCTAGACTTTAGCCTTAAGTCCCTATTTATACTATACTATAAGCGCCCTATTATTCTACTTTACTTATATTACTAGCGTCTGGAACTATATTATATACTTAATTACTAAGGTTTATTATATAATATCTTAAAATTTTCTTTTTACTATAGTTGTTACCTCTAAATCTCTAAATATCTATATTAGTCGCTCCGTAAACCCCTCCTAGCTTAAAAATATAAACCGCACATCCTAGTTAATAGTTGTTATTCTATTTGCCTATATTTTAGTAAAGTAAGGCTTAAACTACTTAAGTGCCCTTCCTAATAAGAATAATCCTACATACGCTATCCGATCCATAGGTATTGCCAGCTTTACTCCCTCTTACGTAACCTTAAAGTGCATTTACATAAGGAATTCTTTAAGCTTTAATCTCTCTCCTAAGAATCTTTTAATCGATAGTAACTTAACCTTTACTACTCCTATCCCGTTAATCCTTTATTTAAATATTATATTATTCTCCATTAACTAGTTAACTATCTCTTATAACTATTTAACCGTTACAGGTTATTGTAAGTCAGTATCTACTATACTGGTGTCTCCTCCTAACCTTAAAGTAGTTGCCGCCGTTAATGGCGTTATAGTGGCTGCTTTTAGTGGCATATTATTTAACTTTTTGTATTTAATACTATAACTAGGTAGTAATTATATAATGGAACCTTATAGCAGGTACTACGGTGGGCTTATTATTAGGCTAGGTATATAGGTAATATAAATTAAAGTTAACAACGTAATAATAACTAGTGGAGTGGTTGCCTAATAGATTAACTCTAATTATATTCTAAGAATCACTATAAGAAAAGAACTATCTAGAGTAAGAACTATAGTCCTTTAAATACACAACCGTACTTTTAGGAAACCTTTTATTATACGTAATGTACGTATTATACGTAAGGTATATAAGTTCCTCTTATTCCTCTCGTTTAATACATAGTATATTATATAACTCGCTTACCATTCTTCATTACATGGTTCTACCGGCTCTATACTAGACCGTGCCTATATTAACCAACTAGCTTCCTCCAACTCTTCTCTAAGTAGTTATAGCATTGTACTTAAAGCGTCTGTAATAGGCACGTGCCTTAATTTAGCAGAGGCCTTAGTTAATAGCCAAGCACTAATCTATAAGTTCCTTTAGCGTCTATATAGTAGTAAAAACTAGCAGTACGGCTTGCTGCAAGTCTAGGGTAAGCTTATTAAATAGGTCTAGCATTAGATCTTCCTAGGGAATTTAAACCTAGCTAACTAGGTATAGAAAGCGGTTCTAAAAGGCTAAGAAGGTCTCCGTCATTTTTATATTTAGGCTTTTATAATTAAGTCGGGCGTTTTATACTTTAAAGGGGTCCTTATAAATAGAAGATAGGTATATAATTATCTCTTCTCCAAAAAGGAAGAGATTTACTAAGTCCTATATATATTACGAACGTAGGTGCGTCTATATATCCCTGCCGGTACGGCCGAAGACATAGGCCATTTTAGCCCAAGTAGTAGGGAAGTAGTCCGCATTAACTTTAAGCTTATCCTATAATTAAAGCTTCCAATTATTAAATATAGGGTTGGTTCCGTCTATAAGTAATAGGGGGTCCGTAACCTTCGCGGACCGTAATAATACTAATACTATATATTAGGCTAGGGCCTTAAGGACTATAGCAAGTCTCTAGGTGTTTAATAACTCTTCACTAGGTATAAGGGGTTCTCTAGCTTTAAGCAGCTCTTAAAGTCGTTCAATTTCGGCATTAGCTGCTATAAGCTCCACCTAGGAGTTTAAGTTAGTTGCTATTTTACCATTAGAGGTATTTAAGGGTCCTATAGCTACTTTGCCGGCCGCTATAATTCTTAGCATAGTAATACAGTTATTAGGGTAACTTTTAATGGAATTTTATAGGGGTCCTAGTCTGTGCGTGTTCTATAAGTCTTATTATTCTTTTCTATTCTTCTAGCTCTGTTTTATTCTTTAAGTTCTAGTAATAGTCTTTAGGTCTATTTCTATGTTTTATTCTTATTTATAGTCCGTAGATATTTTTTAAGTTCCTTTTTAGAAAGAAGAGTAGACGAGCTTTAGATAATATTAGCGACTCAGTTAATCGAGGCACAAGTACGGCAAAAGGGTCGCGCAAGCCTATACGATTGGATTGTCTATAAACGAGGATCTAAAGCTAAAGAAAGGAAAGGAGACGGAGGGCGGCGCCGCTTAACGTTATATACGATCCTCTAGTTACGTAACGGCAACTGTCTGGAACTATATGAAACTGTCTGCGACTATCCGCCATAATCTACCGGTTTTCACTAGTGCCGTAACACTTATTATAAGAGGAGTCTTTAAATTTAAGAAGTATAACCCTATTAAGTTTAATAAAGTCCGTATCTTTAAGTTAAAAATGGTTAATAAGATTAAGGGTAAAGCTATAAACGCCCTATTTAAAAAATTAAGGCTTATTATCTAAGGTTATAACAATAATAGTAAGGAGATAATTCTTATATAATCTTTTATAATTTAACAAGCTAGTTAGCAAGTTATTATTATGCTAGCTCCCTCCTTAATAAAGAATAAAATGGCGGTTTATTTATAAGATATTACCTAGGCCTATACCTAATTAGAGACGCACCTTTAGCGCTTAATATTAGTATACTTTCTAGAGCAAATTCGTTACTAATACCCTAAGGATATAATTATAGTTATGTTTAAGCCATTATATAGTATCGCAGAGGTAGGAACTTATTAGTAGGCTACCTACAGCAAGCACTATAAAGAGAAGCTTTTAATGACTACTTTTACATTTAATCTATACTTCCTTATTATAACCACGGGAACTCCATTCGGAATCGTTGGTATATAAACTAATAATATAATTATCTTAGGAGACGACCGATTCTTAGCTCTTAAAGAAGATAAGCTAGTAAAGGCAAATCTTATAGCAAAGCTAAAGGAAAAGCTTAATTTAACAATACTATTACTCTTTAATGGATGCATCCTCTCCCTAAATGAGGATTCTATTGCTTTGCGCCAGAAGGGTTAAGGTAAAAAGATTAATATTATTAACGTTAATTCTCTAAAGTAAAGATACGTGGAGCAACGCGCTTATAAAGCTTATATTACTTCTATCTGTTAACCTAAGGCTTTATTTAATCTCTCTGTTACTACCTAATACTAGAAACCAACTAAGGATGACGTTTTTACCCTAAATAAGCGCCTTTCCTAGCAAATGAACCATCTTAATTGGGGACTACTCTATATGTCTATTAATCTTCCTACCGCTAAGCTTTTTATATTTGTTAATAGATTGTTCGTAAATAATAAAGATTTTAGCTCTTAGTTAGGATATAAGATTATTATTATAAACGAATCTACTAGAGAAAACGACTTTACAATCTACGGTAATCTTATCTATTAGAGCTTAACTAAAAGTAAGCGCGTTACTTAAAGCGTTCTAGCATTAAAGATATATAGAATGGTTGGTGGAGTTAATATAGCAATTGCAATTAAAACTACCCTAAAAATAATTATAGATCGACTTGTACTTCCTGTTATCCCTATAATCGTATATACCGACTTATATTCCCTCTATAAGTGTTTAGTTAAGCTTAGTACTATAAAGGAGAAGCGCCTTATAATTGATATTATGGCACTTTAATAATCCTACAAACGGTAAGAACTCTTTAAGATTTAATAGATTAACGGTTAAGATAACCTAGTAGATGTAATAATAAAGGTAAACCCAAATAAGGCTTTAGAGACATTTATTAATATAAATACCCTATATATACGAGTTAAAGGCTAGGTTAAAAGGGAGTAGGAGTAAGACTTATATTATAATGGTAATAGTCAACAGACACGTACCATGCGCTATTATAGTTTAGCAGAATTTAGCAGAATTCTATAACTTGGCAGAGTTTAGCAGAAGTTTATAGCCTAGTAGAATTTGGTAGAAGTCTATGGCTTAGCAGAATTTGGCAGAAGTCTATAGCCTAGCAGAATTTGGCAGAATTCGGCAGAATTCTATAGCGCGGCAGAATATAGTAGATTGCGGCAGATTGCGGCAAATTGCGGTCTTATAACTAGGCTTAATTAGTGGGCGTGTGTAAGGTATTATAGGGTAGACCTGTAATACTACGCTAGTTAAGCAGTATTTATATATAGATGGCAACCATAAAAGAAGAGTTGCTAGTGTTAGGAATGAGGCAAGCGGTCGTCACGTGTCGCCGCGGCATTAGCGTGGCGAGGAGTCTTAGGCTCCTCGCCCTCCCTTATTTCCATTAACAAGCTTTATTAACCAACATCACTGTAACCTACTCGAGTAGTTGTTATTGGTGAGTTACCCTGTGTGACCAACAGATAGCATCTAGTAGAAACTTAGAAGTTAGGAAACTTAATACTTTAACTAAAAAGATTTCTTATAGAAGAATGCTTAGACGGATAATAGTGGTAGAAATGCCTAAAAAATACGTGTCTATAGTATATAGAAGATAAAAAGTAAACTAGAGATTAGCTAAAGAACGAGCTAAATATACAAGGATCTAGCAGCTAATAGTTAGGAAAAGTGGAGGCCTATAGGACCAGAGGGAGCTAGTAGTAGAGCCTTAGACCCTTAAAGGAATTTAAGGACAATACCTAAATTTACGAGTTAATTAGTAAGATTAATAGTTTAAAGCACTAATAGATAGTGGAGTAATAAGGAACCATATCTTACTAGTAGTAGTTAAAAGAATAGGATTACCTTATAGATAGAAGGAACAACATTATCTATTAGTTATAATTTTAGGAGATCTAATAGCCTATAGAGGAGGGATTATTAATCTTAAAATAGGACCTATTTAGATAACTATTAAAGAAAAACAAATTAAGATATCTTTTAATATCCTACTATTAGGACGGGATAAGGTAGTATTAGGTATGCCTTAGTTATAGAAATATAATTTAAGAATTAATTAGATTACAGGTTAGGTTAATATTAGAGGTACTTAATAACGCAAAATGTAATAGCAAACTAACTTAGTATAGTATTAAGTTAGAGCGATATATAAAGAGATTAAGTGGGGCTTAAGTTATATACTAAAGAGATACTATAAATACGGTAAGAAACTATAGAGCCTAAAAAGTAAGAAGCTAGTAGATTATATAGTATAGGACTATAAAATAGAGTTAGAACTAGGAATAAGTTTAAGGTTCTTTTTAACCTATAAGCTTACTTAAGAGGAGTTTAGAGCACTTAAAGAGTTTATCTAAAAAAGCCTATAAAAGGGATATATTAGACTATTATAGTTATTAGTAGGTTATCTAGTACTATTTACACTAAAGAAGAATAGAAAGCTTAGGCTATATATTAACTATAGACAGTTAAATAGCATTACTTAAAAGGATAGGTATCTTTTACCCTTAATTAATAAAATTTAAGATAGGATAAGTAATGCGTAAATCTTTACAAAGATAGATCTAAGATAGGCGTACTATTAGATTAGAATTAAGGAAAGGAATAAATAGAAGGCAGCCTTTAGGTTAAAGGAAGGACTATATAAGTTATTAGTTATATAATTTGGATTAATAAATGTACTAGTAATATTCTAGAAGTAAATTAATAGTATATTAGGAGGATACCTTAATAAGTTTATTATAGTATACCTTATACACATACAATGTAACCGCCTGACAAAGAAACCGTCAAAACTAGCCTAACAGAGCTCCTACGAGCTCCAAAGGACTATGGAAACTCTCCCAATCAATACTATATACCCCAATTTGGCGCTAGTTGAGGTATACGTGGTACTTTCCAGTATACAGCCCTTGAAGCCGGATCACAACAAATAAATAAACCCCCCCCCCTAACCCTAACGACCCTAATTAAATAACGCGCCCTTTAGGAACGCGTTCTATAAACTATATAAGCGGCAGAATAAACCTAGTAGGCACTATAGAAACGATCTCTTGATGTAAACGAGGAGCGTACTACTATGCTCTCCTTTTTTACTACCGCGATTATGACCCTCTGGGTAGCTTTCGCTATATTAGCGGAGCTTATCTAGATCTAAGGAAATTAGGAACAATACGCCTAAGATATAAAGGCAATCCGGATAGATATTAGCGCCCTTTAAAGGGCAGTAACGATGGCTATAAAGAGCGGACCGGCGTTTGCAGGTCCGCAGTTGTACGCACATATTGCTGCCACTATACCCTTAATGCCCCAAGCTATGAGACAAGCTGCTTATAGGCCCATAGAAGTAAACGAGATCACAATCCGTATAGGCGACGCTGCCGACTATAAGGAGGCCTTAAAACAGAACAGCTAAGCCCTAGTGCATAAGCTCTAGGCCGCAGAACCCCTAGACACCCATAGAATATAGGCTGTAAAGAAGCTACAGAGTGGCGATATTAGGGCGTACGTTACGGACAAAGACGTAAGAGATAGGCTACTATAAGAAACGGAGTGGATAAAGGTCCTAGGGCGCTCTGCTATACCAGCCGTACCGCTAGTGCTAATAGAGGTCTATGCGGTACCTATAAGCCTCGCTACCTAGGGCCTAGAGGCTAAGTAGATAATGGAGGATATAATAAAGCAGAACTCTACTATAGCGGGGCTTATAGTAGAGAGGCTAGCGTAGAAAAGGCTAGGAAGAGTCCGGACGGGAGAAAAGGTTAAATCGTCGCTTATTATAGGCGTATAGTTAGAAGAGGTAGTAAATGCGCTATTTAATCGAGGCCTCTTCCTAGGAGGAGACCACTACCTAGTTATAAGACATGAGACGACGTTTCTAGTAACGCAGTGCTTTAATTACTAGGGCTTTAACTATATAGCTAAGAGCTGTAGGAGGGAGGCTAGATGCGGACGCTGCGCTAGGTAGTATAATACTAGCGATTGCATAGGAGACCCACTAAAGAAGTGTATTAACTGCAAGGTAGACTATAAGGCATGGAGCGGGGCGTATAGTGTTAAGCGGACGCAGCAGGAGAAGGCCGCAGTAATTAGGGCCTATACTCTAACACACTACGCTAGCGCCCATAAGGCGCCCGCGAGCGGACAGTAACTATAATTATAATATAAAATTACTACTAAAGAGGCCTCGTAACGAGCTAAGAAAAGAAAGCTAAAAGAGACGGCTATGCGGGAGAGCTCTATATAGGCGGAGGAAGGCCCTCGGAAGGTCGGCCGATTACGGATTATTAACTACTCTAGAAGGGAAAGAGGCTAGAGGACCCTCTAATTAACACTCTAAACAGCGCTAAATGGCAGTATATATACCCTAATTTAAGTCCCAGTAATTTAGGAGCCCCTACTAAGTATAGAGCTTAACGCGGAGATAGAAGCAAAAGCCTAGATCCGGAGAGAGGTAATTATAGGTACTATAACCACACTATAAGAGAAGGCCAGCATGGATCTATTATGTTAGGATACTAGAAACCGCTTACAATTATATAGTATAATACCAATAATAGTAGGAATGGCGTACTGCTTTAATTCCTACGGGAGGTGGAGTAGGCGGACCCCTAGCTAGATATACTGGCTATCTAGGAGCTATGGCGTAGTAATTAAGGAAATATAATATGTATTATAAAGTCTTACCACCTAATATACGCGGGAGTTAGCAATATAAGGGTCTGTTTCTACGTAAATAAGGCTATTAATATAAATAAATGGGCGCCTACGCACTACTTAGCGGACGCGTGCATAATTAAGCTGGAGGGCCGCGAGCGGACTATCTAGATTTATAATATTTATAACCCCCGATAAACAAATAGTAGCCTTCGCGTATTACTGGAGCTGCTAAGGGTAGAAGGAGAACATATATTATTAGGAGATTTTAATCTACACCACCCCTTTTAGGGGGGTGTAGCAGTAACAAGCGCAGACGATGTGGCGGATAACTTTATCCGCGCTATAGAGGTAGCTGGCCTAAGCCTAGCCACTAAGGCGGGCACGGAGATGTGGGTAAAGGGCATATTAAGGAGCATGCTAGATCTGGTGTTTACCTCCCTATAGATTACTAATAGGCTGCTATAGAGTTAAAGGTAGAACCGCTGGTATATAGGGTCCGACTATTTTCCTATTACTATAAAGGTAGACGTGGAGGCGCTAGAGGGGCCTTTGCTACCTAGGAGACCGCTATAGAAGAAGGCTAATTGGAAGGTAGTGTAGAGTAAGCTAGAGGGCCGGCTACAGCCTTTATATAGTCTCCCGTGCAATATAAGAGACGAACTAGACGTACTAGCAGAGGCTATATACTAGGCTATTAAGAATACTATAGCAAAGATAGTACCTAGCGCGCGGCCCTTGCCGTAAGCCTCTAAAGCGTAATCGGAGGAATGTACGAAGGTAGTAAAGGAAACCCAGCAGGCCTCCCGGACGTGGAAGGCCTTCTAGTTAATACCCGATTGGATTAAATATAGAGTTGTATATAATAAGAAGAAAAGGGCAATTAGGCGAGAGGCTAATAGGCTATAAAGGTAGACCGTTAAGAAGCTAACAGACGACTAAAAGGGGGTGTGGAGAATAGTAAAATGGGCGCGTACAGCGGACGGGAAGCTAAAGGCCCTACTACAGTTTCCCCCCATTAGCAGGCCGGAAGAGGAAATCCTATACTATAGTAATAAGGAGGAGGCTACTATTCTTATAGAGTAGTTCTTCCCGCTGCCCGTAGAGGCGGACCTTAGTAATATACTAGGGTTTACGTACCTAGAGCCGCAAACTATAAAGAAAGAAGTAGAAGAGGAGGATATTATTACAGCTCTAAAGGGGCTTGCCCCTAATAAGGCCCTAGGCCTAAAGAAGATTACTAACTAATTCCTTAAGACGTGCGGAGAGTAGCTGGCCTTAGTGCTAGCTAAGCTCTTTAGCAGCTGTATAGTAATTAGATATTACCCAAAGCCGTTTAAGGACTCTATTATAGTAGTTCTTTAGAAACTATAGAAGCCGTCCTATACTACGGCAAAGGCCTACTAACTAATTACACTGCTTAACACTATTGGGAAGCTGCTTAAGAGAATAATAGCCGGCTGACTATCTAAAATTACGGAAGAAACGGATATACTACTAGCTAGCTAGATAGGAGCAAGGCCAGGGCGCTTAACGTAAATAGTACTAGAGCTACTAACCCAGCAGGTATATATAGTGTGGAGGAGTAACCTAAACCTAGTAGTCTTACTGCTTAGCCTTAATATTTCTAGGGCCTTCGACCGAGTCTCTTATAAAAGAATAATCTATAATATAAAGGCCCAGGCAGTGCCCTACTGGATAATATAGTTTATAAAGTCCTTCCTTAAAAACCAAATAATAAGGCTTTTAATTGGGGGCTATATGGCGTAAACAATGCAGACGAACACGGGCATACCCTAAGGCTTAGCGCTATCGCCAATCCTATTCCTCTTTTTTGCCTATACGCTCCTACCAGAGCTATAAGGGGGTACCACTACAGCGTTTGGTTTCGTTAATAACTCTAATATACTAATATATAGTAAGACCACAGAAGAGAACTATAGAGCCCTAGAAAGGGCATATAAAGTATATATAACGTAGGCACGCCAGCACAGGGTAGTATTTACCCCTAAAAAGTATTACCTCATCTACTTTATAAGGAGCTATAAGAAGTTTAATATAAAGGCTATAGTTAATATACGCGGCTTTACAGAGGGCCTAGTTAGCAACCTATACGTGCTAGGGGTGTAGGTTGACTTAAAGCTTAAATAGGGGCCGTATATTAACATCGTTAAGGCGAAGACAGTTACCTAAATAGCCGTACTAACCTGGCTTATGGCCTCTATATAGGGTGCCTCCTTCTAAAAGGCGAGGATAATATACTCTGCTGTAGTCCGGCCGGTAATTTTATACGGATATAGCACCTGGTACTTATTACTAGAGTGGATAAAGCCTAAGGAGATAAGTAAAGCTAAGCTACGCTAGCTAGACATAATATAGAACTTATACCTTTACACTATTACAGGGGCGTATAAATTAACGCTAATAGTAGTACTAGAGCATAAGACGGGGTTCCCACCGCTTTAGATGCACCTAGAAGAGCTAGCTATAGCCTACGCAAAAAAGACGCGGGAGGGGCCGATAAGAGAGTATATTAAAAAGGAGTGCAATACTATACGGGCTATAATAGCCCACTAGCTCTGGCCTAGAATAAAGCTACTAATACGGCCCACTAGACGGGATAAGCTTAAGAGGATGGCGGCTACTATTTTAGGGATAGATAAGCGGCCAGCGGACCTATCTAAAGCGCAGCATAGGAAGAGTAGAAGGGCTAAGGTATAAGAGGCGTTTAAAAAGCGGTGGAAAGGGGAGTAGGAAAAGTACTAGAACACACTTACCTACCGTATAATGGCCTAGGCCAAGCTATAAAATAAGAAGGTCTTTAAACGCTATGCAAAGCTTACTAAGGTAGAGAGTATAATTAATATACTACTTAGAACTAAGCATATAGGGCTTAATAGATACCTCTACTACCGAAAAGTACTAGGGTACCTAACACCGGCCTACCCATGCGGCTATAACCAATAATTAACGATATACGTAGTAGTATTCTGCCCTAGATACGCCGCTAGCCGAGTAGAAATATATTACTATACCGGAACGTCCTTATATAAAGAACTCCTAACTAAGCTTAAGGCTACTAAGGTAGTTACGGACTGGTTTATATAGACAAACCTTTTGCTATACCTCTTACTAGCTAAAGAGCTAGCTAGGGTAAAGGGAGGAGGCCAAGAAGCGCGCTAAGAGGAGGAAGAGGATTGTAGAGGAGCCCGATTCTAGTACCCACCCGTCCCTACTGCCTTAACTCCACTAACCTCCACTATTTTCCACCTCCACCGTTTTCTACCTCCACCGTTTTCTACCTCTACCGTTTTCCACCTCTACCGTTTTCCACCTCCACCGTATTCCACCGTATTCCACCGTATTTCACCGTATTCCACCTACCCTGTTAGCAGAATTTAGCAGAATTTGGTAGAATTTGGCAGAATATAACAAGACCACCTTAACCTCTACTGTATTCCACCTACCTATTAGTAGAAATTGGCAGAATATAGCAGAATATCTACCTCCCTACTATAAACCTTTGATACCACTAGCCTTACGGGCCGCTAGCCTACGCCCTACCTAGATAATAGGAGCAACTAGGAATATACCACGGGATTAACCCTAGGATACCGAACCTAGGCCTAGCTATACACCCACCGGACGGACCCAGGAGTACGCATTAAGATGGCTTTTCTGTAGCGCCTTAAGGAGACGTTTACTCGTGCTTAGTAGTTACTAATTAGAAGAGAGGCCACATAGGCCACGTAATAGAAGAAGGAGAGGTTTTACCCGGCTCTGTACGGTTCCCCTCTTATATATATAATACACCTATATAGACCTGCTGTATGGACCCTAATGGGAACCGCAACAGCGTAATTAAATATTATTATTATTATTATTATAGTATACCTTAACGATATTATTATCTACTTAATAACAGAAGAAGAATATAGGGAATACGTTAAATGGGTTTTAAAGAGACTATAAGAAGAACAGATGCTAGTAGCAATTAAAAAATACGAGTTTTTTTAATAAGGAAGACTAATTTTATAGAATTTATTATTAAACTAGGTTATATTAGTATAGACCCAAAGAAAATTAATGCTATAGTAAGTTAGCAAGAACTAGAGAATATTATATAGTTATGGTTATTTTTAGGGGTTTGCAACTACTATAGAAGGTTTATAATATAATAGTTAAAGAATATTAAACCATTTACTAGGCTTATAAAGAAAGAGGAACTATAGGTATAGGGAGACGAGTAAAAAAAGCCATTTAAGGAATTTAAGGAGTTATTTACCTAAGAGCCAATCCTTAAAATTTATTAACTAGGGCTAAATACAGCTATAGAAACAGATATATAGACTTTATACTAAGAGTATATTTACTATAGAAGTATAAGAATATATAGCACCTAGTAGTATATTATAGTCGGAAAATAACACTACTAGAGTTAAACTATAACATCTATAATAAGGAGTTATTAGGTATAGTTACAGCACTTAAAGAATAGAAAGCATTCTTATAAGGCGTAAAAAAACTATTTATAGTTAAAACGGATTATAAGAACCTAATAGGGTTCCTAATAATAAAAGAACTTAATTATAGATAGGTTAGATAGGCAGAGATACTTATAGAATACTATTTTAAAATTTAGTATACTAAAGGGACTAAGAATATAAGAGTAGACGCGCTAAGTAGAAAAGCTAAGTTATAAAACAATAAGAAACTATTAGGAGTAATACTATATAGAGATAGTAACGGATTAATTAGATATAATTACCCTAAGCTAGCAGCAACTTAAGAGGATAGAGAACTAGAAAGAGTCTATAAGACACTAAAGAGCTTTTAGGTATAAAGAATTCTAAAAGTATAACTAAAAGATTTATAAATAGATATATACAAAAACCAAAAAGTAAAGTATATCCTAAGAAGTATAGTAGAGCATTTTATAGAAGACTTCTATAATATTAGCGACTTAGTTAATTAAGGTATAAGTACGGTAAGAGGGACGGGTAAGTCTATATAATTAGATTGTTTATAAACAAGAATCTAAAGCTAGGGAAAGGAAAAAAGAAGAAGAGTAGCGCCGCTTAATATTTTGTAAGATCTTCGCGTTACGTAACCGCAATATGCGGCAATTTATGGCAACTTGCCGGTATAAAGTTCTACTAAGTTCTACTAACTAAGTTCTACTAAGTTCTACCATTTTCTGCTAGTACCGTAATATTACTCCCCCCTTTAGTAAAGCCTACCCTTAGGCTTTATATGTCCGTATTACTCCTATAGGGTGTTCTTATCTTTATATTCTTCCGGTAGCCTATTATCTTCAATATACCAGCACTTTATTTACTCGTTTAAGTACTTTAGGGGTCCTAGTTTATTAGGGTAACGGCTATAGAATTCTTAAAGCTTATAGGGACTGCTAATAAAGTTCTATATAGGGTACTAGGTAGGGTTTAAGTTATAGCCTTTCTAACTAATATAGTACTTCTTTAATTTCCTATTTATCGTCGCCATTAACTTAAATTGGCAGGGGAGGTTCGTTCTTTTATCCGGGTAATAGGTTATTTATAGCTTTTTATAGCTTATCCGGCGAGAAAACGGGGTAAACCTTAATTAAATCCGGGAGCTTTACTTTATAAGTTACCTATCTTTTTAAGGACCTTATATGGTCCCGCTATTTAATAGTCTAGCTTATAGCTAGGCCGTTCCGTCTTTTAGTTCTTTATTATAACCTAGACTATATCGCTTACGGTAAAGTTAGGTTTGCGCCTATACTTATTTACTTACTATTTTATTAATTTTTAGGCCTTTTCTAGATTTATACGGGCTACTATCCAGGCTTCCTTTAAGCGCTTAGTATACTGCTAGGCTTCCTTATAAGATAGTTTCTTATATACGGTCTATAGTCCTTCTAGTCTATCCTAGTTAAAGCTTATTTAGGGTAAATACCCTATTTCTAGTTAGATAGGTGCAAATCCCATAAAGTTATAGGGTAGGGTTGCCTAGGCGTAGTCTATTAGGGGTAGTAGTTTGCCCTAGTTATCCTAGAAGTAGTTAATAAAGGCTAAAGTCTCTAATCTAAATATTAATTTACAATCTCCGTCTAACTATTTATTTGGGGGTAGTATGCTATAGAGAGCTTTAGCCTAATATCTAAGATCTAAGTAAACTTATTCTAGAAGGCCGATATAAATTATAGGCTATAATTGGATATAATAGTATCTGGTAGTCTGTAAATGCGGTAAATATAATAGATATATAATTAGGCCGCCTCCTTAGCATTAATATTCTTATAATAGGGAATTAAGAATAGGCGCTTGCCAAAGCGGTTAACTAAAATTATAACTATATTATATTTATTACGGTCTATAGGTAGCTTATAGAAGTCTATAAAGATATGCTACTAAGGGCGGTTAGGTATTAGGAGAAGTTTTAATAATCCTAGGGTCTTATCTCGTAGAATTATAGACCTATGGCAGTTATTATAGTTCCGTACGTAACGGTTAATATTTATAACTATTTCGGGCTAGTAGTAACCGTTATTAATAATCTTATAGGTCTTATTTTTTCTAGGGTAAGCCGTAGAGACTTAGGTATATGCTTTAGTAATTAGCCAGGTTTATAAGTTCTGTTCCTTTACTACTACTAGCCGTTCCTAGTACTTAAGCAGTCCATTTTTAAGGGACTATAGGTTAGTAACATTCTTTACCTTTTTATGGTATTCCTATAGAGAAGGGTCCGTACGGTTTACTTATAGTAGTTTATTAATAAGGTTAAATTCTATAGGGTTAATAGGATATATCTTAGCGCTTAGAGATTTAGTACTTAGTTCTTTCCATATCTAAGGGTTAGGGTATTTTAGTTATAGTAGCGTCTAGGTCTATAATAAGATCTTCGCGGCTATTTAGTTATTTAGGTCCTATTTATATCTTATAAGAGCGTCCGCACGGTTAGTAGCGCCTGGCCTATATATAATTAAGAAGTTAAACTAAAATAAAACGTCTGCCTAGCGCGCTTACTAGGCCATAAGGGCCTAAGTTATTATAAAGTATTCTAAAGCCTTATAATCCAAAACTACCTAAATAGGCTTAGGGGTCCCTTCTAGCTATACTCGCCAGTGCTAAAAGCTAGAGATAATAGCCAACATTTCTTTATCGTGGATTAGGTAGTTTAGCTTAGCATTTATTATAGTCTTTAAGTAGTAAGTAATAGGGTGCTATTCTCTATCTATTTACTTCTGGGAATAAGCGCTAGCAATAACACTATCTAAGGCATCTGTTTCTAGCATTAAGGGCCATTCTAAGTTAAAGTAGGCGAGTAAGGGAGCGGAGACTAGTCGTTTCTTAAGCTTATTAAAAGCCTACTTATATACGGTGTTAAAGTAAAAGGGCTAGTCCTTTATGGTAAGGCGGCTAAGGGGCTAAGTAATTCTACTATAGTTCTTAATAAAGCGTTAGTAGAAGTTATAGAAGCCTAAGAATAACTATATCCCTTTTATGGTCCGTAGTAGTTCCTACTAATTAATTACGGCTATCTTTTCCGGGTTAGCCTTAATTCTATCTATATTAATAATAAACTTTAGATACTTTATACGCTTTATACTAAATTCTAACTTCTTAATATTAGCCTAGAGGCTAGCCTTATAGAGTTATTATAGGACTTTATAAACGTGCTCCTTATATTCTAACTCGTTCTTAAAGTAAATTATAATATTATCTAGGTAGGCTATATAGAAGTCGTTAAGGTAGTTAAAGAGTATATTATTTATATATTATTAGTATATAGCTAGTCCGTTAGTTAGTCTAAAAAAAGTACTTTATACTTATACGATTTATATTAAGTCCAAAATATAGTAAAATCTATAGATTTAGGGTTTATTCTAATTTAGTAAAAAGCCTAATAGATATTAAGCTTTATAAATACCTTAGCTCTATTTATTTAAGCTAGTATCTTATTAAGTAGGGGCAGCGAATAATGGTCTTTATAGGTTATATTATTAAGCTTATAGTAGTTAATGTAGAAACAAAATCCTCTATTTAGCTTTTTTATAAAGAAAATAGGGGAGGTAAAAGGGGCCTAGCTAGGCTTAATAAACCCCTTTACTAGGTTATTAATAAGGTACTACTTAATAGCCTATAACTCGGCAATAGATTATTTATAAAGGGGGGTATAGCTAAGGGCGTTTTCCTTATCTAACTTAATCTCGATCTTATAGTTATACGGTTAGTACAGTAGAAGTATATTAAATACTACCTTAGAGAATACGTCCTTAAACTTTTAGTATTAATAGGGTAGTTTCTGTTCTACTAGCTCCTTATCTATAAGCTTGCTTTCCTATCTACTAAGCTCGCTTTCCTTTTCCTTAAGTATTTAGTTAATTTTATATAAGCTAGTTATAAAAGCAATAATATTAAGCTAGACTAAGTTCTAGTAGAATCCTACGGCGTTAATATAGTAGATATTAACTAGTGGAAGGTTTATGGGTTTCCTTATAGCCGTTTACCGGACCATATTTTACAGTCTAGGGTTTATAATCTTTTTTAACTCCTATTCCATCATCTGCAAGCTATCCCTCTGGTTTATTAGTTTAGTATAGCGTCTAATATTTCTTACTATTCTTTGTAGCTATATAGGGCCTAAGCTCTCTATAGGGGGCTTTTTTAGGTCATTACTAACTTCCTAGGTCTTTAATGCGGGTAGCGTAATATAGGTAGTCTAGGGGCGGCGTAATATACGGATTTATTACAGATTAAGCTGTATATCTTTCTTAAAGGCCTAGTCCCTACGTATAGCATTAGCCTAGTAAATAGTATTAATCTAGGGCCGTATAAGATTTTCTATTATAATGCTGATTTCTTTTATAAAGGAAGGAGTTGGGGGTAGGCTAAATAAGCCGTCTACTCTATATATCTAGCTGTAAGCTTAAATAGGCTAGCTATTTTTTCCCTAAGATTATATTATAGCTTTCTAGGTCCGTAATAAGGAAGGGGATATTATACTACCTTTGTCCGTTAATATAAAGGTAAATCCGCAATATAGTTATAATAGGTGGTTCTACCCGTCCGTTATACCCACAAATAAAAATTAGCTTAGGCAGTTCTTCTAAAGGCGTATTAAAAAAGGTAACCAGTTTTACAGCGCACTTTATATTAATTAGGGTAAAGGTATTTACTCCTAAGTTAGCTAAAGCAAAGGTTAAAACTTAATATCTATTACAGAATAAAGTATAAGGGATAGTATAGCTTCTTCTACTAACTAGCTGACCTAGATTAATATGTAATATATTAATTCCTTTTAACCCTATAGAGGAGTCTTTCCCTAGAGTTCCTCTTTTTTTTTTAACTCTATGCTATCCTCCTAAATTAATAGGACCTTATTTATCTTTGCCTTTATTAAGCAGTTCCTTATAAGGTAGCTAGGTTAACTATATAAAAAGTAGGCTTCTTAATTACTAAGGGCCTATATATAGGGGTCGCTATATATAGGCCAGGTGTATACCAAACCTATAATAGGGGTAGCTGCGCGGCTAGCTACTAGGTTAACTATAGGCTAAGCGGCTAATATTATAGGGGTTACTAATTGTGCCAGGGCACTATAGGCCGTTTTTGCGGTACTTATAGCCTAGTTTATAAGGTTTCTAGTTTTTAGCTAATTGGCGCGTGCCTTAATTTAATAAAGGCCTTAGTTAATAGCTAGGTAATAGTCCGTAAGTTCCTTTAACGTCTATACTATAGTATAAGCTAATAATACCGCCCGCTATAGGTCTAGGGTAAGCTTATTAAAGAGGTCTAATAGTAGGTCTTTCTAGGGGATCTAGGCCTATCTAGCTAGGTATAGAAAGCGGGTCTAAAATGCAAAAAAAAAGTCTCTGTTATTTTTATATTTAGGCTTTTATAGCTAAGGCGGGCATTTTATACTTTAAAAGGGTCTTTATAAATAGAAGATAAGTGTTTAATTATTTCTTCTTTAGAGATAAAGGGGTTTATTAAGTCTTTAGTATATTGCGGGCGTAAATATATCTAAGTATCTTCGCTAGTACGGCTAAAAATACCCCCTATTTCTGCATTCTTTTCTATCTCTAGGGGTAGTAAAGAAGAAGCTGTACAAGAACATTTAAGACTAGTAGAAAATCTATAAGAATCCCTAGAATGGGACCT